>Ga0181587_10000186_pt1 | contig 48087 bp, 45 predicted proteins | sample 071ome_27_FD_132463 | JGI IMG/M metagenome (GOLD analysis project Ga0181587, IMG submission 132463) | Coastal salt marsh microbial communities from the Groves Creek Marsh, Skidaway Island, Georgia - 071409AT metaG (megahit assembly) | ecosystem: Environmental > Aquatic > Marine > Intertidal... | reverse complement strand
GCGTTCTCCGGCCACGGCGTGCGGATCTCCTCTCGGGACCGGCGCGACAGCAGAAGCAGGTGGGCCCGATGCGACGCGAACGGAATCAGAAACGCGAAGACCAACCCCGTGAGCGCGAGCACGAGACGTGCGATCGACTCAGTCATGTGCACCCTCGACTACGCCCACCGCCCCGCGGTTCCGTTCGGGAATGGAGCGCGTTGGAACGGTCATCGATACCGTGTTGTGCGGGGAGTCCAGACAGGCGCAGCGGTCTCAGCAAAGAAGAGCGGAATGAACGGGCTCGCGAAAGGCATAGTCGAGGAACGTCGAACTTTTGTGTGCACCCCCTCCCCAACTGACCCACTTCCCTGCGAGATTGCATCCCCTCCAAAGATCCACCCTGACGCTCGAGAGGTGTCCCTTGGCCGGTGTCCTTGATCAGCTCGAAGCCATCCGTGCACACGCTGGTGATGTGCGTACGACAGGTCTCGACAACGATACCGTCTGTCACTTCGTCACCCACGATCCCGAACTCATGGAGGCGGTCAACGCCGCGACGGAAGAGTTCGAGGCCCTGAATCGTGAATTTCCCGAGCTCATGAAGCTCGGCGAAGTGGAACAGGTCGCTGCGATCGAAGAACACCTCGTGAACTTCTATGCGGACGACACGGTGAACCCGTACGTCTCCATGGCGGCACGAGGACCATGGATCGTGACGACCAAGGGGGCGGTCCTGCACGACAATGGTGGGTACGGGATGCTCGGCTTCGGACATGTGCCCGAGCCCATCATCGACGCGATGACGAAGCCACAGGTCATGGCCAACGTAATGACCCCGAGCTTCTCCCAGCTTCGGCTCTCCGAGGCGCTCAGCAGGGAGATCGGCCAGACGCGCGATGGAGGCTGCCCCTTCTCGCACTTCGTGGCGATGAACTCCGGCTCCGAATCCGTCTCGGTTGCGACCCGAATCTCTGACGTGAACGCCAAGCTGATGACCGACGAAGGCGGCCGGCACGAGGGCAAACACGTCGCGAAGATGTCTCTTGCGGGGGGCTTCCACGGACGGACGGGGCGCCCGGCCCAGTTCTCGGACTCCACGGGCGGATCGTACCACCGGTATCTCGCCACCTTCCGGAACGAGTGTCTCCTGACCGTCGAACCCAATGACGTCGAGAGCCTTCGGGAGCACTTCGCGAGGGCCGACGCCGAGGGCTACTTCATCGAAGCCTTCTTCATGGAGCCCGTCATGGGGGAGGGCAACCCGGGCGTGGCCATCACGCCCGAGTTTTACGCGGCGGCGCGCGAACTGACGAAGGCGCACGGCTCGTTGCTCCTCGTCGATTCGATTCAGGCCGGTCTCCGCTCGACAGGGTACCTCTCGATCGTCGACTATCCTGGCTTCCAGGAGCTCGAAGCCCCCGATATGGAGACGTACTCGAAGGCGCTGAACGCCGGCCAGTACCCACTTTCGATTCTGGCCATGACGCCGGCCACGGCCGACCTCTACCGCAAGGGTATTTACGGCAACACGATGACGGCAAACCCGCGCGCCATGGACATCGGTACCGCGGTGCTGGAGATGGTGACGCCGGAAATCCGACAGAACATCGTCGACCGCGGACGCGAGTTCGTCGAAAAGCTCGAGGCCCTCGCCGTCGAGCTCGACGGTGCGATCACCAAAGTCGAGGGCACGGGACTGCTCTTCTCGTGTGAGCTCGAGCCGCGCTTCAAGGCGTACGGCACGGACAGCGCCGAAGAGTTCATGAGGATGCACGGCATCGGCGTCATCCACGGGGGCGAAAATTCGCTCCGCTTCACGCCCCACTTCCAGGTGACATCGGAGGAGGTCGATCTGATCATCGACCATATTCGCAACGCCGTCCTGAACGGCCCCAAGGCCGGTAAGGGCTGAGCGCACCTCGGATCGACGGTGTGGCGACACCGTCAGAACTCCCGCGGAGAGCGTGGCTCACAGCCGCCGCGCTCTCCGCCGTCGTTCTGCCGCTGACGATTCAGGCCCACGAGCTCGGACACCTCTCGGCGTACGTACTGTTCGGACTGCCTGAGCCGACACTCGACTACGCATCGACTGGGTTCGGCGACCAGCCGGAGTTCTGGCGCCGGCTGCAGGCCGGCGACGTCACGGGCGCGCGTGCACTCGCGAACATCGGCTACACCGGCGTCGCGGCCCTGCTCGGCCCCCTCGTGACCTACGTGCTGATCGGACTGGGACTGGCCAGCCTCGCGCGCACGGGACGACTCGTCGGCGCGGCCGTCGCGGTGTGCGCAGCGGCCCGGCTCCCTCTGATCCTCGCCGCCGTCCTCGTGAGCGGAGGCGTGCACACCGATGAAGCCCACGTCAGCCAGGCGCTCCTCGTTCCCATGTGGACGATGACGACGGTGACGGCCCTCGCGCTCTGCATTGCACTCGGCGGCACGTGGACGCTTCTCGCACGGACGGGCCGTCAGAAGCTCACGGTGGCGCTCGGCGTCGGCGCGGCCGCTGGAGCGGGTGTGTGGATGGGATGGCTGGGACCGCTCCTGTTCGGCTGATGCCCCGTGTCCAGGCCAGGGATGGCACACAGCAACCCGTTTCGGTGTCTTCCTGAGAGAGGCTTTGCCGCCCCAACCCACCCGCTCCGCGGTCCGGCGCCCGAGCCCGGCCGCGACGCTCTTCCTGTCGACGCGACCTCTCCTCCGGGGAAGCCCGGCACGCATCCGATGAAATTCGCACCCCGCTCCACCACCCTCCTGGCCTCCGTGGTCCTCGCGGCATGTGCCACGCAGGTCCAGTACGAGGCGCTCGACGTCACGCCACCGGCCCCGTCGGGTGTGATCGGATCGGTGTTTCTTGTCGGGGACGCAGGGATCCACAGCCCTGGCCGAGACTCGGTACTCGCGCACCTGAGACGAGATCTCGACCGCCACGAAGAAGCGTCGCCCGAAGCGTCGCGCGTCGTCCTCTTCCTTGGGGACAACATCTACGACCTCGGGGCACGCGAGGCGTTTCGCGAGGAAGACCTCGCGAAGCTCATACCGCAGCTGGATGCGGCCCAAGGGGCCTCGGACACCCGCGCCTTCTTCCTTCCGGGAAATCACGACTGGGCCAAAGGCGCGGAGCACGTCCCGGCTCTCGAAACGATCCAGCGACAACAGGCATGGCTCCACGAGCTCGCCCCCGACTCCAGTGCGCTCCTCCTGCCCGCCGATGGATGCCCCGGACCCAATCGGGTCCCGGTTGCCCCGGGCGTGAGTGTGATTCTGATCGACACGGAGTGGCTGCTGCGCCGCCCGGACGACGACTGTGGAGGGGAGGACCGATTCTACCGTGACCTGACCGACCTCCTCCGGTCGCACGTCGACGAGCGGATGATTCTCGCCGCGCATCACCCGATGTCCACGGGTGGGCCCCACGGTGGCAACGTCTCGGGGTTGGATCGTGGCCCGTTCATTCAGTATCTGGCCCTCAAGGCGGGCCTGAGCATCCAGGATCTGGCGTCGCCGACATACTCCGCGATGCTCACACGGCTTCGAGACGCCATCTCAGCGAGCGGTGTCCAGCCGCTCGGATTCGCGGCCGGGCACGATCATTCGTTGCAGGTCATCGCCATGGGGGATGAAGGAGAGCCCGCGTGGCAACTCGTGAGCGGTTCGGCGTCGAAGTCGAGCAAGGCAGAGCGCATAGAGGGAACGCGGTATGCGACCGACCAGCACGGATACATGAGGGTGGACTTCACCCGGACCGTATCCCGGCTCACCGTCTTCGCGCAGAGCGAAGCCGAGACAGCGGTGCGCGTGGTGTTCGCATGCGAACTACCTCGTGAATCGGGGCCCGTCGCCGCGTGCGCGGAAGCGCCCCTGGCCGGGAGCCGCTGATGCGCACCGTACGCAGTCGGGTGGCCGGATCGATCCTCGTGATCGCCGTTGTCGCCTCCTCACCGGCGCCGGTGGATGCACAGTTCAGTGACCCGTGTGGTGTCGGGTGCGCAGCCACACTGCTGCTCGACAGCTACATCGTCGCCTCGGGGACGGCGGTCGCGATCGGCCGGTCCATGGGTGGATTCTCCCGGACCAGTCAGGGGGTGATTTCGTGGGGCTCGGGCTTCGCGATGACAACGGGGGCCGGCATCGCCCTTCAGGGCGACGGTGATCGTCAGAGACGTGCCGTGTACGGCGGCGCAATCGGTGGAGCCGTGGGCGGGCTCATCGGGCTGTCCCTCGAGTCGGCGATCGGTGGGGACACGAGCGCCGAGCGCCTCTCGGCCACGTTGGTCGGAGCCGGCATCGGCGTATTGGTCGGGGGCGTGATCGGAGCCATCACGCTGGACGGTATCGAGGAATCCTCCCCGACCCCTCTCTTTTCACTGCGCCTGCCATTGTAGTCCGCCAGCCGGCGCCCTGCTACTCGCGCGCGAACTGTCGCCGGACTGCCTCTGCAATGGCTGCCGTCAGACCGTCGAGCTCCGTGCTGAGTGCGGTCGCGATCTGGTCCGGAGGAATCGATCCGGCTCCGAGTTCGAACGACACGTCACCGCGTTCCAGACCCACGCGCGTGCCCGGAGCCCGCACGACCCAACGCGCGGAGCCCGTCCAGGCACCGCTCCCATCCATTCGGATCGGATCGAACACGACCTCGACCTGCAGCTGGACGCCGTCCTGCGCGAACCAAGGGTGTGGCACGATGGCGTCGGGAGACAGGAGTGCCTCGAGGTTCTCCGTCAACGTGCGCACGATCTGTCCCCCGAGCGGCTCGACCCACCGGTTTTGAGCCGAGTAGCGCACCTCGTACGGCCCGACGAGGTCGATCATCTCGTTCGAGTCGAGGTAGTCCGGTATCGCCACGGGACCGAGTCCGAGCACGAGACCATCCAGCGCAGGCCCCTGCTCCGACGAGAGCGCCCGCAGCATGAAGTAGCGAGAGGTATCTGGCTTTGGCTCCAGCAACGAACACCCTGCCATCGTCAGGGCGAGGGCCGCTGCGCCGAGCACGACACGAACACGCTTCACGATCCACCTCCTGTCGCACGGCCACGAACGAGAATCGAGGGGTCACGTTCAATGAGATCGGAAACGCGCCGCAGAGAACGCGCGGCAGCTTCAAGCTCCTGAAGGGTGCCGACGAGCGAGACGATCAGAGGTGCATCCGGACCCATCATCCCGCGAAGAGATTCAAGAGTCTGGTCGACGTCTTCCATGCTTCGCTCCGCATTCTCCGCCGCGCTGGCAACGTGATCCTCCAGGGGTCCGATCGATGCCTCGACCGTCTCGGTCAGGCTCCTCACGCTCTCCAGCGTGAGATCGAGGTTGTCGACCATTCTGTCGACATCGCCCGGAAGCCCCTGCAGATCCTCACTGGTCATGAACTGATTCATCCCGTCGAGCGTCGCTCGCAAAGACCCGAGCAGGTCATCGACATCCATGTCGATGAAATTGTCGGCCACATCGTGGAACTGCTCTTGAATCTCCGCGAACGGCGACCGTACGGATGGGATCTCGACGTACTCAGTCTCCGTCCCCAGCAGGAAACGATCCGTATCCGGCCGAAAGTCCAGAGAGACGTAGAGGCGGCCGGTCAGGAAGCTTTCGGTATCCAGGCGCGCGCTCAAGCCGCGATCCAGAAGCAGCTGCATCCGATCCGCCTCCTCGAGGTCGCCCTGGACACCCAGAGAGGCGACCCTGGTGAGATCGATCTCGAAAATCACCGGCACACGCATGTCCTCGCTCATGGCTTCGTCGTCGAAGTTCATCGCGAGCAGGACCTCCTGCACCGTCCCGATCGGGACGCCACGAAACGATACGTTCGCGCCCTCGACGAGTCCGTTCACGGATCCGGGAAAGAAGCTCACGTACGAGCGTGTTTCGTCGAACATGCGCCCCGATCCGAAGAGAATCACACCGGCGACCGTCAGAACGATTCCGCTGACGACGAAGCCGCCGATCATGGCGGGGCTGACTCGCCTGCTCATGTCGTAAGCCCTCCTGTGACACCCCGGTTCAGAAACGCCCGGACAGCGGGGTCGGGGGAATGGTCACGTAAATCTGTGGGTGGTCCGAGTGCGGTCATGGTACGGCTCTCCACGTCGAGGAAGACGCTCGTGGTGGCAATGTCGAAGATGGAGGCGAGTTCGTGCGTCACGATCACGATGGTGGTGCCGAGACTTTCGCTCAGTTCGAGAATCAGTTCGTCCAGGAGCTTCGAGCTGATCGGGTCGAGGCCCGCCGAGGGCTCGTCGATGCAGAGTACTTCCGGGTCGAGCGCGAGCGCCCGGGCGAGACCTGCACGTTTCTTCATCCCACCGCTGATCTCCGAAGGATAGTAGTCCTCGAAGCCGGCGAGTCCGACGAGCGACAGCTTCAGCGCCGCGACCTCACGCACCTCGTCGCGGGAGAGCGCCGGGAGGTATTCCTCGATGGGCAGGGCCACGTTCTCGGCGAGCGTCAGTGAGCTGTACAGAGCTCCGGACTGAAACAGAACCCCGACGTTTCGAAGGATCGCGTCTCGGGTCTCCTGATCGGCATCGGTGAAGTTCACGTCACCGTAGTGGATCGAGCCGGTCGCCGGTTCCTTGAGACCGATGAGGTGCCGAAGGAGTGTGCTCTTCCCGCACCCGCTGCCACCCATGATGACGAAGACGTCGCCGCGCTGGATGTCGAAGTCGAGATCACGCATCAGCACGAAGTCGCCGTACGCCATAGTCAGCCCACGCACACCGATCAACGCGCTCATCAGATGCCCAGGATGTAGGAGAGCACGGAAAAGACGCCCGCGGCCCCGATGATGAGGACGATCGCGGTGACGACCGCGGACGTCGCGGCAGCTCCGACTGCGAGGGAGCTGCGTCCGGACTGAAGGCCCCTGAGACAGCCGGCCATCGCCACGATCGCGCCATACGTCGTGCCCTTCACGATGCCCGGTATGAAATGGGTCAGAGAGACCGCGTTGAGCGTCTGGTTCGCATACGCCGAAAAGGACTGGTCCAGCATCGTCACACCGACGAAGAGCCCTCCGAGGATGCTGACGAAGTCCGAGTAGACCGTGAGGAGCGGCATCATCAGGACCAGCGCGAGCACCCGGGGCAGAACGAGGAACTCGACGGGCGATACGCCGATGGTGGTGAGGGCATCGACCTCCTCGTTGACCTGCATGCTGCCGATCTCCGCTGCGTACGCCGCTCCACTGCGGCCGGCCATGACGATACCCGTCATGAGTGCGCTGACATCGCGCACCATCGCGATGCCCACGAGGTCGGCCACGTAGATCGCTGCCCCGAACTGCTGCAGCTGAATCGCACCGACGAACGCGAGGATCACGCCCATGAGAAACGATACGAGCGCCACGATCGGCATCGCCTCGACACCGGCCTGCTCGACCGCGATCCAGAAGTCGGCACGACGGTAGCTGGCTCGACCGACAAGAAATCGGCCGAAGGCGATCGTCGTCTGCCCGATGAACGTCAGGGTCGCGAGGGCGTCCCTCGAGGCCTCGATCGTCGTCAGCCCGATTCGGGTGAGCGGGAGCGGCTCCTCGTCGGTCCGCGTTGCCCCCGACTTCTCCGGCACGGCCTCTGCCAACCGGAGCATCCCGCGCACACCCTCGGGAAGACCGGACCGGTCCTCGGCCACCGTCCCACGCTGCGCCGCCTCGCCGATACGGAGCAGGACGGTGAGAAGCCCGCTGCCCCATTCCCCCAAGAGCTCGGCGCGATACTCGATCGCACGAGTCCCCGACTGATCGAGTTCGCGAAGCACGGGTGTCGTGTCAGGAATGCCACCCTGCAGCACCCAGTCGCCCGCGAGCGTGACGATCAGCCGGTCTCCCTCTCGGGAGAGATCGAAGCGCGGCGACTTCAGACGAACTCCACCGTCCATCCGATCTCGACCGAATCCCGGATGCTCTGCGCTGTCGGGCACTTGTCGACATGCGTCGCCAGCGATCGGTCGACCTTTTCGCGATCTGCCCCTTCCGGAAGCCTCATCGTGTAGTGCACGTCGATCCGGGTCAGCACGATGATCCGATCGATCACCTCGTTCGTCCCCTCGGCCGTGCAGCTGATGTCACCATCCGGAACTGAAATCCCGCGCACCTCCAGTGCGCCGTTGAGCGTCCCGAGTAGTCAGCCGGCGGCTGCCGCAACCAGGTAGTCGACCGGCAGCGGCAGATTCGGTTGGGAGTCGAGCCCGTAGTGGGCCTTGATCGGACCGTGCACACCGAACTCCACGGTGGTCCCGTCCTCGAGCGTCCCGCGTCGGTGCAAACCGTCGACCTTGTCGACCCGCGCGCGAGCGATATAAAGAGGTTCCTGGTCAATCATGAGACTCTTCGTCTCCCCCTTGGTCAGTGAGACCCTCGTTGTTCTCGAACCCCTCGCACCGCAGCACCGGGAGCCGGGGATATTTTCGGAAGCGAGCATCGGACGCCGCCAGTCCACAAAGATGGAACTGCGAACCGCGTCGGTTGCCGGTCACGCGATGGTGCACGCACCGGACGCACAGCCCAACCCTCGAAACGTACAACGTCATCGCCGGACTCCTATGAAGCCCGCCTGACGCTCGCCGTGACCCGCACGGTGCGAGAAGAGTCCGGAGTCGGTGCACTTCGTACAATGAGCCGACACACTGATCGATTTGTCCCTGACTCCCGCCCGGACCGCCCTTCGGGCGATCACCTCACGCAGGTCGATCGGCTCCGGCCCCTCGGGAACCTTCTGGTTCAACGCCTCGAACACCTCGGGACCGACTTCGTAACACGCACCGCAGATGGCAGGGCCCAGGTGCACCAGGAGATCCTCCGAGCGGCTCGAGAAACTCGAGACCATGACCTCGATGCCGCGCTCGAGCACGCCGGACGCGGCCCCACGCCAACCGGCGTGCAGGGCAGCCACCGCCCGACGCTCCGGATCGACTATGAACACGGGCACGCAATCCGCCGTGGTCACGGCCAGCAGCACCCCCGGCGTGTCAGCGACATGTCCGTCACAGTCGTCGACCAGATGCGGATCCTGCACGCGCGCACCGACCCCCCGGTGGAGGCGGACCTCCGCTCCATGCACTTGATGAGCGTGGACGACCCGCTCGCCCCCCAGACTCTCCCTCAGCGTGCGCCACCGCCGCCTCGCCGACTCCGGTTGGCTTCCGTCCGCGAACAGTCCGAGGTCGAAGGGGTGGTCGTCCCCGGACTCCCGCGCCGTCGTGCCCTGAACGAGCCAGGCGAAGGCGTCCGACCACTCAGGATGGACGAGCGCGCCGAACTCGGCTTTGCGGATCTCACGGACCACGCGGAACGAAGAGGCGTAGGCAGATGTGCTGACCATGGAGCGAACGTAGAGAAAAGCCCGAACCGCCTCCATACTCGGCGGAAAATGCGATAGCTTATCCGTCGCCGAGGACTACAGCGTTCCTCACCCAATCAGGGCCAGCGGACCGTGCAGGACGACACCCTCTTCGACAGTCAGAACGCCGCCTACGCACAGGCGATGTTCGAAGAATACGCCCGGAATCCCGAAGCCATCCCGAGCGAGTGGCGCAAGCTGTTCGATGACGGGGGAAGCCTCGCGGTTTCCGAAGGGCTCCTGGTACCGGATCAGATGATCGATTCGCGTCCGGGATCCGTGCAGCCCCCACCCGTTCCCGCAGCGCCGGCACCGCCGGCTGCCGCCCCCCCGGCCGCGCTGCCCAGCGAGGCCGACGAGGACTCACGGGCCCTGCTCGAACTGCTGCCGGCCGTCTCGCGCGCCACTGCACTCGTCCAGGCGTTCCGCGACCACGGCCACCTGCTCGCGAGCATCGATCCGCTGGGTAGCACGCCGCCCGGGCATCCGCAGCTGTCCCCGGCCTTTCACGGCACGTCCGCCGAAGAGCTCGGGAAGCTTCCTGCCTCGCTGATCATCGCGGACCACGCCGACGAGCGGTCCGTGGCCGATGCACTCGCGGAGCTTGGCGAGATCTACGCTGGATCGATCGGCTACGAATTCGAGCACCTCGACGATCATGTGAAGGTCGATTGGCTGTGGGACCAGGTCGAGGGCGCCACCCATGTCCCCGAGCTGTCGCCGGACGATCGCAGGAGCCTCCTGCGCCGGATCAGCGAAACCGAGGGGCTCGAGCAGTTCCTGCACAAGACGTACCTCGGTCAGAAGAGGTTCAGCCTCGAGGGCAACGACATCCTCGTGCCCATGCTCGACCTCATCATCGAGGAGACAGCGCGGGGCGGGGGCTCGGACGTCGTGCTCGGCATGGCTCACCGGGGTCGCCTGAACGTCCTGACCCACACGGTGGGGGTGTCCTACGGGGAGCTCCTCGCCGAATTCGAGGGCCCGTCGTTCAAGGGCGGGCAGCTCGACGTCGCCGGTACCGGGGACGTGAAGTACCACCACGGTGCGCGCGGTGTCAGGACCGTCGAGGGCGTGGGTACCGTCCATGTGACGCTCGCGCCCAACCCGAGTCATCTGGAGTTCGTGAACCCGGTCGTCATCGGGATGGCCCGGGCCAAACAGTATGCCGCGCTGACGAAGGGTTCCGTCGCCGAGCACGACGCCGTCGTCCCCGTCCTGATGCACGGTGACGCTGCCTTCGCCGCCGAGGGGGTGGTCGCCGAGACGCTCAACATGGCGCGCCTGGAGGGCTACAAGGTCGGTGGAACGGTTCACGTCATCGTGAACAACCAGGTCGGCTTCACGACCGATCCCGACGAGGCGCGATCGACGCTGTACGCAAGCGACCTCGCCAAGGGGTACGGGATTCCGATCATCCACGTGAACGCCGACGATCCCGAAGCGTGCCTCGCCGCCGTGCGTCTCGCCATGGCGTACCGGCACAAGTTCCACGAGGACTTCGTCATCGATCTCGTCGGATACCGTCGTCACGGTCACAACGAGGGGGACGAGCCCGCGTACACGCAGCCGGTCAAGTACCGGACGATCGCCGCTCACTCCACGGTTCAGAAGATCTACGCCGACAAACTCATCGCCGACGGCGTCGTCACCGAAGAGGACGTCGCCGCGCTGCGCGCCGAGATCACGCAGACACTCCGGGACGTTCAGGATCACGTCCGGGACTACGAGCCGGTCGGAGACGATACGCCGGACGAGGAGCGGGAAATCCCGGTCGTGCCCGAAACGACCGGTGTCGCCTTCGACGTTCTCGAAAGGATCAATGCGGCGACCGTCGACCTGCCGGATGGCTTCACGCCTCACCCCAAGCTCTGGCGGCAGCTCGGCAAGCGTGCGGACGACTTCACACTGGATCGTGCGCTCGACTGGGGTCACGCGGAAGCGCTCGCGTTCGGAAGCCTGCTCACGGAGGACATTCCGGTACGCCTGACGGGACAGGACGCCGAGCGGGGCACCTTCAGTCATCGGCACGTCGTACTGCACGACGCGGAGACCGGCGCCGAGTTCATCCCTCTCGACCACCTCTCCGACGCCCGCTTCGAGACGTACAACTCGCCACTGACCGAGACCGCGGTCATCGGCTTCGAATACGGCTACACCGTCGCCTCCGACAATGACGTCGTGCTCTGGGAGGCGCAGTTCGGGGACTTCGTGAACGTCGCTCAGGTCATGATCGATCAGTTCCTGGCGTCGGGACTGACAAAGTGGGGCCAGTATTCAAGGCTGTCGCTCCTGCTGCCTCATGGATACGAGGGTCAGGGGCCGGAGCACTCCAGTGCGCGTCTGGAGCGTTTCCTCCAGCTGTGTGCGGAGGGCAACATGCGCGTCACGTACCCGACCACCCCCGCTCAGTACTTCCACATGCTCCGCCGGCAGGCACTCCGTCGCCCCGAGCGCCCGATGATCGTGATGACGCCGAAGAGTCTGCTTCGGCATCCGGCGGCGACTTCGCAGGTGGCCGAGCTGACCGGTGGCGGGTTCCGCCATGTCATCGCGGACCCCTCGGTCGAGGATCCGTCCACAGTGACGCGGCTCGTCCTCTGCTCCGGCAAGGTCTATTACGACATCCAGGGGCACGCGCGTCGCGAGGAGGCCAGTCACGTGGCGGTAGGCCGGATGGAGCTACTCTACCCCTTCCCTACCGAAGCGCTGACCGAGCTGTTGGAGCACTACCCCAACATCCGCGAGGTCGTCTGGGCCCAGGAAGAGCCCCGAAACATGGGCGGCCTGACGTACGTCGGACCGAGACTGCGCTCCGTCGTCCCTCGAAAAGTGCCCCTCTCGTACGCCGCGCGCCCCGAGCGGGCGAGCCCCGCGGAAGGCAAGGCGTCCACGCACGCGAAGCATCAGGAAGCGGTTGTCCTGGAGGCGCTCGGCTTCGAGACCGAGTCCACGGACTAGGACCGGGCGGCCGTGTCCGTCCTCGCCCGACTTCGCGGATCGCTCCGACGCAGGCGGGGAAGTCGACTGGCCATCCTTCCCTTCGCCGACGGTTCCTGGCTCTTCGGCGCCGGGGCGATCGATGGCATCGCAACGCTGCTCGGATCGATCGACGGACTGGCGGTCGTCGGCCCGGTCTCGTCGCTCTCCTTCAGTCGCCGTACGACCGACCTCGAGTCGGCGGCGAGCGAGCTGGGTGCCGATCTGCTCGTGCGCGGCCAGCTCGAGGACGAGCACGAGCGGAGACGGGTCGTCGCACAACTCGTCCGAACATCCGATGGAGCCGAGCTCTGGTCCGGCAGCTGGCGCTTCGAGACCGAGACTCTGTTCGACATTCAGACCCAGATCGCAGGTGAGATCGCACGCGCGCTCGGGTCGCCGATATCCGCGCCGACACCGGACCTGACGTACAGAGCCCCCACCTCGGATCCCGATGCCTGGGCGTGTTACGTGGACGGACGCATCGCTCTTCTCGGCGACGATCCCGTCAGCGCGCTGAGACACTTCGAGGCGGCGATCGAACGGGACTCGATTTTCGCAGACGCGTGGGCAGGGATGGCGGAGTGTTGGCGCGACGCTCGGGAGGCTCACGTATCGCTGCGGGCAGGGACCGACTTGGACGCCACCGCGCGCGCCGTACGCGAGGGCGCTGACCGGGCTCTCGATCTCGATGATACGATCGCCCGGGCGCATGCCGCCCTCGGCTACGCGGATCTGCTCGACTGGGTGTTCGATTCGGCGGAGGCCAACCTTCGCCTCTCGCTCGAGCTGGCGCCCTGCCTGGCCACGGCGCACCAGTGGCTCGCCCGCACGCTCCTCTACCGCGGAGCGTACGACGATGCCTGCAGATCGGCAGACCGTGCCATGGCGCTCGAGCCCCTCGATCCGACGATCGTGAACGAGTCCGGCTGGCCGCATGCGCTGGCCGGGCGCCTCGACGAAGCCGTGGCCCGATCTCGGAGGGCTATTCACCTCGATCCGGAGCACGTGCTCTCGTACATGCACCTCGGTCGCTACGCCGAGCACGGGAATCGCCGCGGAGAAGCCCTGACCTATTACCGGGCGGCGGTCGAACTATCGGGACGTGAGCCGTTTACAACGGCGTTCCTGGGCACGGCACTGGTTCGTGCCGGCGAGCGAGCCGAGGCCGAGGAGATCGCGCACGATCTGACCCGCAAGGCACGTCGCGGCACCCCCGTCGCAACCAGCCTGGGAGCACTCCTCACAGCCCTGGGTCACCACGAGGAGGGCCTCGCATGGATCGAGGCCGGCGTGGAGGCCCGAGAGTCGATCGCGCTCCTTGCCGGCACGGCGTGGCTTCCGCTGAATGAGCTGGAGGGCTCGTCACGGCTCGCCGATCTTCTCGCGAACCGGCCTCGGTAGTTGGACCCGCCCCGGCCGGCTACCTTGCACGCCCCATGAATCTACCTTTCCAGCTGAACCGGCCCCTGGTCTTCTTCGACCTCGAGACGACAGGTCTCGACCTTAAGAACGACCGAATCATCGAGCTCGCCTTCATCAAGTGGACGCCGACCGGCGACATCCTCGAGCGCGAGCGACGGTTCAACCCGGGCATGCCGATCCCACCCGAGGCCACGGCGGTGCACGGGATTACCGATGCCGACGTCGCCGACGAAGTCGAGTTCTGCAGAGTGGCGCGCTCTCTCGATGTGATGCTCGACGGCTGCGACCTTGCTGGATTCAACGTCCGACGTTTCGACATCCCGATGCTGGTGGAGGAGTTCAAGCGTTGCGATGTCGACTTCTCCATGGAGGGGCGTCGGGTGGTAGACATGCAGAACATCTTCCACCGCGAGGAGCGACGAGACCTCTCGGCCGCGGCCGTCTTCTATCTGGGTCGTGAGCACGAAGAGGCGCATACCGCGCTCGGGGACATCCGCACATCCGCCGCCGTCCTCGGCGGCCAACTCGAACGCTACCCGCACATCCCAAAAGACCTCGACGGCCTTCACGCCTACTGCGAGGAATACGCCCCGACACGGACCGAGGTGGACCGCTGGTTCAGCCCTGAAGAAGACGGGCGTGTCTTCCGGAGAGGAAAGCACAAGGGCCGGCCGCTCGCCGATGTAGCCGCGGACGCGCCCGATTATCTGCACTGGATGATGGGCGCGGACGACATGGACGCCGACGTGATCGACGTCGTTCGAGCCGCGCTCGGCTTGACCCGACCCGAGACGGGTCAGAACCCCGAATGAAGAACACTCCCAGGACGAACGGCACTCTCATGGACGTATCCCGACAGATGACTCCGCGCACCGTGACCCGGGCCTTCTCGCTGATGGGCCTGACTCTGCTCTCGACCCTTACGGCTTCGCCCGCAGCTGGTCAGACCGCGATCACGACGGAGGCGATGTCCTCCATGTATCCTCGCTCGATCGGACCCGCCGTCACCGGCGGGCGCATCCACGACGTCGAAGCACTCCCGAACGATCCGTCGACGGTGTTCGTCGGCACCGCGTCGGGAGGATTGTGGAAATCGACGAACCGGGGACAGACCTGGGTCAACGTCTTCTTCGACAAGCCGGTGAGCACATTCGGTGACATCGCGATCTCACGCTCCCATCCCCACATCATGTATGCGGGCACGGGTGAGCAGCAGAATCGGCAGTCCAGCTCGTACGGCAACGGCATCTACCGCTCGGACGACGGGGGCGACACCTGGACACATCTCGGTCTGGACGAGACCAGGCACACGGGCCGCATCGTCATCCATCCGACCAACCCGGACATCGTGTACTTCGGAGCGGTCGGTAATCTCTGGGCAGGTTCCGAGGACCGAGGGGTCTTCAAGAGCACGGACGGTGGGCAGACGTGGGAGAAGGTTCTCTTCGTCGATGAGTTCTCCGGTGTCATCGACATGGCGATCGATCCACGAAACCCGAACACCGTGTACGCCGCGTCGTACCAGCGGCTGCGCCGGGCCTGGGGCTTCAACGGCGGTGGCCCGGGCAGCGGCATCTGGAAGTCGACGGACGGCGGAGAGACGTGGAATCGGCTCGGCGCCGGCCTGCCCGATGGTGATCTGGGACGCATCGGGATCGCGGTCGCGGAATCGAACCCCGACGTCGTCATGGCGCTCGTCGAGGCCGAGGACGATCAGTCCGGTGTCTTCCGTTCCGAGGATGGAGGACTCTCGTGGAGCCGGGTGAACGAGCAGAACATCCGCCCGATGTACTACTCGCACATCTTCATCGACCCGAACGACGACGAGCGTGTCTACACGCTGGCCACACGGTCGTACGTCAGTGACGATGGCGGTCGCACCTTCAGCCAGATCGCGCTGGCCCCGACCTACGACGTCGGGATCCATGCAGACCACCACTCGCTCTGGATCAACCCGGCCGACCCCGAACACCTCTTCCTCGCCGGCGACGCGGGGCTCCACGAGAGCTACGACCGCGGAATCAACTTCCGGAAGCTCAACAACATCCCGATCTCGCAGTTCTACGCCATCGGCGTCGACATGCGGGACCCCTACTGGGTCTTCGGTGGCCTGCAGGACAACCACTCCTTCTTCGCCCCGTCCGAGAATCGCCGATGGGCGGGTATCCTGAACGACGACTGGATGCAGAACGGCTTCGGTGACGGGATGTTCTGGCAGGCGGATCCCGAGGACGCGCGCTACAGCTACGGCAGCTCCAACGGCGGCAACTACTTCCGCTATGACACGCAGACGGGCGACATGCTCGACATCTCCCCGGAGGCGCCCGTCGGTCAGCAGTACCGGTTCGACTGGACGTCCCCGATGATGCTGTCTCAGCACGATTCGGATCTGCTGTACGTCGCCGGCAACAACCTGTTCATCTCGCGTGATCGAGGTGGCTCGTGGACGTCAACGGAGGACATGAGCCGGCAGATCGATCGCGATACGCTCCAGATCATGGGCGTGGCGGGAGCCGACATCACGATTTCCCGAAACGACGGCACGAGTTCATTCGGTGAGGCCGTCACCCTCGACGAGTCGCCCGTGAACGCCGCCGTCCTGTGGGTCGGGTACGACGACGGCAACCTGCAGGTGAGCCGGAACGGAGGGACGACCTGGGCGGAGGTCTCGAGCAACGTTCCCGGGATCGCCGATGGCACGTACGTGAGCAGGATCGTCGCGTCCTCCACTGCGGCAGGGACCGCATACGCGACGTTCGACGCGCACCGCGACGGTGATTTTCGACCCTACGTCTATCGAACTCGGGACTTCGGCTCCACCTGGGAGCCGCTGCACGCCACTTTGCCGCAGATGGGTTCGGTGAACGTCCTCGTCGAGCACCCCGATAATCCGAACACACTCTTCGTCGGCACGGAGCACCACGTCTTCGCCAGCACGGACGCGGGTGGGACCTGGGCTCGCGTGCCGAACCTGCCGACCACGAACTACGACGACATGGTCATCCACCCGCGCGAGAAAGACCTGGTCATCGGGTCGCACGGACAGGGTGTCTGGATTCTCGACGATACTCGGGCGATCGCGGAGTGGGGCGAGGCGACCGCTCCCGTAACGGTGTTTTCCGCACCGCTCGGAACGATCAAGCTGTGGAAGAAGGACACGTCGTATCGGGGGCAGGACAAATACGCAGGCGCGAACCCGGTGGACGGCGTGGAGATCACCTACAGACTCATGAGCGGCTCAGGCAGCGCAACCATGCGCGTCCATCGCGCCGACGGCACCGTGGTTCGCGAGCTGGCCGTACCGGGTGCGACGGGCACGCATCGCGTGAACTGGGACCTGCGGCACGGAGGCCCCGGGGTCTCGGCCGAGTGGACCCGGCACGACAGCCCGGTTCTGGCGCGCCCAATCGACACCTGGGGGCCATGGGTGTCTCCCGGCACCTACACGGTCACGATCGAGTCCGGTGACCAGCGAGGCGAAACCACGGTCGAGGTACGCGGTGATCCGGACATGCCAATGCTCACACAGGACATGTACGAGAGTCGTGAGCAGTTCATGCTCGATGCCATCGCGCTCACCACACAGATCTCCGATGTCATGCGCGAAAACAGCATGAGCGGGGGCGGCGGCTTCGGATTCCGCGGACCGGCAGGTCCGCCCCGGACACCGGAGGACAGACTCCGCATGGCTCGGCGCATGGTGCAACAGGTCTACTCCGCGCTCAACGGAGGTGCAGTCCGGCCCGGTTCACTGTATCCGCCGACACAGACGCAGCGGGAGCAGCTGCAGCGGGCCAGGGATCTGCTGGAGGACGCGATCGCCGAGCTGCGTTAAGCCCGCTCCACGACCCGAGATGCGTCGCATACGACGTACGGCTGCTGCTCTGGCGGCGATCCCGCTCGCCGTCTGCGGGCCAGGCGAACCGGCCTCCGAGGGCACCTCCGAGGAGGCCGGTGGCCCGGTCCTGCCCGCCCAGGGCATTTACGGCCGGACACCGGCCTCCGTCGGCGGCATACCGAGCGTGATCATGCTGACCCCGCAGGACGACGAGACAGGCATCCCCGACGCCAGCCAGCTGTCCGTTACGATCGACCAGTTCGGACTCACATTCTCGCCGACCCGGGTCGTCACGAAGCCGGGGGCACACGTCGTCTTCTCGAACAGCGAGGCTGCGGTCGCACACAACGTGCGCGTTCGCGCGGTCGGAGACACCGTCGACGTCTTGGACGCCGACGCGAACCCCGGGGAGCGACTCACCGTCGAGCTCCCTTCACCGGGCGGCTACGACGTCCTCTGCGATATGCACCCGGGGATGACCGCCTTCATTTTCGTATCCGACGCCGCCCATGCGGCCTTCGCGGAGGCGGATGGCGCCTTCGTACTCGAGGGTGTTGCTCCCGGCACGTACACCGTCCAGTTATGGACCGCAGACGGCGGTCTTCATGAAGACCGACCGATCGAGGTGGGCACCGGACGCACCGGTATCGATCTCGGCCTGACGGGGTAGATCTCAACGAACCATCTAGAAACGGTCTTCGCCCGGCACCCTTCCTGACCACCGAACACTCCCCCACCATCATGCTCTTCTACGCGCACTCCGGCTTTCGCTACCTCGTCCTCCTGATGGGCCTCGTCGTCATCGGCTACGCTGCTTACGGACTCGTGACCAAGGCCGAGTACGGAAAGACGATGCGCGTTCTCTCGGCGATCTTCACTGGCGTCATGGACCTCACGGCGCTGCTCGGGCTCATCGTGCTCTTCACGCGCACGTTCTATCCTCAGCTCGGTGGCCACATCGTGATGATGATTCTCGCCACCGTGATCGCGCACGTCGTGCACGGGGTCATGAAGCGGCGGCCGCCGGAGGCCCAGACATTTGTACCGCACATCGTGGGCACCCTGGTCGTCCTGGCATGCATCGTCGCCGGCATCATGGCGATCGGGCGACCCATCGTCGGCTGACCCGACGGACCGACCATCATGGAGTTGGAGCCCCTCGAGCCGCTGAAGGCCGCGGCCGAAGCGTCAGGGAGCCCGGGCCCACCGGACCTCGGACTGGTCATGGGTGGGGGTGGTGCCCGGGCCGCCTACCAGGTCGGGGTTCTGCGGCACGTCGCCCAACACTTCCCCCGACTCGAGGTCCCCTACGTCCACGGGATCTCCGCCGGAGCCATCAACGCCGCGGGGCTGGCGTCTCATCACGGCACCTTTCTTCAGGCGGTCGACGAGCTCTGCCACCTGTGGGGAGACCTGACCGTCGACCACGTCTTCCGGGTCGACCCGCGCTCCCTGGCGATGAACAGCATGCGCTGGCTCCGACAGCTCGGTGGCGGCGGTCTTCGCGGAGGTCGTATCCGGGTCCGGGGGCTCGTCGACACGGAACCTCTGGACGCGTATCTGACGGAGACGCTCCATGCGGTCGATCGTGAACTCACCGGCATCCAGTACAACCTGGATCATGGCGGCCTGAAGGCCTTCGCCGTCAGCACCACCAGCTACTCGACCGGGGCGTCCGTGACGTGGCTTCAGGGCCGGGACGTCGCGACGTGGGAGCGTCCTCAACGTCTCACCCGGCAGACGATGCTTACCGTCGACCACATCATGGCGTCCGCGGCCCTGCCGCTGCTGTTCCCGGCCATCAAGATCGGGAGTGACTGGTACGGTGATGGCGGGATCCGTCTGACCGCACCGCTTTCGCCGGCCCTCCACCTGGGCGCTCGCCGGATCATGGCGATCTCCAATCGCTACGACCGAAGCCAGAAGGAGATCGAACACGCGAGTATCGAGGGGTATCCGCCACCCGCGCAGGTGGCCGGTGTCCTCTTCAACGCGATCTTCCTCGATCTGCTGGACCACGACGCTCTTCGACTGGAACGGCTGAATCGCCTCCTGGAGGCGCTGCCGGAAGACAAGCGGCATGGCCTCGAGCCCATCAAGCTGCTCGTCCTTCGCCCGTCGGTCGACCTGGGACGACTTTCGTCCCGATTCGAGGCACAGCTCCCGAGATCGATCCGGTTCCTGACCCGGGGTCTGGGCACCCGGGAAACCGAGTCTCCGGACGTCCTGAGTCTCATCCTGTTCCAGGCCGATTACCTCCGGAACCTCATGGAAGTCGGGGAGGCGGACGCCGCCGCTCGTCACGACGAGATCCTGGAGTTTCTCGCCGACTGACGGCTCTCCCGACCCGTACGGGGGTAGGCACTTTTCCGGAAGCCCGACCAGGCTTCCGACATTAGTTTCCAGGTCGCGTTACACCGCTCGAAATCAGGCTCAGCCGGAAGGATCCGATGGCCGAAGAGAAGAAGCTCGCAAGCGAGCTCGAGTCCCGCGAAGTCGCGGAACATGCTCGGGAGCAACAATGGGAGAAGAGCAGCTTCGCCAAGGCGCTCTTCGAGGGAAAACTCGATCTCGACCTCGTGTACCCTGCCCCCGAGCCCGATCCTGAGGAGCAGGAGCGTGCCGCGAGATTTCTCGAAGAGATCGAGGTGTTCGCTCGCGATCACATCGATGGCGATCAGCACGACACCGAGGGCTGGGTGCCTCAGGAAGTCCTCGACGGTCTCGCCAAGATGGGCGCCTTCGGCATCAAGACACCCCGGAAGTACGGGGGCCTCGAGCTGTCGCAGGTTTCCTACAACCGCGCCCTCGCCATCATCGCGTCTCGCTGCAGCGCGACCGGCGCCTTCCTTTCCGCGCATCAGAGTATCGGTGTCCCCGGTCCGCTTCTGAAGTTCGGCACGGAAGAACAGAAAGATCGTTACCTGCCACGGCTGGCGAAGGGTGCTCTTTCCGCCTTCGCGCTGACGGAACACGACGTCGGGTCGGACCCCGCCAACCTGTCCACGACGGCCGAGCTCTCCGAGGACGGCTCGCACTGGATTCTCAACGGCGAAAAGCTCTGGACGACAAACGGTCCACGCGCCGAGATCATCGTGGTGATGGCCCGGACGCCGGCGCCGGAGGGTTCCCGACGCAAGCCGATCACGGCCTTCATCGTGGAGACGGACTGGGAGGGCGTCGAGACCCTGGACGAGTGCTCCTTCATGGGCCTGCGCGCGCTGTCGAATGGCGCGCTCCGCTTCACCAATGTGAAGGTCCCCCGGGAGAATCTGCTCTGGGGTGAAGGGAAAGGGCTCAAGCTCGCGCTGATCACCCTCAACACGGGGCGCCTCGCTCTTCCGGCGTTTTGTGCCGCTGCCGGCAAGGGTAGTCTCGAAATGGTCCGCGACTGGGCCGGGAACCGCGTTCAGTGGGGCCTGCCGGTCGGTCACCACGATGCCGTCGCCCAGATGATCGGAAAGATGGCCGCCGACACGTTCGCGCTCGAGGCGCTCGTCGAGTTGATCGGAGCCATGGCCGACTCCGGCAGCTTCGACATTCGGCTGGAGGCGGCGGTCGCCAAGATGTGGGGCACAGAGACCGGCTGGGATCTCGTGAACGACGCCCTGCAGGTGCGCGGTGGCAGAGGGTACGAGACGCATGATTCCCTGCGTGCACGTGGAGAGGTGTCGTACCCCGTAGAGCGCTGGCTCCGAGACATGCGCATCAACACGATCTTCGAGGGCTCCTCGGAAATCATGCGCCTCTTCATCGCCCGGGAAGCCGTCGATCGACATTTCTCGATCGCTGGCGATCTCGTGAACCCGAAGGCCTCGGCGGGTGCGAAGCTGGCCGCCCTCGTGAAGGCGGGGCTGTTCTACGCATGGTGGTATCCGACTCGCTTCCTCGGGTGGAGCGCCTGGCCTCGCTACTCCGAGTTCGGTTCCCTGGCCAAGCACCTGCGATACGTCGAGCGCACCTCCCGCCGCCTGGCTCGCGCAACCTTTTACACGATGGTCCGCTTCGGACCGGGACTCGAGAAACGTCAGGCCGTGCTCGGCCGTGTGGTCGACATCGGCGCGGAACTCCTCGTGATGACCGCGACCGTACTGTACGCGAAGACACTCGCGAAGCGCGGGGGTGACGAGCGGGGTGCAGACGCCCTCGCGGACGCCTTCTGCCGTCAGTCTCGTCGCCGCATTTCCATCAGCTTTCGTTCGATCTTCCGAAACGACGACATCGCCACGTACAAGGTGGCGCGCCGTTATCTGGACGGTGACATGGAGTGGCTCGAGAGAGGCGTCATTTCTCTGGCCGGGTACCGAGAAGTCCAGGAGACCACCGCTGAAGAAGCGGCCCACGAGCACACCGAAGCACCGGAGCCGGTCCCCGCGTCATGACCACACTGCATCCCCGGGCGTACAAGGTTACGGTCGTCTGGACCCTCGGACTGCTGTTTCTCGGCAGCATCGTTCACGCCACCGAGTCGAGCCTCGCCTGCCCCGATTGGCCGACGTGTTTCGGTTCGATGGTCCCGGAAATGACGGGCGGTGTGTTCTGGGAGCACCTGCACCGACTCGTCGCGGGTGGCCTCGTCATGATGTTCGCCCTCGCGACCTGGCTGGCGAGGAAGGAGACGTCGGATCGCCCCTGGATCTTTCGTGCTTCGCTCGCGGGTGTCGGCCTGCTCCTCGTGCAGTCGGTCTTCGGGGGGCTGACCGTCATCTATCAGCTGCCGGACCTCGTCTCGACGACACACCTCAGCCTCGCCTTCATCTTCCTCTCTCTGGCTACCGTGCTGGCCACGGCGACCCACGGTTCGGCCGGGCCCGGCTCTCCTCCGGCAATCGAGGGCCTCGGAGAGGGTGACGGACACCGCCTCACACTCATCGCCGGCACGGGGGCGGCCCTGGTCTTCCTGCAATCGGCCCTCGGTGCGCTGGTTCGACATACAGACGGCGGGATGTCCTGCCCTGACGTGCCACTCTGCCTCGGTCAGGTCGTCCCACCCCTGGTGAACGTCCAGATCACCTCGCACGTCTTGCACCGGTTCCTTGCGGTGATTGCGACGCTCGCGGTCATCGGGCTCTACGGATGGGCCGTGCGCGCACAGGTCCCGAGCCGGATCAGACGCTGGATTGCGGCGGCGGTCGGCCTCGTGCTGGTGCAGGTCGCACTCGGCGTCGTCTCGGTCCTCACCATCCTGGCCGTCCCGCCAGTCTCTCTCCACACCCTTGTCGCGGCTGCGCTTCTGAGCGTGCTGGTGGGCCTCGCCACCATCGGCACCCGAGCCACAGCCACGGTCGAACAACCGGAGCTCGTCGAGACCCGATGAATGCCAGTGAAGCGGGTGATCTCCTCGCCCTGATCAACGCCAGTCTGAACGCCACGAGTGCGATCGCACTCATCACGGGCTTCGTGTTCATTCGGCGGAAGGTCATCGACAAGCACAAGCGCGCGATGCTCACCGCCGTCGGGGCTTCAGCCCTCTTCCTCGTGTTCTACGTGGCCCGGGTGCTTCTCACCGGTACGCATGAATTCGCCGGCGAAGGTCTGGCTCGCACTCTGTACCTGAGCATCCTTTTCAGCCACATGGCGTTGGCCGTTCTGGTTCTGCCCTTCATTCTGCGACTCCTCTGGCTCGCGAAGAAGGAGCGCTTCCAGGATCACAAGAAGCTGGCCCGGTACGTCTTCCCGGTCTGGGCGTACGTCTCGGTCACCGGGCTGCTGGTCTACCTGCTGCTCTACCAGATCTACGGGTACGTGTGACGCGTTCGGGCGCGGATTCGGGAGCCGCGCGCGACCGACTGCTCGGCTATACGGAAGCCGTCGTCGCGGCGTCCCTCTGGGGCTCCTCCGGAATCTTCGCTGTCAATCTGTTTCGACTGGGTGTGCCGCCCGAGAGTCTGGCCTTTCTGCGCCCTCTCATCGGCGCCCTGATTCTTATCGCCGCCGCCGGACTCAAGGAACGTGAGGGCCTGCGCGTCGATGCTCGCGGACTGCTGATTCTGATGGCGGGTGGCGGTGTCTCCGTCGGCTTCTTTCAGATCGCCTACCAGTTCTCCACCGACGCCGCGGGTGTACCGTCCACGGTTGCCATGCTGTACCTGGCGCCCGCGGTCGTTGCCGCTGCGTCCGGGCCGCTGCTCAACGAGTGGCCCGATCGGACCCGGATCGCACTCCTGGTGCTCACGCTCTCCGGTGTGTGGCTCAGCGTACTCGGGGCCGACGCGGTCACCGCCACATTCGGTTCCAGCGGCCTCGGTTGGGGCGTCATGGCCGGGGTCGCCTACGGCGCCTACACCCTGTTCGGCCGATATGCAGCTCCACTGTATGGCTCGATTCCGACGGTCGTGTACAGCACCCTCGGGTGCGTCCTTTTCCTCGCCGTAACGGTGCCCGTGACCAGCGGACCGATCGTGTGGCCGGCGTCCATCCTGGCCTGGGGGGTACTCGTCGCCTTTTCCGCCCTGACGATCGCGGTAGCCCACTTCCTCTTTTTCGACGCACTCGCTCGCATCGATGCGAGCCGGGCCTCGATCGCAACCGCCATCGAGCCGGTCGTCGCGGCCTCACTCGCCACGGTGCTCCTTGGCCAGGGATTGTCCCCGATCGGATGGACCGGAATCGGGCTCGTGGTGCTGGGCGTAGCCGGCGTCGGAGCTACCGCGCGGGCCATAGACGCCGGCACCGTCGTGGCGGACTGAGCCGCGCGGCAGGTACGACCGGGACGTCGCGTGTTGCGAGCCAACCGGGGTCCGGGTAAGCTCGCGCCTTGTGGACAAACTGGAGCAACTCAGACGCGTGCTGGAGACTTCTTCCGATCCCGATAACCCATCGGCGGAAGCGGTCGCCCAGCTTCTTGGTGACGTGCAGCACATTGCTGTCGTCGGATTGTCGCGGAATCTGGAAAAGGCGGCGCGACGCGTGCCGTCGTACCTCGCGGCCAAAGGGTTCGACGTGATTCCGGTGAATCCCTCGGCCGAGCGCCTCCTCGGTCGCGTGAGCTACACGAATCTCGGTGACGTCCCCGAACCGGTCGATCTCGTTCTGATCTTTCGTCCGAGTGAGGAAGCAGGCGGATTCGTCCAAGATGCCATGACGCGCTCCGACAGGCCGGCGATCTGGCTCCAGACGGGCATTCGGGCCCCCGATGAGGTCGCTGCTGCGCGTGAGGCAGACCGGCTTGTCGTCCAGGACCTGTGCATCTTCCGTGTGCATCGGGTACTTCTGGACTAAGTCGAGATCGGCTCCGCGTCACCGTCGGCGTCCCGAACGTCTTCCGGCACATCGATGATGGAGGCCGGGTCCTGAATGAGTCTGGACTCCCACCTGCACAGGTCGTGGCCCAGCCCCTGGCAGAGGGTATGCTCCACTCGGGCAGTGACACCCAGCGTGCGGGAGAGGAACTCTTCCGAAAACCCGCTCAGCAGATGGCAGGCGTCGCCCCCCGGATCGGCCTCCAGGAAGAGGAGTGACCGGCCCTCGATCACGAAGGTGCCCCGACCGAAGCCGCCGATGGGCCGACCGAAGAGTCGTTTGAGACGTTTCCGGGCGTGACGCCGTAACGCCCGATAGCGCAGCCCGCCTGGCAATCGTCGGACCCAGCGCGGGATCCGCTCCTCGGCGACCAGTAGCCGACCCACGGCCCGGAAGACCTCGGGCCCGTCCGGCCGTCGGATCACGAAGCGGAAGAGACCTCGAATCTCGTCGTCCGTCAGACGAACCCGACGCCTGACGTCCTCGCGGTAGGTCCGGATCTGGCGCTCCACCACATCGCTGAGACCGAAGCGCCTCGGAATCGTCTGCGTGGGGTCCTCGTCCTCGAGGATCTCCATGGGAAGATCCATGTCCCTCATGACCTCGAGCAGTCGGAGGGCCACGACGGCCTGGATCCGACGTATGCCTGCTTCGGCCGGGGGCGTGGGCGCGGGATCCGTCAAAAGGTCTCGAGATCGAGAAGGGAGATGCGACTCGGTAATCTCGAAATGGTGTCGAACCGTGGCAACGAAGTCGAGAACCATTGAATCACGAGCGCCGGTTCACCCGTCTCTCTCCGGGTGCACGCGCACCTCCGGATCAGAGTCGAGGCAGGTTAGCTTCTCCACATGAAACGATACCCCGCGTTCGATCCGCCCGAGTACCTCGAATGGGTATCGGATCCCGCGCTCGTCGACGAGTTCGACAACACGCTCGCATCCGATCCCGAGCGCGCAGCCGTCGTCAACGCGCTGTCGGAAGACGACCTCCTCTCCATCTATCGAGACCTGCTCCGCACGCGCCTGCACGATATCGGCCTGAAGCGCTGGGTCCGGACGGGTGTCATTTCCAAGGCCTGGCTGGGAACGGGCGAAGAAGCGATCACCGTCGGAAACGTCTGCGCTCTGGACCCCGACAGAGACATCGTCTCACCGATGATCCGGAACGCCGGCGCACTCCACATGATGGGCATGCCCTTGTCGGACATGTTCCGCGGCTACCTCGCAACATCGGATTCGCCCAGCGAAGGCCGTGATCTGCACATCGGAGACATGGCTGCCGGGATCATCCAGCCGATCAGCCACATGGGCACGAGCGTGACGATCGTGACGGGTGTCGCGCTCTCGTTCCGGAATCGTGGAGAAGCCCGGGTAGCGATGACGTGGGTGGGCGACGGCGCCACCAAGTGCGCCGCGTGTCACGAAGGCCTGAATCTGGCCGCGGTCCAGAACCTCCCGGCGATCTTCGTCATCCAGAACAACCAGGTCGCACTCGGGACGCCCGCCAGCGCACATGGGGTCGGCGACCTCCACGCATGGCCCGCCATGTATGGCATCGAAGCGTGGAGCTGCGACGGCAACAACGTACTCGACGTGTACGCCGCGACTCGTCTCGCGGCGGACCGGTGCCGGGAGGGCCGCGGGCCCGCCGCCATCGTCGCCGACACCTTCCGGATGGGGGGGCACGCCACTCATGACGAGCGCGAGGCCCGCGACACATTCGCCCCGGAGCTGTTCGCGGAGTGGGGGCGCCGTGATCCGGTCGGGCTCTACGAGTCCTGGCTGGACAGAAAGGGGATTCCCGCATCGGCGCTGGAGGCGATCGAGGCCGAGGTGACAGCCGAAATGGACACGGCCGCAGACGAGGCACTGGCGTCCCGGGACAGGATTCCGCCACCGGAGCAGGCACTGTACGACGGTTTCTCTGAGGGCGGGACACTCATCGGCCTGGAACGGCGTCCGATCTAAGTCCGCGATTAGGTTGCGCCGTCCCCTTGAGGGATCGCTTGTTCCCGATATCTTACGTGCCAAGTACGTGGATCTGTTCGCTTGGCTCCAACTAGGACTTAGACCAATGGTCAACACACATCCTCCGGTTGTGAGCCAAAATCTGTTCGATCGCCCCCTTGAGGAGCTGACAGACGAGGAACTCGTCACCGCGCATCTCGAGGGACGCCCTGGTGCGTTTCAGCGGCTCTACAACAGATATCGGGACCGTCTCATCCATTTCATCACACGAAAGACCGGCGACCCGGACCGAGCGCAGGACCTGGTTCAGGAAGCTTTCATCCGTGTGACTCGGCACCTGCACCGCTTCGATACGTCGAAGAAATTTTCGACCTGGGTCTACACCATCGCGGGCAACCTGTCGAAGAACGAGTTGAGAAACCGGTCACGCAGTCCTCTGGTGCTGTTTCAGCGCCTCACGAACAACTGGGACGATGATCACCGCCCCATCCAGTTCGAGGACTACTCGACGAAGCCCGACGACCTGTACCGAAAGCGGTACCTGCGTCGGCTGGTCGAAGACACAGTTCAGACACTCCCCGAACATCATCAGCTCGTCTTCCGGCTCCGCGAACTGGAAGGAAAGAGCTACGAGGAGATCTCCGAGATCACCGGAGTCAATCTCGGCACGGTGAAGAGCCGGCTGCATCGGGCGAGAAACTCGTTCGCTCAGCGGATCGAGCCCTTCCTGAACTGAAGCTTCGGGGCCACTCTCCTCGTAACGAGTGGCGAGACACCATGAACGGACGGGTCCGCATGCGGGCCCGTCCGTCAGTGCCTGGAGGAGTTCTCCGATGTTCGAAGACCTGCGTTCCGCTTTCAAGGAAGCACTCGACAACTTCAATAAGGAGTTGAGTCGCGATCAGGTCTCGGAGACGGCCGACAAGCTTCTGATCGGCATGAAGAACGAGATCGCTGATGAGAAGGCCCAGGTCGCCGGCCTGGACGATCAGCTCAGGAAGACACTCGAGCAGATCGACCGGCTGGAGAAGGACATCGAAACCGCGCGTCGCAGAGAAGAGATGGCCAGAGGCATCGACGACGACGAGACCGTCAGGCTCGCCGCCGATTGGACGACCAAGGCCGAGGGACAGCGGGCGATCCTGATCAAAAAGGCGACCGCGCTGAAGGAGGAATTCGACTTCCGCTCTCGCACGGTCGAAGAGATGTACGAGCGCTTCCATGAAGCGAAGAGCAAGCGGGAAGCCCTCTCGGCCACGACCGGAAGGTCGGGGGCACGTGAGTCGATCAGTGCGGCGGACGACCTGTTCGATGAACTCGATCGCATGGCCGAAAAGATCGAAGGAACGGATGCGCAGGCGCAGGCCGCCCAGGCGTTCGACGAACTCGACCTCGAGGACCAGGGCTCCGAGCTTCGCGTCGACCTCGACGCAGCACCGCCGAATCGCGAGCTGGACGTCGACGCGGCGCTCGAGGAACTCAAGCGGAGAATGGGCGAGGACTGACGTCCCCGGCGACTACTCGACCGAGTCGCGTTCGCCTGACAGCTCTCCGAGGAAGAGCAGCCCCGCACACTCACCCGCAAGGAACAGAATGTCCTCTCTGAGGGAGGGTGACAGGGGCTCCGTCCGGCTACTGCCGCCATCGACGAGGAGTGCCCAGAGGCGACCCGCCTCCGACCCCAGGAAGAGAGCCAGGCCATCCGAGTCACGATCGAGGAGCGCGGGAGCCTCATCCGCTCCGTACCGAGGCATCGCACGCGGACCGATCGCACAGCGCACCGGATCGGCGCCGAGATCGAGTACGACGAACGGTTCGGGCGTCTGGTGTCCACCCGGCTCGCACGAGACGATCATGCCACGTTCTGCCTGAGCGAGGTGGATGATCCGCCAGAGGGGGAGGGCGAAACGAGAGCGCTCACCGTCGGCTCCCCAGAGGGCCATCGCCCCCCGCGGAAGGTCACGCGCCGGCTCACGCTTCAGGTACCGTCTGATGTCGATGATCTCGTCGGACATTCCGGAATGAATCAGTACCGCCCGGCCGAGTCAAACGGCCGCCCCGGGGTGGTTCCCATCATGCCGTTCCGATACCTTTTCGGGCGCAGAAGTACGCCGCACGAACGACCCAAGACCTCCGAATCAGCTATGCAAAACTGGATCGGCATCGCCATCTGGATCATCATGGGCGCCGCAATCGGGCTCATGATGCGGGCCGCCATCAGCCGTCCGGAAGAACAGCCCGGACATGCTCAGGTCATCATGGCCCTGGGCGCGTTCGCGTCCGTGATCGGAGGAATGCTCGGAGTCGGGATCTTCCACCTGTGGGAGCCGCTGGCCCTCAGCGTGGGCGGCATGGCCTGCGCCGCCGCCTTTGCCGCCCTCATGACGTTCATCTATCGCTGGGGCCTGCGTACGCTCATCTAGAGCTCCGGGATCCGGCGGAAGGACACTCCCATGTCGGATGTACAGAGCTTCATCGATGAGAACCTCGGACGCTTCCGCTCCGAGTTGTACGAGTTTCTGCGCATCCCGTCGGTCAGCGCGAAGTCCGAACACGACGGTGACACCCGAGCGGCGGCCCAATGGTTCGCGGAGAAGCTGACCAACGCAGGGCTCACACCGGAGATCGTCGACACGCCCGGTCATCCGATCGTCGTGGGTGAGTCACATGCCGCGGGCCCGGACGCCCCCACGGTCCTGATCTACGGACACTACGACGTCCAGCCGCCCGAGCCGCTCGACCTGTGGGCGTCCCCCCCGTTCGAGCCGACGGAACGGGATGGGCGGGTGTATGCTCGTGGATCCGCGGACGACAAGGGGCAGCTGTACATGCACGTGAAGGCGCTCGAAGCGTTTCACGCCACGGGCACGCCACTTCCGCTTAACGTCGTCATGATCGCAGAAGGTGAGGAGGAGGTCGGCTCCCCGAATCTCGTGCCCTTCGTCGTGGAGCATGCCGAACGCCTCGCATGCGATGTCGTGCTGATCTCCGACACCGGCATGTACGCCGAGGGTCTGCCCTCCGTCGGCTTCTCGCTCCGCGGCCTCGCCTACTTCGAGGTGCACGTGCACGGCGCGAACAGCGACCTCCACTCCGGCGAATTCGGCGGTGCGGTCGCGAACCCGGCGAATACACTCTCGAAGATCATCGCGTCGCTGCACGCGGCGGATGGATCCATCGCGATCGACGGCTTCTACGACGACGTCCTGCAGTGGGATGACGCGACCCGAGCCCAGATCGCCTCCCTGCCCCACTCGGACGGCGAGTTCGCCGGCGACCTCGATCTCGACGAACTGACCGGAGAAGCCGGCTACGGCACGCTCGAGCGTCTCTGGATCCGCCCGACGTGCGACGTCTGCGGCATCCTGAGTGGCTATACGGGCGAGGGCGCAAAGACCGTGCTGCCCAACCATGCGATGGCCAAGGTCAGCTTCCGGCTCGTGCCGGATCAGAACCCCGATCGGATCAAGGCGCTCCTCGACGCCCACGTGGCGTCGCTCGACCTTCCTGGCGTGACCGTGGAGGTTCGTGAGCTGCACGGTGGCCGCCCCTGGAGAGCCAGCATCGAGGGGCCAGCCTTCGAGGCCGCCTCGGCGGCCCTTGAAGAGGCGTTCGGGACCAAGCCGGTTCCGATGGGCGGCGGCGGTTCGATCCCCATCGTGGTCGAGTTCGAGGAGAAGCTGGACGCGACGGCGCTCCTCGTCGGCTTCTCGCTGCCGGGGTGCAACCTGCACGCACCGAACGAGTGGATGTCGATCGACAACTACGAGAAGGGAATCGGCGCTCTGGCGCGCCTTTACCAAAAGCTCGGCGAGGCCGGCACAGCCTCGTAACCCCCACGCTGAGTATGCTTTCGAGGTTGGGGAGCGTCGAAGCCTCGCGGCTCGTGCGGACAGGCCAGGGTCGGTCTTCGCCGCCGAGACCTCGTTGGGGTCACTCGATCTGGCGTCCGGAGCAGACTCCGTCACGGTGGTGCGCAGACTGGAGGCACGCTTCGACGAGATCTTTGCGAACGTCCCTGCCGCAAATCGCCCGTATGGGGACGTGGCTGGAATGTGGGCCGGCATGGTCGGTGATCCCGACCGGGCCCGCGTGTGGGCGGACCGCGCCCTTGGCGCCCTGCCACCGGAGGCGGCGGGGTCACCGTTCTATGAAGAGATCGTTCTTACGATCGAGGGATTCCTCGGACTCGCCGAGGGAGACTACCGGGTGACGATCGAGTCGCTTCAGGAAGTCGCGCGGAGACAGAACGACTGTGAGGTGTGCTTCCTCGACGTCTTCGCTGACGCCCATGAAGGACTCGGGGAGCCGGACTCGGCGGCCGTGTACCTGGAGCGTTTTCTCGCGCTCGATGAAATGAACTCGGTCTGGGCACGCGAGGTTTCCGCCGCCGACCGGCTCGAACAACTCGCACGACTCTACGAGGCGATCGGTCGGGATGCCGACGCCGCGGAGACGTGGACACGCTTCGCGGACCGGTGGGCCGATGCCGACCCGGTGCTGCAGCCGCGCGTCAGGGCGGCGCGGGCGAACGCGGAGCGACTGAGCGGATCACCCAGTCCGTAGGCTCGCCCGCAGGCATGACCCTGTCAGACGTCCTGGCCCTCGACCATTGCCGCTGCTCTGAGGAGCGCCCGGGCCTTATTGAGCGTTTCCTCGTACTCCGTCGCCGGATCCGAGTCGAGCACGATGCCTGCCCCCGACTGCACGTAGGCCATCCCGTCCTTCGCGAGCACCGTACGGATCGTGATCGCCGTGTCCATCGACTGACCACCGTAGTTGAAGTGCCCCACGGCTCCCGCGTACGGCCCACGGCTCACCGGCTCCAACTCGTCGATGATCTCCATCGCCCGGACTTTGGGCGCACCGGAGACCGTTCCCGCCGGAAAGCACGCCTTGAAGACGTCGATCGCACCCAGACCCTCGCGGAGGCGACCTTCGACCTGACTGACGATGTGCATGACGTGCGAGTAGCGCTCGACGACCATCAGGTCGGGCACGTGGACGGAACCGTACTCGGCGATCCGCCCGACGTCGTTGCGACCGAGGTCGACCAGCATACGGTGTTCGGCCAGCTCCTTCTGATCCGATAGAAGATCCTCCGCGAGTGCACGCTCCTCTTCGGATGTCGCACCGCGCGGACGCGTCCCGGCGATGGGGCGAACGGTCACCGTCTGGTCCTCGACCCGGACGAGCACTTCCGGCGAGCTCCCGATCAGGCAGACGCCATCCAGCTCGAGGAAATACAGGTACGGCGACGGGTTCAGACTCCGGAGCCCCCGGTAGAGATCGAATGGTGTCGAATCCAGGGGGAAGGACAGACGCTGACTCAGCACCACCTGAAACGCGTCTCCTGCCCGTATGTATTCCCGGATCCGGTCGACACCGGCCTCGAATGTCTCCCGCGTCGTCGTCGACGTGAACGGCGGATCTTCGTCCGGCTCCGGGGCCAGCGAGAGCGGCAAAGGCGGTCGTGCCCGATCGAGGCGGCGCACCACGTCAGCGGTACGCTCAGCGGCTGAATCGTACACCGTCCGGAGGGCACGCTCATCCGCGTCCTGGGGAACCGGCACGGCCGCGATCGCCATGGCGCGACCTTTCAGGTTGTCGATTGCGAGCACGATATCCGTGAAGACGAACACCCCATCCGGCAGCCCAAGGTCATCCGGCGGCGCCTCGGGCAGGTGCTCAATCTCTCGCACGATGTCGTAGGAGAAGTACCCGACCGCTCCTCCCCAGAAGCGCGGGAGCCCGTCGACCTGAGCGGGCTGCTCCGCGCGCAGACGGGCGTCCAGGTCCGCGAGAGGGTCATCGGTCTCGACGTCGACCCAGCCGTCACCGGGCGTCCACACCGAGACGCGCCCGTCCTGAACCCGCCAGGCGCTGCGCGGCCGCGTGCCGAGAAAGGTGTATCGGGCCCACTGTTCTCCTCCTACGACCGACTCGAGGAGGAATCCGAAGGGCGGTTCTGCTAGCTTCGCATACGCGGTGACCGCGGTATCCACATCGAACAGGAACTCCTGCCAGACCGGAACAACGCCGGACTGCGCGGCTAGGGAGCGGAAGTGTTCGAAAGACGGAAAGAGCTGCATGAGCAACACACACACGGCGGGTCGATGAGCGCCCCAATGTCCTCGAGCCCCCAGGGGCCGTCAACGCCGCTCGTGGCCGTCGATACAGGTGGCACGTTCACCGATCTCGTGCTTCTGACGGACGGTGAAATCCGCACGCTGAAGGTGCCGTCTACGCCGCATGACCCTTCTCAGGCTGTCCTGGACGGCATCCGGGAGATTCTGGGTGAGGCCAATGAGTTCGTCCTCCTGCATGGCTCGACGGTGGCGACGAACGCTCTTCTCGAACGACGAGGCGCGCGCGTCGTCCTCGTGACGAACGAAGGCTTCGAGGACGTCATTGAGATCGGGCGACAGGATCGACCTCAGCTCTACGCACTCGTCGGCCATCGGCCTCCGCCTCTCGTCGATCGCGACGACCGCATCGGCGTGCCCGGGCGCCTTGGACCGCAAGGCGAGGAACTCACGCCGCTCGACGCTGAGCGACTCGAGGGACTGGCTGACGAAATCCGTGCTCGTGGTGCGGAGTCCGTAGCCGTTTCACTGCTGCACGCCTACGCCAATCCCGAGCACGAGCGCGCCGTGTCGAGGGCGATCGTCGACGGGCTTGCAGACGACGCACGTCCGGTTTCCGTCTCCAGTGACCTCGTCCCCGAGTTCCGTGAATACGAGCGAACTTCGACCACCGTGCTCAACGCGTACGTCGCGCCGATCATGGACCGCTACCTGGGTCGACTCGCGCGGGAGGCGGGAGCATCCAGAGTCTCGATCATGGGCTCGAACGGAGGCGCGCTCCCCATCGACCGTGCGCGCCGCGAACCCGTCCATACGGTCCTGTCCGGTCCAGCCGGGGGCGTCGTCGGTGCACTGACCTGGGCCCGAAGAGCTGGCTTCGACTCGGTTCTTTCCTTCGACATGGGAGGGACGTCCACTGACGTATCTCTCTGCCCGGGTCGCCCGCTGCGAACGCGCGAATTTTCCATCGGGGGCCAGCCGGCCGCGATCCCGGTCATCGACATCCACACCGTCGGCGCCGGCGGCGGATCGATCGCGCGGGTCGATGCGGGAGGGGCATTGCGCGTCGGACCTCGAAGCGCCGGAGCTCAGCCCGGGCCGATCTGTTACGGCAACGGTGGCACGGACGTCACGGTCACGGACGCGCATGTCTGGCTGGGCAGACTGCCGGCCGACGCCTTCCTCGGTGGGACGCGAACTCTGGATCGTGCCGCGATCGAGGCTCCGCTGCGGGAGATCGCCGAGGCGCTGAGGATGAGCCTCGAGGAGGCAGCCGAGGGCGTGCTCGCCGTCGCGGACACGGCCATGGAGCGAGCCCTTCGAGTCATCTCCGTAGAACGTGGATACGATCCGGTGGACTTCGCGGTCGTCGCCTTCGGAGGGGCGGGCGCCCTGCACGTTGCAGAGCTCACCCGGCGCCTTGGTGCCCGCACGGCCCTGGTCCCGCCCGATCCGGGTCTGCTTTCCGCCTACGGTATGCTCGCATCCCCGGTCACGAGGGAGATGTCGCGTACCGTGCTCCTGAACAACGGGATGCCGGGCATCGATGCACAGCTCGCGGGCGAACTCGATGCCCTCGAGGAGGCCGCGCGCAGCTCCATGATCCAGGAGGGCGTATCCGACGAACAGCTGACCACCGAACGCTGGATCGACGCACGCTACCAGGGCCAGAGCTTCGAACTCGGTGTTCCTGCCGACGGATGGGTCGAAGCGTTTCACTCGGCCCACGACGAGCGCTACGGCTACCGACGAGATGAAACACCGGTGGAGGCCGTGACACTCCGGGTGATCGCATCCGCACCCCCCAACGACCTGGGGGCGACCCACCTCGACGAAGCATCATCCGGCATCGAGCCACGGCCGATCTCAGTCGTCTATGCGGGACAGCCTCATGAGGCGATGAGCCTGTGGAGGCGAGACCTCAGTCCCGGCGACACGTTTCCGGGTCCGCTCGTGGTTCAGGAGTACAGCGGCACGGCATGGGTCCCACCCGGGTGGACGATGACCGTGGACGCCTGGGGTACGTTACACGTGACGGCAGACTGAGGCCCCGGCAGTCCCTATCTTTCCGGACTCGTGTGAAGGCACGGAGATCCGAACGCACCAGACCAGCATGAGCCGAGACGCCACGAAAACCGCACGGTCCGACGACGACGCCTCGATGGCGCGCGGCCGCGGCTCCGATCTGTCCTATGACAACGCGAGCTCGGATGACCTGAAGCCGCCCTATATCGCGGCACTGATCGCCGGCCTCGCCGTCTTCGCCCTCTACGCGATCACCCTCGCGCCGACGACGGCGTTCTGGGATACGAGTGAGTACATCGCGACGGGCGAGATCATGGGTATCCCTCATCCGCCGGGGAACCCGCTCTTCGTCGTGCTCGCACGTGCCTGGTCGATCCTGCTGGCCCCGCTCGGTCTGTCCGTCGCGGTGAAGATCAATCTCTTCAGCACATTGATGAGCGCGACGGCGCACGCCCTGTGGTTCCTGGTCGTGCACCACATCCTGAGGCACTTCTCGGAGGACCGCGTCTTCCGCCTGGCCGGTGCCGGAGCGGCGGTCCTGGTGAGCGCGACGGCCTTCACCGTGTGGAACCAGTCGAACGTCAACGAGAAGGTCTACACCGTCTCGCTCCTCACCATCGCGCTGCTCTCCTGGCTGGCCGTGCGGTGGCAGGAGAATCTCGGCAAGGGCAAAGACGACAACCTGCTCGTGCTGATGGCCTTCGTCCTCGCACTGAGTGTCGGCAACCACCTCATGGCGTTCCTGGCCGCGCCGGCCATCGGCCTCTTCATCCTGTGGGTCCATCCGCAGACGCTTCTGAACTGGCGGCTGTATGTCGCGGGGCTGGTCGCGGCGATCGTCGGCCTCTCGATCCACCTCTTCCTTCCGATCCGAGCCGGCCTCAGCCCGGTCATCAACGAGGCTGCGCCGACGTGCCCGGACATCGGATCGGCGATCACCGCCGTGGTCAGCTACGGCAAGGCCGGTTGCGTTGCGCTCTCCGAGGCGCTCAACCGTTCACAATACTCCAAGCCCCCGCTCGTTCCCCGTCAGGCTCCGCTCGCTGATCAGTTCGTGAACTATCTGCAGTACTTCGACTGGCAGTGGGCCCGGTCTCTTGGCGGTGAACAGGGTGTCTTTGCCCGCATCCGCCTACCCTTCACGATGCTCTTCAGTGGCCTCGGCATCTGGGGAGCCGTGGAGCACTACCGCAGGGACAAGGCCAGCTTCATCTATGTGGCCACGCTGTTCGCGACGCTCTCGGTCGCTCTGGTCTACTATCTGAACTTCAAGTACGGGTACTCACTGCTCGCCCCGGTCACGGACCGCTCGCTGCACGAGGTCCGTGAGCGCGACTACTTCTTCGTCGTGAGCTTCTCGGTCTGGGGCCTGTGGGCGGGCATGGGCATCGCGACCCTCTGGAAGGAGGCGGCCCTGGAGGTCGGCGCGGGCTTCAAGAAGACCAGTCCGATCCTCGGACTCGCATTGCTTCCGCTCGTGCTGAACTGGAGCTGGGCAACCCGCACGTACGACTACGCCGCGAGGGACTGGGCGTACAACCTGCTCCAGAGTGTCGAACCGTACTCCGTGCTCTTCACCAACGGTGACAACGACACCTTTCCCCTGTGGTACCTACAGGAGGTCGAGGGCATCCGTCGGGACGTGACCGTCATCGTGACGTCGTACCTCAACACGGACTGGTACACCAAGCAGCTGAAGGACCTGACCGCCCCCTGCGGAGACATCGACCCCGCGTCCGACTGGAGTGTGATCCAGTGCCAACGGCCCTACGATCCCACGAACACGCCGGCTGCGTACGTCACGGATCCGGCCCAGGCCGACGGCCAGACACCCATCGTACTGGAGTCGATCTCAGCGCCGACGAAAAGCATTCTGCCCCTGACCAACGAGCAGATCGAAGAAGCCGCTCTCGCCTACACACGGCTGGATCAGGGCGTCGCCGTTCAGATCGGCAACATCGAGGCGCGCCTGCCCGGAGGCATGCTCCTCCAGCCCTGGCAACGCTTCGCCCTGACCCTCCTCGTCGAGTCGATCGACGACCGGCCCATCTACTTCGCCTCTAGCGGAAACGCGGCGGCATCGCTGGGTGTGCAACCGTACCTGGTCCGGCAGGGGCTCGCCTTCCGCTTGAGTAACGGGGCTCCAGCCGACAATCCGCGCTTCACTCAGCTCGGTCAGTCGCCGTACCTGCCAGTCACCGGTGAGTTCGTCGACCACGAGCGTACCGCCCTGCTCGCTGACGAGGTCTTCATGCATCGGGGTGGTATTCCCGAATGGGATCACTGGCCGGATATCGCGACCATCGGCATTCCGAACTACTACTCGTGGGTCTATCTGGCGTTGGTCGAGGCTGCGGTCCGCGCGGGCGACGTGGAGGCTCGCGATCGGTACGAGGCGCTCGCCCAGCAGTGGCAGATACTCGGGATGCCCGAACAGGCCGGGTTGTAACCCGCTCCCGGCTGTCCGGGTCTCGCGAGCGTCCATGGCGTGCCGGGATCTCGTACTGAGCCGATCAGCGTCCCATATCGACGACGACACCGAGATTGTCGCGCTCGGCCACATCGAGCACCCGCGCCGCCACCGCCAGGTCCTGCACCGCGTTTCCCACCGACTTGAAGAAGGTGATCTCCTGGTCGTTGCGCCGACCCTCCGCGCGACCCAGAAGGATCTCGCCGATCTCCGCAGACATGACCGACTCGTCGACGACCCCGTCCCGGATCGGTCCCACGATGTCCCCGGCCTCCTCCATGATGGCGTCTCGTTGATCCACCACGACCCGGGCACGCCGAATCAAATCGGTGTCGACCTCTCGCATGTCGGTGGTGAAGGAGCCGACACCCGTCACGTGCGTCCCGGCCTCGATCCGGCTCCCGGGAAAGACCGGCGTCGCGCTGCTGGTGGCGGCGATGACGATATCGGCGCCGGAGATCGCCTCCGTCGGATCGTCGACACGTCGCGCCTCCACACCCTCGAGTTCCCGAGCCAGCACATCCGCGCTCGATCCGGAGGGAGACACGATGCGGACCTCGCGAATGTCTCGCACGCAGCGAACCGCCTCCAGCTGGGTTCTGGCCTGCACACTCGCGCCGAAGAGGGCGACGACTTCCGCATCCGCGCGGGCGAGCAGGTCGGCGGCGAGACCGCCGATCGCGCCCGTTCTCAGGGCCGTAAGCCACGTTCCGTCCATGATCGCCCTGGCACGGCCCGTCACCGGATCGAGAACCAGCACGACAGCATGGATCACAGGCAGGCCTTCCTCGGCGTTCGCCGGGTTGACGGACACCACCTTCGCGCCGGCCTGACCGGACGGCTTCATATAAGCCGGCATGAACAGGGAGACCCCGTACTCGGTCTCGAGCCCGAGCCGTACGGGGACGGTCGCCCCGCCCGAGGAGAGCGTCGCGAACGCATCGCGCATCGCATCGATGGCTGCCGGCATGTCGACGGCGGCTCGAACATCCGATTCCGAAAGAATTCGCATTTGCATGGTTTGAACGTCGGGTGCAGAGTGCGCTGACATTGTACCGACCAGAGACCGGAGAGACACCGATGCAGGCCGAATCGCACGACATCGTCGTGGTGGGTGGCGGCGCATTCGGCGCGATATCTGCGCTTGAGCTCGCACGGCGCGGCCATCGCGTCACCGTGCTCGATCGGACCAGGGATCCGCACCCACAGGCCTCGTCGACGGACATCAGCAAGATGATCCGCATGGACTACGGGTCGGACGTTTTCTACCACGAACTGGCTGAGGCCTCCCTCGATATCTGGGAGGGGTGGAATGCGTCCTGGCCTCGCCCCCTTTACCACCCGGAGGGCTTTCTCGTCCTTTCGAAGTCGACATTCACACCCGGAGGGTTCGAGTTCGAGAGCGAGCGAGTTCTCCGTGAGCGTGGGTACGAACCGCTCCGCTTCGATGCGGCACACCTCAAGGAGACGTGGCCCGCGTGGAACGCGGATCACTATCCGGAGGGATATGTCAGCCCACGCGGAGGCTGGGCCGAAAGCGGTGCGGTCGTGCAGCGTCTCCTCGACCTGGGGCGATCTGCCGGAGTGCATTTCGTACCTGGCGCCTTCACCGCGCTCTCCGAGAAGGGCTCACGGGTATCCGGCGTGAGGTATACCGCGATCGACGGAACGACCGGAAGCCTGAACGCCGACCGTGTCGTCGTAGCGGCCGGAGCCTGGACCCCTGTGCTCCTGCCCTGGCTCGACGACACTCTCAAGCCGGTCGCACAACCGGTCGTGCACTATGGCGTAGACGATCCGGTCCAGTGGCAGCACCCCATATTCCCACCCTTTGCCGCCGACACCGCCGGCTCCGGGTGGTACGGCTTCCCCGCACTCGATGATGGCCGCCTCAAGCTCGGCCACCACGCCGACGGTCGAGTCGTGGAGCCGGACGCACGAGGCGAGGTGTCCCCCGATCATCTCGAGCTCGCGCGGTCTTTTCTCCGGGAGTCCATCCCGGATCTGGCCGACGCACCGGTGGTCGGGACCCGCGTCTGTCTCTACTGCGACACCTTCGATGGCGATCTGTGGATCGGCGAGGACCCGGAACGGGCGGGTCTCATCGTCGCGGCCGGTGGGAGTGGCCATGGCTTCAAGTTCACGCCGATGATCGGTAGACTCGTCGCCGATACGATCGAAGGGCAGGACAACCGCTGGCTCCACCGGTTCGCGTGGCGCGCGCTGGGCGAGGCGAGGCGCGAAGCGGCCCGACTTCAACATTGATCTCCCCCGGAAGAGGATTCCAATGAAATTCATTCGGACGAGTGAGGCCGTCGAACCGGCCGGGCACTACAGCCAGGCGGTTGTCTACGGAGGTGTCGTGTACGCGGCGGGCGTACTGGGCAAGGACCCGGACAACCCGGATGCCGACCCTGGAGATGCGGCCCAGCAGACCCGTCAGGCGCTGGCCAACCTCTCGGCCGTTCTCGAGGCAGCCGGATCGGACCTGGGATGCGTCGTACGCATGATGATCTACGTCTCGGGCATCGAGCACTGGGGCGCCGTGAACGAGGCGTATGCCGACGTGATGGGAGAGCACAAGCCAGCTCGTGCGATCGTGCCGGTGAAAAACTTCGTGGAGCCGTACGTCGTGGAAATCGTCGCGACCGCAGCGCTCGGCGGCTGATTCCTCAGGTACTGAGCCGAGGCAGCGTCATGTTGTCGAGGAACAGACGATCGCGCGCAGACAGAGAGCCTGCCCCATCCGCGTCGAGGAGGTCCAGGAGCCGCCGGACCTCGTCGCGGTTGAGCGGATGCAATTCCTCGAGGTCGATGTCACCCCAGCGCTCCCGGTCTTCCCGACTGTGGACACCGGAAGACGAGCCCGGCGAGTTGTGCGCATCCGCCCATCGGCCCTCTGGGAGCCCCCGGCGCTTGCTCTCCTGATGCCACATGTGCACGGCGAACGAGCTGACCAGTACAGCGATCGCGATCGGAAGGAGTAGGCTCATGATCTGCACCCGGTTTCAGCCGACCCAGCCGAAAGACTCTCCTGAGCCTCCTGCCCCGTAGTATACAACGGGATTGGCGTTGCGAAGGTTGTAGCGTTCAAGCGCCACTGTGCGACGGGCCGGGGTTCACCCGCGTCGAGCGTGGCACCGATCGGATCGCGAGACGCCCGGGCCCTGCCGCCGCCGGCCGGAGGACAGGTCCAGTAACAGCCTCGTCATCACGAACCTCCAGCACGTAGTCGAAGAGCTCGGGACGAACATCCACAGCGTCCCCCCGACTGAAGAGGACGATCCTCGGCACTTCGCGAAGAAGCTGCTTGGTGAGCACGAGCGTGCGAATCCGAGCTTCGGCGTCGAGCCGGTCGAACGGCTGCTCGATGGCGAGACTCGCGATGATCCTGCCACGAGCGGCGATCAGCGAGGCAGCGGCCAGGCGAATCGCAATGCGTCCGATGGCGAGATCCTCCTCGGACAGTGGCGTCAGTGGACCTTCACTGCCCTGGAGACGGACAGCCCCGTCCTCGAATGTGAGCGCGAGGACTCGACCACCCGATACTCGTGACACGAACCGTGAGGCTCGGTCCAGAAGAAGGTCCGTCGCCCGAGCAATGCGCGCAGAGCGGACTCGGCTGAGAGCAGAAACGACCGCGGACTGAACGTCATCCAGCTCCGGCGGGGGTACGATGGAGCCGCCTTCGAGTTCCTCGAGTCGAGCCCTCAGCACCTCCACCCGTTCGGATCCGGCCTCGACTGCAGCGTGCAGAGTGAGCGACGTCCGCTCCAGATCCTGCAGGTGTTGTGGCTTCAGCTCGAGCTGCTCCCAACGACTCTTCCACCAGCTGCCGTCCTGAACGACGGACTCCCACTCGTCCCGCAGCTCCGCCAGGACTTCTTCGTAGTGACTTTCGAGGACCCGCCCGCACGTCGGACACGGTGCCTCCGGGCCGGACAACTCCATATTCCGGATCCGACTCCGCAACTCTCGAGCCCTGTCCCGATACGCGAACAGGGTGGTCTCGGCGTCCTGCCGCTCGCGGAGCCAGTCCATCGTCGCGACCTCGAGATCACCGTCTACCTCGGTGACATCCGCCCGGCTGGCGAGCAGTTCGCGCTGAGCCGTGCGGAACTCCGCCGCCACCTGTTCGGGGTCGACACGAACGGCGCCGCGCACCGGCCGTTCACGCGCCTCGGGAACGACCTCCGAGGGCATGCGAGCCCCCATCGCATCGAGCGCCGCGTCGACCAGCCCCATGCCTCGACTCTCGGCGACGGCGTCGACAGCCCGCCGCAGTGCACCATCGAGTGTCTCCGCCTCCGCACCGGCCCACCAGCGAGCGATGGCCGACGACGAAGTGGAGCGACCCGCCCGGATGAACATGTCGGCGACCGCTCGACGGGCACGCCCACCTCCCCCCAGGATCGCCGTCAGTCCCGTCGGTACCGACGTGCTGACGCGGCCGATTCCCTGCACGGTTCCATCGAGCGCCTCGATCACGCCGATCGGTGAGTCCAGCGATGTGGGTGCGTCATCCGGCACGAGTTCGAGGACGAGATTGCGGGCGTCGTGCCCTTCCTGTCCGTCATGTGTGAGCTCGGTATGGACGGCTTCCCTCACCTGCCGCGCCGCGTCGACGGGGAGCCACGCCTCCGCAGGGACGTCGATGTCCTTACCCGCCTCGACGGCCAGGTGAAGCGCCTCACCCCTGAGCTCACGCAGCGGCTCGCCCTGCAATGCCAGCAGGTCATGTGGTCTCGCGCCCTGCAACCGGAGGCGTACGATCTTGTCGGTGATGCCACCCGGAACTTCGCTCAGTACCTCGCTTACCCGCCGTCGGATGCGGTCGGGGTCGCCCGGACCGACCTTTACTGGAGCCAACGCGACGACCGGCCGACCCGGGATGGGGTGGAACGCGACGTGACCGGACTCGAGGTCGATGGTCAGAAAGCCCTTCTCGTCGGCGGCCTCGCCCCACGGGTCCAGGGCAACGCGCTCCAGCGAGCCCGGATAACGCACCCGATCGGACAGCTTCTGGCGTCGGTGTTCCCCTCCTAGAGCGACGTAGTCCCACTCCGCGGGATCGATCAAGATGCCCTCGTCTCCACCTTGGGCGGCTTCCGCGTGCATGACCAGCAGATTCCACCTCCTCCGTGGATCCGGGTCGGGCAGCGCTGGAGCGCTCCGGACCACGGCGCGGTACGGCACCAGACACGCGTGAAGTCCGAGTCGATCGATCTCGATGGTGTGCGTGCGGGCCGTGACCGCATCGACGTTGGCGAAGGTATCGAGCACCGCCAGCGCTCCCGGATCACCAGGACGTCGTGGCGTGTCACGGGGGCCCGCGACCATCAGGACACGCGTTTCAGGCAATGCGGTATTCATCGCTTCGAGGCCCCGGGCCAGCGCTACGACTGCGCTCGCGGGAGGATCCGGGCGATCGAAGACATCTCCGGCCACGACGACGACGTCCGGCCTCAGCTTGATGAGTTGCTGTACGGCTCGCTCGAACGCCGCTGCCACGTCCCGTTCCCGCATGTCCGTCCCGCGGTCCACGCGCCCATAGGCTCGAAAGCCGAGGTGCAGGTCGGAGAGGTGCGCTATGATCACGATGCGCTCGAAGCGTTGAGACGCGCGTGTACGCCTTCGGCGAGGGGCACACGGGAAAAGAGGGTCAGGAGCCCCTTGCCCACAGGCACACGGGTCCGGCTCCATTCTTCGAGGTGCTCCGGCACCGGCTCGACGAGGCTCGGTCCGAACGCGACCACCCCCGACGGCGTCATGGCATCGGTCGTGCGCCACAGCGTGGCGCGGGAGAGCCCCCGAAGACCCCCGATCGGAGCGAGCGCGTCCAGGTCCACAAGAATCAGGTCGTAGGTCGTGCGCACGGAGGCGATCAGGTCATCCAGATTCCCGACGGCAACCGCCTGACGCTCGACCACGCCGACCGAAAGCCCCGTGTCGAAGTACTCACGCCCGAGCTCGATTACGGCAGCCGTCCGCTCCGCCACATCGACCTGTACTGTCGGGTGCTCCCGCAGCGCGCTTCGAGGCGCGGACGAGACCCCACCACCGAGACACAGCACCCGCCACGCCGACCCGGACGGCGGTAGCAACGCACGAACCGCGGCCTCATCCCACGCCGGCGTCGATGCTCCGCTACCCGCATCCTTCGACCGACGGAGGAAGTCGCCTTCGAACAGCTCGACGTGCGCGATGCCCTCCGACTCGAGGTGCCGCTCCTGCACGCGGACGTCACCGCTCACAGAGGGCCGATGCGCCTCAACGAAGATCTCGGTCCGGGAGCCCAGCACCGCGCCATACACCATGCCGGCCACCGAGAGGAGAACCAGGCAGCCGACGAGCATCGTGCCCGGCATCGGTACCCGCGGCAGCATGAAGCCCGTGAGCACGAAACCCAGCGAGGCACCGGCTGCAGCGGCCGCCCCGGGACCGGAGAGGCGCCCACCCTCATCCGTGACCGCTGCAGAGGTCATGCCTCCGAGCACCGCCCCGGCGGCGTACAGCGGCGCGGCGCCCATGATCACCAGACCGGCAGACTGGCCCAGTCGCCCCTCACCCAGCAGGGGGATGAAGGTCCATGCCGAGCCGTAGGTCGCCGCCACGAGGAAGACGACGAGGCCGAGAATCCAGCGCCGTCGGACCCGATCGACCAGGTCGCGCCCCGGCCCCGGCGCACTCCACAGACCGGCCGCGAACGCGAATCCCTGGACGCCGAGCACCGTCGTGAGGGATCGGACCAGCCCCGGCCCACCGTACAGAAGAAGAGACAGTGCGACCTCCGCCGCGACGGCGGCCGATGCACCCACCAGGAGTGGGGGTACCCACTCCAGTCGAGGCGGCGGCCCGGAGGTCATCCGCCCGACGAGCTGAGACGGCCCCTGTGATAGACGAGCGCATCCCGATCCGTCACCAGCGCGTGCTCAACCCTTCCGATCAGGATCGAGTGATCGCCTCCATCAAGCACCTCATACCGCAAGCACTCGAGCCACGCCATCGCGCCATCGATGAGCGGGGCGCCCAGAACCCCCGGCTTCCACGCAACATCGTCGAAGCGACCCTGCGACGGGTCGGTTGCGAATCGTTCCGCGACAACGCCCTGCCCGCCGGAGAGGAGATTGACCGAAAACGCGTCGGACATGACCAGTCGGTCGTGAGACGTGGCTCCGTGCCCGATGCATATGAGGACCAGCGGCGGCTCGAGTGACAGTGAGGTGAAGGAGTTCACAGTCAATCCGAACGGCTCACCCTCCTCCGCCCGCGCCGCAACGATCGTGACGCCGGTCGGATACGAGCTCATCACCTCGCGGAGCGAGGCGTTTCGGTCCGTTTGCTGGTCCATGCGCAGCTTGCTCACCGGGGGGTCCACACTAGCTTGTGCTCTCGTACCCCGGTGAGGGCACGACGACGCGCGGCGACGCCAAGGGATTGATGCGAAAGCACTTACTAGCGGTGGCGGTGATCTTAACCGCGGGTACCGGCTGCGACAACGTGGAATTCGGCGGCATTCACGTCGAGCTTCGGTCGCCCGAGCCCGCGAGTCGCCAGACCGTCGAGGGCGTGGAGACGACCACGGCCACGGGGCCGACGAACGTGCACGAGCCCCTGCTGCTGGCCGGTGTGCGCGATGGCGCTCGGGGACGCTTCACCGTGGTCGGTGAGATCCACCCCGATGCCCTTCGTCCGTTTCCCGACCCGCGCTTCATCGATGACGCGGAGCGCATTGCAGAGCTGACTGCGCCGGGGACGGAGTGGGCGGTCTTCTCCGAGGGTGTGCGAGTCGGTCGTCTCATCGTCGAGTCGGCGGCGAACGCGATCGGATACTGCGGTTCGCGAACCGAGATCCGTGGCATCGTCGAACTCGTGGCTACAGCGGCCGACGCCGAGCGGCTGCTCGCCATGCCAGCTGCCGAGGTCGAACAGCCGTACGAGGAATACCAGACGATTGACCACGCATACGACCAGCGAGTCGCGACGCTGACCATCGCCGGTGACGCGATCCCGCGGTACGGTGCCCGATGGCCCGAACTCGGTACGCTCGACGCACGGGATCACATCCAGGCCTTCCAGCTGCGCAACACTCCAGGGCAGTCAGTCGCCGCGACGTTCGTGGTGGATGACGACCTCGAGGTCGGGGCAGCGGGGCAGCGCGCGTACTCTCTGTTCGTCCTCGCTCACGAGCGTGACGTCGGATACACCGAAGCGTACACGTGGTACCAGGATGCGGCCGAGAACGGGAAAGCCGCTCCCCGGTACTTCGATCACCTCGATTGGGACGGAGACGGAGCCGACGAGATCCTGCTTGATGTCTTCGGAAGTGACCAGCGCTGGTTCGCAGCGCTGAGCCAGGAGGGCGACGCGTGGGTTCGCAGCTATCACGACAGTTGCGCAGGCTCCTGATCTGCGGTGGGCCGCCATCCGGGTGGGTGCCCCGGTGCGGGGCGATCCGTGCGCCCGGAACGCATTCTGGTCCAGAATGCGTCCTCGCTCTAGAACCCGTCCCGCTCCTCCGCTTCCTGGCGCAGTAGCACGTAGTTCTCGTAGCGGGACGCGGCGATCAGTCCGCGTTCCAGTGCGTCGCGCACGGCGCACCCGGGCTCATGCACGTGCGTGCACCCCCGAAACCGGCACCCATCGGCCGGCTCGGCAAACTCGGGAAAGCACGATCCTATGGCCTCCGGGTCGACAGCCCATAACCCCACGTCCCCGAAGCCGGGCGTGTCCGCGACCAGGCCTCCGCACTCCAGCGTGATCAGCCGGGAACCGACCGTCGTATGGCGCCCGGTTCCAGTCTTGCGGGACAGTGCCCCGGTACGCAGCTCCAGGCCCGGATCCACGGCGTTCAGGAGGGTCGACTTCCCCGCCCCCGAAGGTCCGATCAACGCCGAGCTTCCGCTGCATAGTTCGCCATGAAGCTCCGGAATACCCGCGCCGGTCGACGCGCTCGTCACCAGAACCCGATACCCGACAGACCGATACAGAGCGGACCACGCCTCGGACAGGGACTCGGTGTCCTCGAGGTCCGCCTTGTTCAGCACCAGAACCGGCCGCATCCCGCTTGATTCGACGAGGACTAACATCCGATCGACGAGCTGTGGCGACCCGCGGGGCTCCCGAAGTGCGATCACGACGAACACACGATCCAGGTTCGCCGCCAGGATCTTCGGTGCTCGACCCCGTCCCCGCCGAACCAGTTCCGTACGCCGTTCCAGCACGGCTTCGATGGTCGCCGCGGCCGGAGCAATACGAACGTCGACCTCGTCGCCGATCACAACCCGGCTGCCTGTCCGCTGCTCTTTCTTCAGACGGCCACGCAGCGAGGCCTCGACACGGGACCCGTCCTCGAGCACGACCGAGTAGACGCCTCCGCCCGTCTCATGAACCACACCGGGACGCTGCTGGGCGTCAGTCATCTACGCGCGCGAAAAGCCCCCGCCGGAGCACGGAGTTCCGACAGGGGCTGTTCAAAGCTGAACCGGGGCAACGCCCCTGAGATCACGCGGCGAACGACTCCAGCGCATCACCCTTGCCACCCTCCCGGAGGCGGCGAAGAGCGCGATCACGCAGCTGGCGAATCCGCTCACGCGTCACACCGAGCATGTTCCCGATCTCCTCGAGGGTGTGCTCCCGCTCACCTTCGAGACCGAAATACAGGCGGAGGACCTTCGCATCGCGCGGTTCGAGTGTCTCGAGAGCCTCGGTGATCGTCTCCGTCAGGAGTCGCCCCTCGACCTCGACCTCGGGCTCAGCGGCCTCTTCCGTGATGAAGCGCTCGACGAGCTGCGAGTCTTCCGAATCACCGATCGGTGCATCGAGACGGATCTCCGCCGCGTTCAGCGTCTGGAGCGACTCGACCAGCTCCGGCGTGAGGTGCGTCGCCTCTGCCAACTCGTCCGTGGTGGGCTCGCGACCCTTCTCCTGCTTGAGCCGCTCTTTCTCACGGAAGATCCGCGCGAGGTCGCTGGCCCGGTTGAGGGGCACGCGTACGGCCCGGCCGTGGTTGGCCAGCGACGCGAGGATCGCCTGACGGATCCACCATACCGCGTAGCTGATGAACTTCACGCCCTGCTCCGGATCGAATTTCCGTGCAGCCGTGACAAGGCCGACGTTGCCCTCCTGAATGAGATCCGTCAGAGAGACACCGCGGTTCTGATATTTCTTCGCAACACTGATCACGAAGCGAAGGTTCGCACGAGCGAGCTCCTGAATGGCTTCCTGATCTCCCTCCTGAGCGCGAGCCCCGAGCTCTTTCTCACGCTCGGGCGTGATGAGTTCGTGACGACTCACGTCGCGAAGATACTGATCGAGAGCGCTCTGTTCCTCGACACTCGCGTCGAATCCCGCGAGAAGGTTTCCCTTCCCCCGGCGCTTGCGACGCTTCGTCGTGGTGGCAGCAGCCATCGTATCCTGTTCTCCTTCAACGCACTCCGAGTCGACAGGACGATCCCGCCGCGTGGAGGCGCATTTCTTTGCTTCTAAACGCGCAAAATCCTAAGCCGTTTATGATGCAGGTCGGCTGATAGCCTGTCAATGGCCTCGCGGCCCCAAGGGCCGCAGGTTTCGAACCCGCCCGTAGGGAAGGTTGACCCGGCGAGACGCCCAGCGGCTGGAATCCGTATGGAGGAGAAGCCGCCGAAGTTCAGGCAACTCTCGTAACCCTTTTGCAGGCCGCAGTTCCTTGTTTCGCCCGTCGCCGAGTTGGACAGAGCGTGTTGGTGCTCCGGTCGTGCTCCAT
>Ga0181587_10000184_pt1 | contig 48135 bp, 42 predicted proteins | sample 071ome_27_FD_132463 | JGI IMG/M metagenome (GOLD analysis project Ga0181587, IMG submission 132463) | Coastal salt marsh microbial communities from the Groves Creek Marsh, Skidaway Island, Georgia - 071409AT metaG (megahit assembly) | ecosystem: Environmental > Aquatic > Marine > Intertidal... | reverse complement strand
GGCTTGTCGGCGGCGTCATCCGGAAGGGCGCAATCGTGGTCTATGAATCGACCGTCTATCCGGGCGTCACCGAAGACGTCGCCGGTCCTGAACTGGAAGCATCGTCGGGAATGACGTGCGGCGTCGATTTCTTTCTCGGCTATTCGCCCGAACGCATCAATCCGGGCGACCGGGAACACACGGTCGACCGGATTACCAAGGTCGTCGCGGGCCAGAACGAAGCGGTCGCCGACACACTCTGCGAGATGTACGGAAAGCTGACCTCGGGCGGCGTGTTCAAGGCGCGCGATATCCGCACGGCCGAAGCGGCCAAGGTCATCGAGAACGCCCAGCGTGACATCAACATCGCTTTCATCAACGAGGTCGCAGCGATTTTCCAGAAGATGGGGCTGTCGATCTACGACGTGCTTGAAGCCGCCGGCACCAAGTGGAATTTCCTGAAATTCACGCCGGGACTAGTCGGCGGCCACTGCATCGGCGTCGACCCGTTCTACCTCGCCCACGCCGCAACCGCGATCAGCCATCACCCGGAAATCATCCTGGCGGGACGACGCATCAACGACGCAATGGGCGGCTACGTCGCCGAATGCATCGCCTCCGAACTGGAAGCGATGGGCAAGGCGAACGGCGGGCGCATCCTCATGCTCGGGCTGACATTCAAGGAAAATGTGCCGGACCTGAGGAATTCCCATGTCATCGATATCGTTCGCGGCCTGACCGGGCGCGGATTCACCGTCGATGTACATGACTCCTTCGCCGATGCTGAAGAAGCGAAGGCGATCTTCGACGTGGACCTGCTCTCGTCCCTCGACAATGCGACGGGATACGATTGTGTCGTCGGGGCGGTGCCGCACACGCCCTATGTCGAACTTTCCGACAGCCGGTTCGGTGAAATCCTGACCGACGACGGGGTGATCGCCGATGTGAAGGGCATGTGGCGGACGCGATCGCTTCCAGCCAATTTCCGTCGCTGGCAGCTCTAGGTTATCTGTCGCTCTCGCCGGTGAAAGGGGAGGTTTTCTCCCTCACCCATCCTTGGCGAGCCGGGAAAATGCCCATTTGATCTGACCATCGCCGTTCTGGGTAACGGATGAAACGACGATCTGTTCGCCTCGCTTCACCTTATCCCGCGTACCCAGATAGACGCTTTCCTGGAGTGCGATGACGCCGCCCGAAGCGCGGAAGCGCCACCCTTCTCCGCTGGCGAGACGCAACAGAACCGCGCTGCCCTGCTGAACCATAGAGGCCCGAACGGACGGGTGGAGGTGGAAACGCGCAACGAATTTCCGGTTTCCCTTGCCCGTCAGCGAGTCTTCTCCCCTGAGATCGCTGCCGTTCGCGGAAAGATACAGACGGCGCCGATGGATCAATCCGGTGTGCCGCTGATAACCGTCATGACCGGCATCGAGCCAGATGCTGCCATCCGCATCGCGGCGTTCGGCGCGGATGGGGGACGGGCGCTTGCCTATCCCGCCACGCGGAAGGATTTCGGCGGCGTTATGATCCTCAATCGTCACGGTCGAATGAGCCGCGGTTGTGCGCTGGGCCAGTTGCCAGTCCTGACTGTCTCCGCGATAGGCTCCGCAGTTCACGACCAGCCTTTCCTTGCCGCTACTCATTTCAAAGCTGAGCGGGCCGGCATGGGCGTCAAGATCGTAGCCCGGCGGCGGCGGCGCCCCGACATCGACAAGAACGAGCGTCCGGTTTGCGGTCAGTCTTTCGAAGCCGCTATGCGGCGCGGAATCGAGCGGTTTTCCGCGGGCCTCGGACCTAGTGAGGGCTACATCGATCAGCCAGCCCTCGTCCTCATCCGAACCGTTGAAAAGCGCAAGCCCGCCATCGCCATGCCGGAAGAACCGGAGCATCGGCGCCATGCGGTCGATCGCCGTCTGAACGGATTCAGGCACTTCCTGCCGGGCGTCGAGAAGCGCCGCCCGTATATCTGTCAGGTCCCATAGAAGGGAGAGCTGCACCGCAGGGCTGCGCGACACATGGCCGCCGTCGGCAAGCACATCGCGCAGGATCTGGGCCTCAAGCATTTCAAGCGCGGTTGAAATCGATTTTTCGCTGCGCAGGGCGAGAGCGGAAAAAATCAATCCCTTGAATGCCCGGGTCCTTGAAGCGCCGGGGGCCGCAAATCGCGCCGTCCGTCTCAGATGCGCAGCTTGCCGCCGCACCGACGCCGTCATGCTTTCGACGAACGTTTCGTCGGCGCCGGAAATCAGGAAGGCCCCGTTCTCGATCCAGTTCGCGACGCGCGCGCCGAGCACGTCAGGCCTCCAGCTCGATTGCCGCCATTGCTCGCCATGCGTTTCGATCCAGCGCTGCAGCAGCTGCCGGCCGCGCATTCGGGCGGCATCACCGCCGGCCGCGCGAAGATCCCGCAGCCATTCGAATGTCGACACGGTCGAGACCCAGCTTTCCGACACGCCGGCCGCGAGCCAGGGGGCATCAGCCGACCGGATGGTCTTCCCGCCGCACTGGAAATCCCCGGCGACGATTACCGCACCCCGCGCAGCATCGCCCGGCCACAGATCGATCGACGGAAAGACGAGGCTTTCGCCTGCCGAACCGGGCAGGGACATGCGCCAGAGCCTGCTCGCGAAGAGAGGCCGCAACGCAGCATAGGTCAGATTACGGAAAACCGGTCGGCCCATGCGTGTCAGCCGTAGTCAGGCTTCGCCACGGAGCGCGCGAATATTTTCCGCGTAACATTGGGGTCCGCCCTTGAACGACGCGGTCCCCGCGACCAGGACATCGGCGCCCGCGTCGATAGCGAGCCGGGCCGTATCCGCAGTGATACCGCCATCGACTTCGAGATCGATATCGCGACCCGTCTCATCGATCATCGCCCGCAACGTCCGGATCTTCGCCAGCTGGCTATCGATAAAACTCTGCCCGCCGAAGCCCGGGTTGACCGTCATCACGAGAACAAGGTCGACATCGTCCAGCACGTGAGTGATCGATTCGGCAGGCGTCGACGGGTTGAGCGACACGCCAGCTTTCTTGCCGGCGCCGTGGATCGCCTGCAGCGTCCGGTGGAGATGCGGCCCGGCTTCAACGTGGGCCGTGATGATGTCCGCGCCGGATTCCGCGAAATCGCCGATAAAGGGATCGACCGGCGAGATCATCAGGTGCACGTCGAACACGGCATCGGTCGCATCCCGGATCGCCTTCACGACGCCCGGACCGATCGTGATGTTGGGGACGAAATGACCGTCCATGACATCGACATGGACCCAGTCGCCGCCAGCCTCGATGATGGCGGCGGTCTCTTCTGCCAGCCGACCGAAATCGGCGGACAGGATGGATGGAGCGATTCGGATGGGCTTCTGCACGATGTCACCGACTCGGTTGCAGATGCTTTCTACGCCCTGTTGGCAGAATCAATCCAGTTCAAACTTGTCTTTGTAGTCCTCGGCAAGCGCCGGGTCCTGGTCTTCCTTGGCGAGAAAGCAGTTTCCGACCACCAGAACCTCGATGCCGGTGCCCATGAAGCACCGGAACGCATCTTCCGGCGTGCACACGATGGGCTCGCCACGCACGTTGAAGCTGGTATTGACCACGACAGGGCAACCGGTCAGGTCGCGGAAAGCCGAAATCAGGGCGTGATAGCGGGGATTGGTCTCCTCATGGACGGTCTGCACCCGCGCAGAGTAATCGACATGGGTGATCGCGGGAATCGAAGACCGCGGCACGTTCAGCTTGTCGATCCCGAACAGCGCCTGTTCTTCCTCTGTCATCACACGCCGGTGTTCTTCCTTTACATCGGCGACAAGTAGCATATAGGGGCTTTCCCTGTCGAGGTCGAACCAGTCTGAAACATGCTCGCCGAGAACTGACGGTGCGAAGGGCCGAAACGATTCGCGGTATTTGACGCGCAGGTTGAGCGTCTTCTGCATGGCGGGATCGCGGGGATCGCCGAGGATCGAACGACCGCCGAGCGCGCGGGGACCGAATTCCATCCGGCCCTGGAACCAGCCGACCGCTTTTCCGCCGGCAAGGGCATCTGCCGTGCGCGAGATGGTTTCGTCGTCCGACAGGGTCCTGAAGACCGCCCCCGCCGCGGAAAGGCGCTTCTCTATATCCGCCTGCTCGAACTCAGGCCCCAGATAGGAGCCCTTCATACCGTCCATGGCGCCGTTCAGCGTGCGCGGCTGATCCTGGAAATAGTGATATCCCACCAGAGCCGCGCCAAGCGCACCGCCGGCGTCGCCGGCGGCTGGCTGAATCCAGATATTCTCGAAGCAGTTTTCGCGGAGCAGCTTGCCGTTGGCAACGCAGTTGAGCGCCACGCCGCCAGCGAGACACAGATTTTTTTCCCCGGTTTCCTTTGCAATCGACCGGCCGAGCCGGAGAACGATTTCTTCGGTCACGTCCTGGATCGACGCGGCGAGATCCATATCGCGCTGGGTCAGCAGGCTTTCCGGGTCGCGCGGCGGAGCGCCGAACAAATCGTGGAACTTGTCGTTGGTCATCCGCAGGCCGGTGCAAAAATCGAAATAGGACAGGTCGAGCCGGAACGAACCGTCGTCCTTAACGTCGATGACGTTATCGAGGATGGTCTGCGTAAATTTGGGCTCGCCGTACGGGGCCAGCCCCATCACCTTGTATTCGCCGGAATTGACCCGAAAGCCGGTGTAGTAGGTGAACGCGGAATAAAGCAATCCAAGCGAATGGGGGAAATGAATCTCGCGCGTCATTTCCACCCTGTTGCCGCTGCCGATGCCGAGCGACGTCGTGGTCCATTCTCCGACACCGTCCATGGTCAGGATCGCCGCGTTTTCGAACGGCGAAGGATAGAACGCGCTCGCAGCATGGCTCTGATGATGCTCGGCGAACAGCAGCTTGTTGTCCCAGTTATAGTCGGGCGCTTCCTCGCGCAGCTTGTTGCGCAAGAGCGATTTCTGGAAAAGCTTTTCCTTGAGCCAGACCGGCATGGCCATGCGGAACGATTCGAAGCCGCGCGGCGCGAAGGCAACATAGGTTTCGAGCAAACGCTCGAATTTCAGGAAGGGCTTGTCGTAGAACGCGACATAGTTGACGTCGGTCAGCGACGCCCCGGCTTCTTCAAGGCAGTAATCGATCGCCGCCTGCGGGAAACCCGAATCCTGCTTCTTCCGTGAGAAGCGCTCTTCCTGCGCCGCCGCCACGATCTTTCCATCCTCGATCAGCGCCGCCGCGCTGTCGTGATAGAAAGCCGAGATTCCCAGAATGCGCATTGCGGCAGCCGACGTCTCAGAAGATCGTGTAGATAAAGGGCGCCACCGCCGAGCCCTGGGTAAGGACGATCAGGCCGCCAAAAAGCAGAAGCATGACCATGATTGGAAGCAGCCAGAATTTCTTGCGAACCCGCATGAATCTCCAAAGTTCCGCCAGGAAGCTCATACCAGTGAACTCTTCAATTGCCTAAAACTGGTTCGTCATCGTATCGGGTTCGGGCCCGGGCGGCTTCCGGTCGATCCAGTAACTGGCCGCATCCCGGTCGATTTTTCGCTGCAAAGGGTCTTTGCCCATTATCCGCAAAATCAGTGCCGTCGGCGTGACGGCAAGAAAAAAAACCAACCCCATGATTATCGGGTTGGTGATCCGGTGCAGCAGAAGGCCGAATTTCATCCAGAGACGGTTTGCGGGCGCGAGCAGAACCGGATGAATGAGAGCGGCCGCCAGGATCAGCCCGGCAATACCGAGAGACCATAACCGTACCCCGTTGCCGCCAGTCAGAGGCCACAGGCCGATAATGGCAAACACGACCGTAAACACGATCCCGAAACTGCGGTCGGAAGACGATTTTACGTCTTCTTCTCGAACGAAGCTTTCATGGTTTGCGCCGGAATCGGTCAATCGGATTCTCTCGTTTCCGCGCGGTCGTTAACCACGCCGCGGGCCATTCTTGTACGCTTCGAATTTTATCAATTCAATTATTCTATCGTCCGACGGCCTTCCGCAACTGCGCGATGAAGAACCCGTCCATACCGCCACGGTCGCCGAGATGGCAGGGCAGCGTCCGAATATCGCCATCGGGTGTAACCGCGCCCTCCGGAACGCCTGCCTCAGCCGCCATCGCCGGCACGCGCTCGAATCGTTTGTGGGCGGCCAGAAAGGAGGCGATCCTGTCCGGTCCTTCCTCGGCCTGTAGCGAACAGACGCTGTAGACCAGAACGCCGCCGGGCTTGAGCATCTTCGCCGCAGAATCCAGCAGTCGCGCCTGCAACGAGGCGAGGCGAGTAACGTCTTCCGGTGCCTTGTTCCAGGCAATATCTGGATGTCGACGGATGGTCCCGGTTGCGCTGCAGGGCGCATCGAGCAGAACGGCATCGGCCGGCTGGGCAGGCCGCCAGCTCGTCGCATCGGCGGCAACTACCTCCGCCTTCATGCCGAGCCGATCGAGATTTTCGCGCAAACGGCCGAGTCGCTGCTCCGACCGGTCGAGTGCCGTTACGGTCGCGCCCGCTGCCAGAAGCTGCGCCGTCTTGCCGCCCGGCGCCGCGCACAGATCGATGATCTTTTTCCCGGCGGCGTCGCCCAGCGCCGAGAGCAGCAGCCGCGCAGGAACGGATGCGGCAGCGTCCTGTACCCACCAGCCACCGCCCTTGAACCCGACCAGACCGGTCACCTCTCCCGCGCCGCGAAGCCTTACCGTGCCACCCGGCAGAACCTCGCCGCCGAGTCTTTTCGCCCATTCTTCCGGGTTTCCCCGCACCGTGAGATCGAGCGGCGGCTCAGCGAGGTGCGCTTTCGCGATGGCGACGGTTTTCTCCGCACCGTAGGATTTCGTCCAGCTCTCCCGCAGCCATTTGGGCGCGTTCAGGGCGGGATCCGCCTTGGCGAAAATAACCGCGCCGTCGCGCGAGACCCGGCGCAGCACCGCGTTGACCAGCCCCTTGAAGCCCTGCTGGCGGACCACAATGCAGAGCCGGACGGAATTATCGACCACGGCATGGGCGGGCGTTTCCAGCACGAGAAGCTGGGCGACGCCGAGCCGCAGGATATTGCGGACCGCGAACGCCCGGTCGGGCAGGGGATTCTCGACAAAGGCGTCCAGCACGGCATCGATCTGCCCCAGCCGGCGCAGGACAGTCGCCACCATCATCCGGGCGAAGGCGCGGTCGCGCGGCTCCAGCGCCGCCATCGACCGGCTCTGCACCAGCGCGTCGTCGAGCGACGTGCCCTTGCGCAGCACAACGTCCAGCATGTTGACGGCGGCGGCGCGCGCATCGACGCCCTGTCTTACAGCGTCCTTCTTGACCGCCGGTTCGGGCGGCGATTTAGCGGATTTTTTCAGCGCAAACCTGTCCATCGGCGCACAATAGCGGCGAATCCGAAAAGCGCCAGTTAAAGGAACGGGCTACGTTCTGTCATCGATTGCCCGCCCCCGTTCGGAGAGAGGGATCGCCACCCGTTCCAACCTTACCCCCACGGCCCGGCAACGCCGGCCATCTGGCGCAACGCGGCCACCCGGTTCGCCGTGTTGGGGTGGGTCGAGAACAGATTGTCCATCGAGCGTCCGTGGAGCGGGTTGACGATGAACATATGCGCCGTCGCGGGGTTGGCTTCCGCTTCCTCGTTGTCGATGGCGGCGGCGCCCTGTTCCAGCTTGTCGAGCGCAGAGGCCAGCCACAGCGGATGGCCGCAGATTTCAGCACCGGCGCGGTCGGCGGCGTATTCGCGGGTGCGCGAGATCGCCATCTGCACCAGAGCTGCGGCGATAGGCGCGAGAATCATGATCAGGATAGCGCCGATGATTCCGAGCGGGTTGTTGCGGCTGTTGCCGCCGAAGAACAGGGCGAAGTTCGCCAGCATGGAGATCGCGCCGGCGAAGGTAGCGGTGATCGTCATGATCAGCGTATCGCGGTTCCGGACATGAGCGAGTTCGTGCGCCATCACCCCGGCGATTTCCTCGTGGTTAAGGATGCGCATCAGACCGGTGGTGGCGGCGACCGCGGCGTTCTCCGGGTTGCGCCCGGTGGCGAACGCGTTGGGCTGGTCGCTGTCGATGATATAGACGCGCGGCATCGGCAGTTCCGCCCGCTCGGCGAGCTGCGCGACGATGCGGTAATAGGCCCCGCCGGACCGTTCATCGACCTCCTTCGCGCCGTACATGGACAGGACCATCCGGTCGGAATTCCAGTAGGCGAACGCGTTCATCGCGATCGCGATCAGCAGCGCGATCGCCATGCCGGCCTCGCCGCCCAGCATGAAGCCGATGGCGAGGAACAGGCCGGTCATCGCGGCAAGCAGGATGGCGGTGCGGGCGTAGTTCATGGGGTCAGTTGCAGTTTCGAAATACTGCCCGGAATGTGGTAAGGGAATGGCCCCACCGCAAGAGAGCCCGACCATGACTGACGACAAGCCGCAAGCACCCGCCGAAGAGAAAAAGAACGAAACGGCGAAAAGGGAAGACACCACAGATCGTCCCACAGAGGTGGGCGGCCGCGGCGGGCTCGACCCGACCCGCTACGGCGACTGGGAAAAGAACGGCAAATGCGTGGATTTCTGAGGAGGCGGATCCTCTCGGAAAGATGCCCGGGACTGGGCCCGGGCATGACAAGATTTATATGAACACGTCATCGCCGGACCTGTTCCGGCGATCTCCCACCGATTAGCCGAGAAACCTACCCCGCCCGGTTGGCCTTCAGGTCGTCAACCACGGATGGGTCGGCGAGCGTCGTGGTGTCGCCGAGATCGTCCATTTCATTGGCGGCGATCTTGCGCAGGATGCGGCGCATGATCTTGCCCGAGCGGGTCTTGGGCAGGCCGGGGGCCCACTGGATGGCGTCGGGGCTGGCGATGGGGCCGATTTCCTTCCTGACCCACTGCACCAGCTCGGTGCGCAGATCGTCCGACGGCGCTTCGCCCTCCATCAGCGTGACATAGGCGTAGATGCCCTGCCCCTTGATGTCGTGCGGGAAACCCACGACCGCGGATTCGGCGACTTTCGGATGCGCCACCAGCGCGGACTCGACCTCGGCCGTGCCCATCCGGTGGCCGGACACGTTGATCACGTCGTCGACCCGGCCGGTGATCCAGTAATAGCCGTCCTCGTCGCGGCGGCAGCCGTCGCCGGTGAAGTACTTGCCGGGGAACTGCGAGAAATAGGTCTCGTAGAACCGGTCGTGATCGCGGAACACGGTGCGCATCTGGCCCGGCCAGGAATCGATCATGCAGAGATTGCCGACGCCGGGTCCTTCGATCGGCTCCCCGTCGGCATGGACCAGCTGCGGCTGGATGCCGAAGAAGGGCCGCGTGCCGGATCCCGGCTTGAGCGCGGTCGCCCCCGGCAGCGGGGTAATCAGGATCCCGCCGGTCTCGGTCTGCCACCAGGTGTCCACGATCGGGCAGCGGCTGTCGCCCACCACCTCGTAATACCACTTCCAGGCCTCCGGATTGATCGGCTCGCCCACCGAACCGAGCAGCCGCAGCGACGACCGGTCAGTCGATTTGACCAGCGCATCGCCCTCGCGCATCAGCGCGCGCAGCGCCGTCGGCGCCGTGTAGAAGATGTTGACGTCGTGCTTGTCGCATACCTGCCAGAAGCGGCTGGAATCCGGATAGGTCGGCACGCCCTCGAACATCAGCGTCGTCGCGCCGTTGGCGAGCGGCCCGTAGAGAATATAGCTGTGCCCGGTGATCCAGCCGACATCCGCCGTGCACCAGTAGATGTCGCCGTCGTGATAGTCGAACACGTACTGGTGCGTCATCGACGCATACACCATGTAGCCGCCGGTGGTGTGCAGCACGCCCTTGGGCTTGCCCGTCGAACCGGAGGTATAGAGGATGAAGAGCGGATCCTCGGCGTCCATCTCTTCCGGCGGGCAGTCAGGCGAGGCGTCCGCCATCAGCTCGTGATACCAGTGGTCGCGCCCGTCCTCCCAGCCGATATCGTTGCCGGTGCGGTTGACCACGACGCAGTGCTCGACCATCGGGCACTGTTTCAGCGCCTCGTCCACATTGCCCTTGAGCGGGATCGGGCGGCCGCCGCGCACGCCCTCGTCGGAGGTGATGACGCAGTTGGAATCGCAGTCGATGATGCGGCCGGCGATGGAATCGGGCGAGAACCCGCCGAAGATCACCGAATGGATCGCGCCGATCCGCGCGCAGGCCAGAACCGCCACCGCGATCTCGGGGATCATCGGCAGGTAGATCGTGACCCGGTCGCCCTTTTTGATGCCGAGCGATTTCAGCGCGTTGGCGAACTTGCAGACTTCTTCGTGCAGTTCCCTGTAGGTGATCTTCTTCGAAACATCGGGCTCGTCTCCCTCGAAGATGATCGCGGTCTGGTCGCCGCGCGTCGACAGATGCCGGTCGAGACAGTTGGCCGACGCGTTGAGCGTGCCGTCGTAATACCAGCGGATATGCAAATCGTCCTTGTCGTAGGAGACATCCTTGACCTGGGTATAGGGCTTCATCCAGTTGATGCGCTGGCCCATCTCGCCCCAGAACCCTTCCGGGTCCTCGACCGAGCGCTGGTACATCTCCAGATACTTGTCGTTATCGACCCAGGCCTTCTTCGCCCATTCATCGGGCACCGGATAAAGCAGTTCGTCGGACATCGTCGTCTCCCGTTTCCTGTCTGCGCGCGCCAGAAGCGCCCCGTTATTTGCGCGGATTATGGGCGGAGTCTCTGATCCAAGGCAAGGCGCGCCCTATTCGTCCAGCAGGATGTTGCCGTCCTCGACGCGCACCTTGATGGGGGCGAGCGCGCGCCCGAGGCAGGGACCCCAGACGCACTTGCCGTCCTCGATCTCGAACAGCGCGCCGTGCGTCGCGCACATGATGTAGTCGAGCTCGGTCGTGAGGAAGGTGTTGGGCTTCCAGTCCAGCACGGTGCCCTGGTGCGGGCACAGATTCATATAGGCGAACACTTCGCCTTCCTTCTTCACCACGAACATGCGCTCGCGCCGTCCGACGCGGAATTCCCGGCTGCCGGGATCTTCCAGCTCGTCGAGGGTGCAGAGAACGGTATCGGTGCCCTTGTCTTCGGTGATGGGTGTGTCTTCGTAACTCATCCTGGGTTTCCTCTAATAAACACGGCGGGCATCAAGGGTTGGTGTGGCGGCTTGATGACCGCCGGAACAAATAACCGGTGGCCGGGAGGTGGAGTGGGCCGGTGCGAATTGCGTCAGCAAGTTAATATCAGGGTTTAATCCCCGCCATCCTGCAAATGATCTTCCATTCGTCCTTTGCCACCGGCACGACCGACAGGCGGGACTGTTTTACCAGCGCGAAGTTTTCCAGCTTCGGCTCCGCCTTTATATCCGCCAGCGTGACCGGCGTCTTCACCGGGTAGAGCGCCTTCACGTCGACCATGCCGAACCGGCCGGACTTGTCCGTGGGGTCCGGGTAATGCTCCTTCACCACCTCGACCACGCCGACGATCTGCTTCTCCTTGACCGAGTGATAGAAGAAGCCCCTGTCGCCGATCTTCATGGCCTTCATGTTGTTGTTGGCCTGATGGTTGCGCACGCCGTCCCAGTGCTCGACGCCCTTCTTAACCTGGTCGCCCCACGACCACGCGCCCGGTTCCGATTTGAACAGCCAGTAATTCATGTTGGCTCCTTCGTCACTTATCCAGCCTCGCGCCCCGAAGGCCGGGAGAGCAGCGCCTCGATCGCCTCATCCACCGTGGCGCGGCCTTTCAGCACCGCCTCGACCCCGGCGCAGATCGGCATGTCGACATTTATCTTCGCCGCCAGCGCGGTGACGGCCTCCGCCGAGAACACGCCCTCGGCGACCGTGCGGCGCGCGTTCAGAATATCCTCCAGCGTCTCGCCGCGCCCCAGCGCCTCGCCCAGCGAATAGTTGCGCGACTGGGTGCTGGTGCAGGTCAGCGTCAGATCACCGAGCCCGGCGAGGCCCATCAGCGTTTCGGCGCGGCCGCCCTTGGCGACGCCGAGCCGCGTCATCTCGGCCAGCCCGCGGGTGATCAGCGTGGCCCGCGTGTTGTCGCCGAAGCCGCGCCCGTGCGCCACGCCGCAGGCGATGGCCAGCACGTTCTTGACCGCGCCGCCGATTTCCGCGCCGTTCACATCGTCGGTCCGGTAGATCCGGAAATGCGGCGAGCCCAGCGCCAGGGCCAGCGCCTTGCCGACCGCTTCATCGCGACAGGCAAGCGTCAGCCCGGTCGGCGCGCCGCGCGCCACTTCCGACGCGAAGGTCGGGCCGGACAGCACCGCAACCGGGTGGCCCTGCAAGGTCTCGGCGGCGATTTCCGACATCAGCGCCGTCGTGCCCTGCTCGATTCCCTTGGAACAGATGACGACCGGCGCGCCGGACGGCAGCGCCGGAGCAAGCTCTGCCGTCACGCGCCGCAGATGCTGCGCCGGGGTAACCAGCAGCACCGCGTCGGCCGCCGCGGCCTCTTCCAGCACGGAGGTCGCGCGGATCGCGGGATCGAGCGGCACGCCGGGCAGGTACAGCGCGTTTTCGTGACCGGCGTTGATGCCGTCCGTCACCTCCTGCTCGAACGCCCACAGCACGATGTCGCTGCCCGCCGCGCGAACCGCCTGCGCCAGCGCCGTACCCCAGGCCCCGGCCCCGATAATGCCGATATGCGAAATGCTCATCTGTCAGAAGCTCCCCGTGGCGGCGGAGTTTAGTGCAGGGAGGCGAGAGGGACAAAGGAGAGATACCAAAGGAGTAGAATCATTACCATTTCCACCTATTGGATTAAGAAAAATAATTCCCCATATAATAGAATAAGCAGATTGAACATGCCGAAAACTGGGGAAGGTACTTTAACATGGCTTGGTCGGACGACATAGAACCAGGGTCCCCTGCGTACCAAATAGCGTCGTCGACAAACCCACGCGTGCGTGTAGTGGCCGGGCCCGGCACCGGAAAGTCGTTCGCAATGAAACGCCGGGTTGCACGCTTATTGGAAACCGGCATTGAGCCCGCATCAATCTTACCAGTGACATTTACAAGGGTCGCGGCGGAAGACCTTCATCGCGAACTTGTCGGGATGGGGGTACCAAGATGCAACGAACTTAATGGGACAACCCTTCATAGTCTCGCGTTACGTATGCTGATGAGGAATCATATCTTGGATGCAACTGGGCGTGTTCCACGACCATTGAATGAATTCGAACTTGAGCCACTCATATGCGATCTCATGAAAACTCATGGTGGGAAAAAGGCCACACGCAGGCTAAAGACGGCATACGAAGCGGCATGGGCTCGCCTTCAGCATCATCAGCCGGGATACGCTCCGAATCCCGCTGACGCAGCGTTTGAACACGATCTTCTAGCTTGGCTGAGATTCCATAGGGCGATGCTTATCGGTGAAGTCATCCCCCAACTGCACCATTACCTCCACACAAATCCGGCGGCCGCAGAGAGAAGCGAGTATGCCCATATCCTTGTTGACGAATTCCAAGATTTGAATCGCGCAGAGCAAGGGGTTCTTGATTTGCTTTCTGACGTTGCAGACGTGTGCATCGTCGGTGACGACGACCAGTCTATTTACAGCTTCAAACACGCTCATCCAGCAGGAATTCGCGATTGGCTCGATGCGAATGCTGGCGCAGAAGATATCGGGCTAGAAGATTGCCGTCGCTGTCCGACACGGGTCGTGGAGATGGCAAGCAGTCTGATTCAACAAAACATTGATAGACCTGTACCTCTTCCGCTTAATCCAATGCCTGCCAACGGTGAAGGCGACATACAAATCATTCAGTACCATTCTCTTGATCAGGAGATTGTGGGCGTGACTGCACTTGTTTCAAACATGATCGCCCAAGGCACACCTCCGGGAGACATCTTGGTACTGGCCCAGAGCCGAGTGTTTGGGACACCTTTATACGATGCGTTGATCGCTAGCGGCGTTCCGGCGAAATCGTACTATGCGGAAGCCGAATTAAGGCACGACGATGCGAAACAATCATTTGCGCTTTTGAAACTCTTTGTGAATCGGCAAGATCGGGTTGCTTTGCACTGGCTTGTCGGCGTGAATGGGAATAACTGGCATGCTGCCGGATATCAGCGTGTCCGGGAACACTGTGAGAATACCGGCGCCTCTCCCTGGGATACGATGAGTCAAATCGCAGATGGCGCGCTTCAATTGCCCTACACAAACGGAATTATAGCTTCGTTTCGTGAAATTATTCAGTCCTTAAATAATCTTGAAGCCCTTCCAGACCTTCCGGCGGTAATCGATCAACTATTTCCCGACGAGCAAGAAACGACACGTGACGTCCGCGAATTGGCACTGACAGTTCTTGAAAGTATGGAAGACGAAGACCGCGAACAGTTAATGCATGATCTTTCGACCGCGATAAGTCAGCCGGAAATTCCGACCGAGATTGAAGATGTAAGAATCATGAGCTTGCACAAAAGCAAGGGACTCAGTTCACCAGTCACTGTGATTGCGGGATGCATTCAAGGGCTTCTTCCGAGGCCGCCATCTGACGGCCTTACCCCCGCAGAACAAGTCCAGTATTTAGAAGAACAAAGGCGATTGTTTTACGTCGGTATTACGCGGGTAAAGGCAGCGCCAAATGATGGTAAGCCTGGCTCGTTAATTCTGACCTATTCTCAGGAAATGCCAAATAAAGACGCAAGATCAGTTGGCATTATACCTGCCAACCAGCGGTATGGCTCTGCGATACTCCACGCAAGTCAATTTATCCAAGAACTCGGCCCATCTGCCCCCGCTCCTATTCAGGGGTAACATCGGCAGCAAGCCCTACCCCCCGGCCTCCCGGATCGCCTTCCACACCTTCATCGGCGTTGCGGGCATATCCACGTTCACCACCCCCAGCGGGCCTAGCGCATCGGCGATGGCGTTGGTGATGGCGGCGAGCGCGCCGACATTGCCGGCTTCGCCCGCGCCCTTGGCGCCGACCGGGTTGAGCTTCGTCGGCACCGGGTTGTTGGCGAGGTCGAAGCTCGGCATGTCGTCGGCCCGCGGCATGCCGTAATCGAGGAACGAACCGGTCAGGAGCTGGCCGGAATCGTCGTCGTAGAACACGCCCTCGGTCAGCGCCTGGCCGACGCCCTGGCCGATGCCGCCATGGATCTGGCCTTCGAGCGTCAGCGCGTTGATCACCGTGCCGACATCGTCGACCACCGAATATTTCAGGATCTCCGTCCGCCCGGTCTCGGGGTCGATCTCCACCTCGCACACATGGCAGCCGTTGGGGAAGGTCGGCGTGCCGGGCGCGAACGTGTCGATGGCGAACAGCCCGGCCTCCATCCCGTCGGGCAGGCTGGTCGCCTGGTAGGAGCGCCGCGCGACCTCCTTTATCGATACCGCGCGGTCGGTGCCCTTGATGCGGAATTCGCCGTTCCCGTATTCCAGATCGTCGGGCGCGGCTTCCATCATGTGGGCGGCGAGGTCGATGCCCTTTTCGATCACCTTGTCGACCGCGCGCACGGCTGCCGAGCTGCCCAGGATCGCGGTGCGGGACGCATACGTTCCGCCGCCGAACTCGATCGTGTCCGAATCGCCGTAAGACACGCGGATATCGTCGGCGTCGATGCCGAGCGCATCCGACACCACGATCTTGTACATCGTGTCATGCCCCTGCCCGTGATCGACCGAGCCGGCCACCACCGTCACCGAGCCCGACGGGTCGAACCGGACGCTCACCGTTTCGCCGTCCATCTGCGCCGTCTGCTCGATAAAGTTGGCGATGCCGAGCCCGCGATATTTTCCGCGCGCGGCGGCTTCCTCGCGCCTTGCCTCGAACCCGTCGTAATCGGCCATCGCCAGCGCCTGTTCCTGGTTCTGCGCGAACTGGCCGCAATCGAGCGTGAAGATCAGCCCGGTCTTGAACGGCATGGATTCAGGGGCGACGAAATTGCGGCGGCGGAGTTCCGCCCGGTCGATCCCCATCTCGCGCGCAGCGGTATCGACGAGCCGTTCCAGCACATAGGCCGCTTCCGGCCGGCCCGAACCGCGGAACGGCCCGTTGCAGGCGGTGTTGGTGAAGACGGCGGAGGCCTCGGCGAAGATGTGCGGCGTGCGGTAGGTGCCCGCCAGCCCGCCGAGATGCCCGGCGGGGGAGATCGTGCCGCCGGGCTCCAGATAGGCGCCGATGGCGCAGATATTGGAGACCTTGATGGCGAGGAAATTGCCGTCCTCATCCAGCGCCAGCGCCGCCTCGGTATGCTGGTCGCGGTCGTGGTAATCGGCCTGCAGCCCCTCGGAGCGTTCCGACACCCAGCGCACCGGGCGGCGCAGCCTCTTCGACGCCCACAGCACCAGATGGCATTCCGGGTGATGCCCGCCCTTCATGCCGAACGACCCGCCGACATCGTTGGTCATGATGCGGATCCGGTTTTCCGGCACTTTCAGCACATGCTCGGCCAGCGTCTGGCGCAGCAGGAACATGCGCTGGGTGCCGGCATAGAGCGTGTAGCGGTCCATCCGCCAGTCGTAATCGCCGATCGCCGCGCGCGGCTCCATCGTGTTGGGCGAGATGCGGTTGACCTTGAGCGTCAGCCGCGTGACGTGATGCGCCCTGGCGATGATGTCATCGACCGCCGCCTCGTCGCCCGCCGAATAGTAATAGGACTCGTTATCCGGGGCGCCCTCGTGCAGGACCGGCGCGCCGGGTTTTCGCGCATCCACCCCGCGCATCAGCGGCGGCAGGAGCTCGTACTCGATATCGACGGCCTCCGCCGCGTCGCGCGCCTGGTCCAGCGTCTCCGCCACCACCATCGCCACCTGGTCGCCGACATAGCGCGCCCTGTCGACACACAGCGCCGGGTTGGGCGGCATGAATAAAGGCGAGCCGTCGCGGCGGGTGCGAATATGCGGCGGCGCATGCCAGCCGAGCCCGTCAGCCTCCACATCCGCGCCGGTGAGAACCGCCAGCACGCCCGGCATGGTCTCCGCCCGCGCCGTGTCGATGGAAACGATCCGCGCGTGGGCGTGCGGCGAACGCACGATATACGCATGGGCCGGGTCGACCAGCCGCACGTCGTCGACATAGCGCCCCTCGCCCCTGAGCAGGCGCGGATCCTCGGTACGCGGCACCGACTGGCCGATGGCGAACTGTCCCATGATGATCTCCTTTGTTGTGAGCCGCTGGCGCGGCTTCGCGCCAGCCCACTCCCCCACCCGTCCACCCCAGAAATCTCTTGGGAGAGTATCCTGATGGGTGGACGGGTGAGGGAGCGGGCCGGAGCAGTGGTTCCCTGACAGGGAGTTTCGCGCGGAGAAGCAACTGCGCCAACCCCCTCCCCAACCCTCCCCCAGGTTTGGGGGAGGGAGTCGCAGACCGGGTGCGCCCCTCCCCCCGGATCGGGGGGAGGTCGGGAGGGGGGGGAATAGCCGCAGCGTCCTCGTCCTTCGAGACGGCCTTTCAGGCCTCCTCAGGATGAGGACTTGTAAATGACCGCCTCATGCTGAGGAGCCGCGGAACGCGGCGTCTCGAAGCATCCGCCCCGACGGATGCCCCGCATCCTGAAACCTGCTACACCGTCTCCACACCGAAACAGGGAGGTTTCACCCATGTACAGCAAGGAAGTTCTCGACGTTCAGGGCAGTCCGATGGACACGCTGGTCTTCATGCCGGAGGGGGACGGGCCGTGTCCGGGCGTCGTGGTGGCGCAGCACCTGCCGATCGCGCATGAAGGGCTGGAGAAGGACCCGTTCACCATCGATGTCGGCGAACGGCTCGCCAGGGCAGGCTATGCCGCGGTGATCCCGTTCATCTTCCACTGGTGGCCGCCCGAAACAGACGTCGCGATCAAACGCGAAGAATGGAACGACGACAAAAACACCGCCGACATGGATGCGGCGTTCGGCCTGCTGACCGGGATGGACCGGGTGGACGCGAACCGCATCGGCGTGATGGGCCATTGCTGGGGCGGCCGCGTGACCTGGCTCGCCGCCTGCCGCAACCCGGACTACAGGGCCGCCGTCGTGCTCTATGGCGGGCGGATCAAGCTCGGCATGGGCGACGGCTGCCCGCCGCCGATCGGGCTGGCCGGCGACATGAAATGCAGGATGATGGGCATTTTCGGCAACGAGGACCAGAACCCCTCGCCGGAAGACGTCGCCGATCTCGACGCCGCCCTCAACAAAGCCGGGATCGAGCACGAGTTCCACCAGTACGACGGCGCCGGTCACGGGTTTCAGGATTTCTGCGACGACAACCGGTTCCGCAAGGACCAGGCCGAAGACGCCTGGGGCAGGCTGATCGGGTTCCTGGACGGAAATCTGAAGTAATCGCACGGGCCGGGTGGAGAAGAAGTCTTGCGCAAAGCCCACGGACTGGCTTAAACGCGCGTCTTCATGACCACGTCTCCCGCCACACCTCCCGGAATTATCGACAGGCCGCAGAATCCGCAGCTCGGCATCCTGCTGCTGCTGGCGGGAATCGTGCTGTTCGTTTCGGGCGAGGTGTGCGTCAAGCTTCTGGCGCAGGACCATTCGATCACCCAGGTGGTCTGGGCGCGCTATACGTTTCATGCGCTGGTGACATTCGTGATTTTCCAGCGTGTCGGCATGTTCGCCAACGCGAAGACCACGCGTCCCTGGCTGCATCTGGCGCGCTCGGCGCTGATGCTCGCCGCCACAGCCTGCTTCTTTACGGCGCTGCGCTATCTGCCGCTGGCCGATGCGGTGGCGATCAGTTTTCTGGCCCCGCTGATGGTGACCGCCTTCTCGATCCCGATTCTCAAGGAAAAGGTCGGGCCGCGGCGCTGGGCGGCCATCGCGGTCGGATTCGTCGGCACCATGATCATCATCCGGCCCGGCACGGCGGCGATGCACTGGGCCGCGATTCTGCCGCTCGGCTCGGCGGTGTGCTATGCGCTTTACCAGATCCTGACGCGCATCGCGACGCGCACGGACACCACCAATACCAGCCTGTTCTGGATGTCGGCCTTCGGCGTCGTCGCAACGTCGCTGCTTGTTCCGTTCGCCTGGACAAACCCCAGCCTTGAGGCCTGGGCGCTGATGCTGGCGCTGGGCTCGTTCTACGGGTTCGGCCACTACCTGCTGATCCGCGGGCTGGAGCTGACCTCGGCGTCGATGCTGTCGCCGTTCCTCTATACCCAGGTCATCTGGGCGACGATTTTCGGCCTGCTGATCTTCGACCAGTTCCCCGACATGTGGACCCTGATCGGCGTCGGCATCGTCATCGCCAGCGGGCTCTATATCTGGCGGCGGGAAGTGCTGCTGGGGTCTTGATGCTCAAATCTGTGCCGGCCCTCTCCCCCACCCGACCACCCACTAGGATACTGGCGCTGGGTGGCCGGGTGGGGGAGAGGGCCGATGCCGCGACACCAAGCGTCAGCCGCCTTCGGGATTAAACGCACCCGCCGCCGGATACTGGTTCGGCCATTTCAGATCGTAGCCCAGCTTGCGCGCGGCGTGGCGCACGAAGTAGGGGTCGAACAGATGCCCCTTGCCGATGCAGCAGATATCGGCGCGGCCGTTTTCGATGATGTCGTTGCACTGTTCGGGCGTCGCGATATTGCCGACCGTCATCGTGGGAATGCCGATTTCCGCCCTGATCCGTTCGCTGAACGGCGTCTGGAAAAGGCCCGGCATGGCGGGCCGGCGGACATGGGAGACGTTGCCGGTCGACACGTCGAGAATATCGAGCCCGGCTTCCCTGAACAGCCGGGCAACTTCCAGCGCGTCCTCGATCTCGTTGCCGCCCTCGACCCAGTCGACCGCGGAAATACGCGCCGAGATCGGCTTGTGATCGGGCCACACCTTGCGCACCGCGTGAAACACCTCAAGCGGCAGCTTCATACGCCCCGCCACGTCGCCCCCATAGGCATCGGTGCGCTGGTTCGACAGTTTGGAGATAAAGGAAGACAGCAGGTAACCATGGCCGCAATGCAACTCGATCATGTCGAACCCGGCCTTCTCGGCGCGTTCGGCGCCGCTGACGAAATCGTCGATCACCTTGGCGATATCGGCCTGGTTCATTTCGCGCGGCGTGTCGGCATCCGGCCCGAATGGAATCGCTGACGGCGCGACCATTTCCCATTTCTGGTCTTCGGGCAGGGGGCTGTTGCGTTCCCAGCTGCGCGGCTCGCACCCCTTGCGGCCGGCATGGCCGAGCTGCATGCCGATTTTCGCGTCGGACCGCTGATGCACGAAATCGACCACCCGCTTCCACGGCTCGATATGCTTGTCGTCCCAGATGCCGGCGTCGCCGGGCGATATGCGGCCTTCCGGCGAGATCTGGGTCATCTCCGTATAGACCAGCCCGGCGCCGCCGACCGCGCGGCTGCCCAGATGGACGACATGAAAATCGGTTGGCGTCCCATCGAGATCGTCCGCCGAATACATGCACATCGGCGACACCGCGACGCGGTTGGGAAGCGTCAGTTCCCGCAGCGTGAAAGGGGTAAACATCGGCGGGATCTGATCTGTCGCCATGGCAGGCTTTCTCCTGTACTGGTGTGAGTACTCCAATGATACGCAGGGCGGGAGCGCGGTCAAAGGAATGCCGTTGGTTTCCCGCATTTTGCCGAAACCCGCAAGGCATCCGTTCGCACCATGACCACTGCCCCGCGCGCCGCCGCGATACCGCCGACCTATCTCGCCGCCGGCTATATGATATTCGCCGCTGCCCTGTTCGCGTCGATGCATGGAACTGTGCGGCTGGTGTCCGCCGACCTGCACCCGTTCGTGATCGCCGTGTTCCGCAACCTGTTCGGTTTCCTGGCGCTCATGCCGCTGCTGCTGCGCGGCGGGATCGAGCTGTTCAAGACGACCCGGTTCGGCATGCATACGACAAGGGCCGTCTTCAACTCCATCTCGATGCTGATGTGGTTTACGGCGCTCTCGCTGATCCCGCTCGCCGATGCGACGGCTTTGTCGCTGACCGGACCGCTGTTCGTCACGCTGGGCGCCATCGTCGCCTTTGGCGAACGGGTAAGGATGTGGCGCTGGGGCGCTCTCCTGTTCGGGGCGTCGGGCGCACTGCTGATTATCCGGCCGGGTTTCGAGGAAATCCAGATCGGCATGCTGCTGACCATCGGGTCGGCCGCCTTCGCCGGGATTTCCAAGCTGTTCGCCAAGAGCCTGACGCGGACCGACGACCCCACCACCATCGTCGCCTATCTGCAGTTCCTGATGACACTGATGACGCTGGTCCCCGCCCTGTTCTACTGGGAATGGCCGACGCTGGAACAGTTCGGCGGGCTGATCGTGATCGGCATCCTCGGCAGCCTGGGCCATCTGTTCAGCGTCCGGGCCTACGCCATCGCCGATGTCAGCTTCGCGGAACCGATGGTGTTCACCCGCATGGTGTGGGCGACCCTGTTCGGCTTCATCGTGTTCTCGGAAGTACCCGACGCCTGGACCTGGGCCGGCGCGTCGGTGATCGTGTCGGCGACCAGCATCATCGCCTGGCGCGAACGCAGGGAACGACAGGCGGCGAAGCGCGCCGCCGGAGAATCCGGCGGAGCAAAGTAGGCACGCGCGCACGCCTGCGCTACTCTCCGCCCGGAAAGGCGCAGCGACATGGCGACAGCAAGGAACAGGAATACGGACAAGGGCTATCCCGATCTGCAGGATCATCTGCGGTCGCTGGACGAGGCTGGGCTGATGCGCACGATCGATGCGCCGGTCAACAAGGACACCGAGCTGATGACGCTGGTGCGCTGGCAGTTCCGCGGCGGCATCCCGGAAGCGGACCGCAAGGCCTTCAAGTTCACCAATGTCACCGATTCGAAGGGCCGCAGATACGATATGCCCGTTGTGGTCGGCGCGCTGTCGGCGACGCCGGCGATCTATTCCATCGGCATGCGCGTCGCACAGGACGACATCGGCGCGTGCTGGCGCGCTGCCGTCGCCAATCCGGTCCCGCCTGTGGAAGTCGAGGACGCGCCCTGCCACGAGGTGGTGCTGACCGGCGCGGATCTCCAGGGAGAAGGCAAGGGGCTGGATGCGCTTCCTGTTCCCATTTCGTCGCCGGGGTTCGATTCCGCTCCCTATTTCACGGCGACCGCCTGCGTCACCCGCGATCCCGAAACCGGCGTTCAGAATGTCGGCACCTACCGCGCCGGGCTCAAGGCGCCGGACCGGCTGGCGGTGAAGTTTTTCACCAATCTGGGGCAGGGCGGCCACGCCCACTGGCTCAAATGCAAGGAGCGCGGCGAGAAGCTGCCGATGGCGATCGTCGTCGGCTGCCCGCCGTCAGTTGCCTATCTCGCGCCGCAGAGCATCCGCGCCGGGCTCGACGAGATATCCGTCGCCGGCGGGCTGGTCGGCGCGCCGATCCGCGTCGTGAAAGCAAAGACGGTCGATCTTCTGATCCCCGCCGAAGCCGAGATTGTCATCGAAGGGCTGATCGATACGGAGTATCTGGAGCCCGAGGCCCCGTTCGGCGAAAGCCACGGCCATGTGAATACCGAAGAGTATAATTTCATTCTCGACGTCACGGCGATCACTCACCGGAAGAACGCCGTGCTGACCACCATCATCTCGCAGGTCACGACGTCCGAATCGAGCGTCATCAAGCGCGTCGCGATGGAGCCCAAATTCCTCAATCATTTGCGTGACCAACTCGGCATCAAAGGACTGAAAAAGGTGTCGATGCACGAGCCGCTGACAAATATCAGGCGCATCGTGTTCCTGGTGTTCGAGCGCGGCGTGCCCACGACGGAGATCTGGCGCGCCATGTATGCCGCGTCGGCGCTCGATTCGGCGTGCGGCAAGTTCGTCGTCGCGATCGACGAGGATATCGATCCGGAGAACGGCGATTCCGTATTCTGGTCGCTTGCCTACCGCTCCAACCCGGCGCTCGATGTCGAGATATTGCCGCACCGCGACCGCGGTCACGGCCCGGCGCTGGAGCGGGGTAACGGCGAGGACGCCTCGATCCTGATCGACGCGACGCTCAAGGCCGACATGCCGCCTATCGCCCTGCCCAAGCGCGAGTATATGGAGAACGCGAAAGAGCTATGGGAACGGCTCGGCCTGCCGCCCCTCAAACCCGAAAGCCCGTGGCACGGCTATTCGCTGGGCGACTGGACCGAGGAATGGGACGAAATGGCGACGCGCGCCGCCGCCGGCGACTACCTGCAGAACGGCTTGCGCAGTGCGCAGCTGCGCCGCAACGATATCGCGCCCAATACATCGATCCGCGAGGTTCCCCGGACCGGCGAATAGCGCTAGGAAAGGGGCGGACAAAACAGCCGGAATATTTCGATGACCGATGCGGCGGAAGAACTGAAACAGGCGCTTAACCTGGCAGGCGATGCGGTGAGACGCGAAAAGGACGGTTCCGTGCGTCTGGTGGGCACCGAATGCAACGATTGCGGCGCGCGCGTCTTCCCGCCGAGCGACGTGTGTTGCGAGTGCATGTCGGAAAACGTATCGGCCCTGCCGCTCGGGCCGGATGGGACTCTCTATTCCTATTCCGTCGTACACGCCGCGCCGAAGGGCTGGACCCTGCCGTTCGTCGCCGCCTATCTCGACATGCCGGAAGGCGTACGGGTGTTCGCGCATATCGTCGACGCGGATCCGGATAGTCTCACCATGGACATGGCGGTCGAGGCAACCATCGCGAAACTGGGAACCGACGAAGATGGGAACTCGGTCGAGAGCTACGCCTTCAGACCGGTTTCGAAGGGAGATTCATGATGCGCGAGGTTTCGGTCATCGGCGCCGGAATGGCGCCCTACGGCAAGTATCCGGAGAAGACGCTCGCCGACATCGCCTGGCCAGCGGTCAAGCAGGCGATTGAGGATTCGGGGCTCGAAAAGAAGGATATCGAGGCCGCCTATTGCGGCACGGCGCTCGGCGGCATGATGGCGGGCCAGCGTATCCTGAAGAAGCTCGGCATCACCGGGCTGCCCATCGTCAATATCGAGAACGCGTGTTCGTCTTCGTCAACAGCCTTCCGCGAGGCCTATATCGCGGTTGGCGCAGGCGTCTACGATGCGGTGCTGGTGATCGGCGTCGAGAAGCTGACCAAGTTCGGCGGCGGCACACTGCCGCTGGAGAAGGAGGATTGGGAAGTCAGTCACGGGCTCGTCATGCCCGCCCTCTATGCGATGCGCGCCAAGCGCTACATGCACGAATACGGGCTGACCGAGGACCAGCTCGCCATGGTGTCGGTCAAGGCGCGCAAGCACGGCGCCCTGAACCCCGACGCCCAGTTCCGCAAGGAAACTACGGTGGAGGAAGTCAAAAACTCCCGCCCGGTGGCCGACCCGCTGCACCTTTTTCATTGCTGCCCGTCGGGCGACGGCGCAGCCGCCGTCGTGATCTGCTCCGCAGAAAAGGCACGGCAGGCCGGTGCCGACGCAATCCGGGTGGCCGGATCTGAAATTAATTCCGGCAAATACATGACCGGCTATCGTGACATGACGACGCCGGAGATCACTTTGCGCGGCGCGAAGCAGCTTTACGAGGAATCGGGCATCGGGCCCGAGGATGTTGACCTTGCCGAGGTGCATGACGCGTTCGCCATCGCCGAGCTGCTTTATTACGAAGCGCTCGGGTTCTGCGCGCGCGGCGAGGCGGCGAAGCTACTGGAAGAGGGCGAGACATCGATCGGCGGCAAGATTCCGGTTAACCCGTCGGGCGGTCTGCTGTCCAAGGGCCATCCCATCGGCTCGACCGGCGTCGGCCAGATCGTCGAGGTGGTGCGCCAGCTCCGCGGTCAGTGCGGCGACCGCCAGGTCGAGGGTGCAAAGGTCGGACTGACCCACTGCACCGGCGGCGGGGTGTCGGGCTTCGATCATGGCGTCTGCTCTATCCATCTGTTTGCGCGGTAAGAAGATGGCTTCCATTCGTCCGGCATTCCCTCCCTCCGCACGGGAGAACTGATCCATGGGTGCGAAATTCATGGGCGCGCGGGTCAAGCGACTGGAAGACCAGGCGCTGCTGACCGGAAAGGGCGAGTTCACCGACGACATTTTACTGCCGGAAATGCTGCACGCGGTTTTTATCCGCAGCCCGCATCCCCACGCGCGCTTCACGACGATCGACAAATCCACAGCCGAAGCAATGGAGGGCGTCCACGGCGTCTTCACGCTGGCGGATTTCCCGAAGGATATTCAGGACAACCGGCTGCTCCTGCTGCTGCCCAATCCCGCGATTACCCAGGTGCGCATGCCCTATCTGCTGGCGCGCGACGAAACCCATTACGTGGGGGAACCCGTCGCCGTCGTCATCGCCGAGACGCGCCATATCGCGGAGGACGCGGCTGTCGCCGTCGAGATCGACTGGGAACCGCTGTCTGCGATCAACGATGCGAAGGATGCGCTGGCCGATGGTGCGACGACGGCCCATACCGGCGCGGACAACAACATCGCCGCAAAGTTCACGCCGCAATACGGCGATGTCGACGCCGCCTTCGCAGGTGCGGCAAAAACCGTTTCGGTGTCGATCCGTCACCACCGGGGCGGCGGCCATGCGCTCGAAGGGCGCGGCGCGCTTGCCGAATACGACGCGGACGAAGGCCGCACCATGCTGTGGTCGGCGACCCAGGCGCCGCATCAGGTCAAGCGCAACATCATCGGCGTTCTGGGCTGGACCGAGAACGAGATCGACGTCATCGCACCCGACGTGGGCGGCGGGTTCGGGCCAAAGGCGATGTTCTATCCGGAAGAGGCGGTGGTCCCGTTCCTCGCCCGGAAACTGCGTCGCCCGATCAAATGGACCGAAGACAGGCGCGAGCATTTCCTGACCGCGAGCCAGGAACGCGACCAGTACTGGGATGTCGAGGCCGCTTTCGACGCAGACGCAAAGCTGCTCGGCGTGCGCGGCACGATGATCCACGACACCGGCGCCTACGTTCCGTGGGGCATCGTCTCGCCGCTGATCGCTGCGACCACGACGCCGGGCCCCTACGTTCTGCCGAGCTACCGGCTCGAAACTTTCGTCATGCTGACCAACAAGGTACAGGTCACCCCGGTGCGCGGCGCGGGCCGGCCGCAGGCGGTATTCGCGATGGAGCGGCTGATGGACAGGGCGGCAGAGGCGTTCGGTCTGGACCCGGCGGAGATCCGGCGGCGTAACCTGATCCCGGCGGAGGCCATGCCCTACAAGGTCGGTCTGGTTTTCCGCGACGGCAAGCCGGTCATCTATGACAGCGGCGACTATCCGCTGTGCCACGACAAGGCCATGGCGCAGTCGGAATACGAAGGATTTGCGGCACGCCAGCAGGCGGCGCGGGCGGAGGGTCGCAATATCGGGATCGGCATCGGTTCCTATGTCGAGGGCACGGGGCTCGGTCCGTTCGAAGGCGCGACCGTCCGGATCGAGGCGTCGGGACGCATCACGCTGGCGACCGGCGCAGCGCCGCAGGGTCAGGGCCACTGGACGACCATGGCGCAGCTTTGTGCCGAGAAATTCGGCGTCGGCGTCGAGGATGTCGATGTCCGCCTCGCCGACACGACCTCGATCCCCCACGGCGTCGGCACGTTCGCGAGCCGCATCGCCGCCAACGCCGGACCGTCGGTGCATCTCGCCTCAATCGACGTGCGCGACAAGGCGATCCGGATTGCCGCCCACATGCTGGAAGCGGCAGAGGAAGATATCGAGCTCGACGGGGGGCGCGCCTTTGTACGCGGCGTGCCCGACATGTCTCTGGGGCTGGGAGAGCTGGCCCATGCGGTCGCCGGCACGCCGGGATTCGCCATGCCGCCAGGATTCGAGCCGGGCCTCGAATCGACGCATTACTTCTCTCCCGACCAGTCGGCCTATTGCAACGGTACGCATGTCGCGGAGGTCGAGGTCGACATCGAAACCGGGCATATAAAAATTCTGCGTTACGTCATCGCCCACGATTCGGGGAACCTGATCAACCCGATGATCGTCGACGGGCAGGTGCAGGGTGGGCTCGCCCACGGAATCGGCAACGCCCTGTTCGAGGAACAACATTTCGACGACGGCGCGAACCCGCTGACCACCACCTTCGCCGAATATCTCATCCCGGGCGCGGGCGAGGTCATCGATGCCGAGGCGATTCATATCGAAAGCCCGTCACCGCTCAACCCGCTGGGCGTCAAGGGCGCTGGCGAGGGCGGCACCATCCCGGCGGCAGCGGCCATCATCGCAGCGGTGGAAAACGCGCTTGGTCCGTTTGGCGCTTCCTTCATGGACGTGCCGCTGACGCCCGAGAAAATCGTCGCCGCTGTCCATGCTGCACAGGGACAGGCCGCCGAATGACGGAACTTCCCAGACGCGGCGGTCCGCTCGACGGCATTCGGGTTCTCGACCTCACCCAGTTTCTGGCTGGCCCTTTTTCGACCCAGATACTTGGCGACCTCGGCGCGGAAGTGTTCAAGCTCGAAGCGCCCTCGGGCGACTGGTCACGCGTGCTGCCGCCGCATTTCGTCGGCAAGGACAGCTGCTATTACCTGTCGATCAACCGCAACAAGGCGGGCGTCGTGATCGACATGAAGGACCCCGAAGGGCTCTCGCTGGTCAGGAAGCTGGCGGGCAAGTGCGACATCCTGATGGAGAACTTCCGGCCCGGCGTGCTGGACCGGCTGGGTCTCGGCTACGACGCGCTCGCAGCCGACAATCCAGGACTGATCTGGGCGTCGATCAGCGGGTTCGGTCAGACCGGCCCCTACCGCGACCGGCCGGCCTACGACATGATCGTGCAGGCGATGTCGGGCGGCATGAGCCTGACCGGCGAGCGCGACGGCGCATCGGTCCGCGCGGGCATCCCTCTGGGCGATCTGTCTGCCGGCATGTATGCCGCGATCGGCGCGCTGGCGGCGCTGGAAGAGCGGCGGCGCACCGGCAAGGGCAGGCTGATCGATATTTCGATGCTGGACTGCCAGGTCGCCATGCTCACCTATCAGGCGGCCTATTACCTGCATTCGGGCGAGGTGCCCGGACGACAGGGGCGCGGCCATGAATCGATCCCGACATACCGCTCTTTCGATGCGGCAAACGACACGCAACTGGTGATCTGCGCCAACACCGAACGCATGTGGCAGGGGCTTTGTTCGGTTCTGGGGCTCAACGCGCTGACCGAAGACGAGCGCTTCCTGACCAATGAGGACCGCCACCGCAACCGTGAAGCGCTGTGGCCGCTGCTGGAAGACGCGTTTTGCAAACGCGAGGCACATGACTGGGTCGCCGACCTGCTGGAAGCCGGCGTGCCGGTGGGCGAGGTCAATAATCTCGCGGACTCGCTCAATGACGAGCAGGTACTGCACCGGCAGATGGTGCTCGACCTGCAGTCGCCCGACGGGCTGAACGCGCGCGTCGCCGGCAATCCGGTGAAATTCGACGGCGAGGCGAACGCGCCGCACCGTTATCCGCCGGCGCTCGGCGAACACAGCCGGGCGGTGCTGCAGAAAGTGCTTGGGCTGGGAGATGACGAATACGAGGCCTGCCTGAATAAGGGCATCGTCCGCGAGGCAGGCGAAGCAGAGCAAGGATAGGGAAAACTGAGATGGCAGACGGATACTCGGTGAAACAGGATGGCGCGATCGTGCGGGCGACGCTGACGCGGCCGGAGGCGGGCAACATGATCACGCTCGGGATGGCGCGGGACATCGCCGCCGACATCGCAAAGGCCGGAGCGGACCCGTCGGTGCATGCCATCGTCATCCGTGGCGAGGGCGACGATTTCTGCAAGGGTCGCGACCCGGCTGGTGCGCCCGAAGGCAAACCGACCACCGCGGTCGAGATGAAGGATGCCCTGATCGAGCCACTGCTGGGAGTCTACCGCGCCGTTCGGGAAGCTGAAGTACCGGTGATCACCGGCGTGCAGGGGCTCGCCAACGGACTCGGCTGCGGCATCACGGCGATCTCGGATATCACCATCGCCGCCGATAATGCCCGGTTCGCAACACCGGAAATGCGCGCCAACCTGCCACCGACTCTCGCCATGCTGGCGCATCTCGGGCGCGTCCCGCCGAAATCGCTTCTCCACATGGTTTATTCGACCGACACGATCGATGCGCAGCGCGCGGTTTCCATCGGGCTGGTCAGCGAGATCGTTCCCGCGGCGGAACTGGACAACGCGGTCGAAGGTCTGCTGGAAAAGCTCGCCAACTACGAGCGGGCGTCGGTCGTGACCTGTAAATCCTATCTGCGCGAAGCCCAGAACACGCCCTACAACACAGCCAACGATCTCGCGGGCAACATGCTTTCAGTGGTGCTGTCGTCGCGACGGTAGAGAGTAATCCGCGTACGCGGAGTCGCCGACTATTTTTCCTGTTTTTTCTTCTGCTCGGTGCGCCATTCGAACGCCGCGCGACGCGCCGCCGAAATGACCGGTCGCGGAAAAGATTTGGAGAGTTGAGAATAATACACCTGCGCGCCTTTGTGGCCGGCTTGTGACGCAAGCAACAGCCATTTAAGCCCCTCGTTCACATTCTGCTCCACACCCTCGCTCAGGATCAGGGCAACGCCGTATTCTTTCTGCGCCGGCACGTGTCCGAGCTCCGCCGCCTGGCCGAAAAGCGCATGGGCCCGGTCAAGGTTCTTCGGCGTTCCCCATCCCGCCGCATGCATGGTCGCCAGCATGTACAGCGCGTCTGCGTTTCCCTTTCCGGCTTCCGGGCGCAGTTCCTTGAAGGCCGCCGTGTAGTCCTTGGCATGGATCGCCGCCTTCCCGGCCTCGATATCCGCGCGAGCGGGCACGAGCGTTCCCAGTACGAAGATCAGGGCCGCTAACGCGGGAATCCGGAAATAGTGTCGCTGCGAGAATTCCAATACACCGTTCCTTTGCGGAGGGCCGTCTGTAACTCACTATAATCAGGCCCGGATCGGCAGCTTACATAAGGATATGGCGAAATCGTGGCGGTCAGGCACCGTCGGCGGACGCGGTCATGCCAGGCTGCCAGAGAACATCGTCCGCGCCGTTCGCATTGGCGGCGCGGGCCATCACGAAAAGCAGGTCGGACAACCGGTTCAGATAGATAATCGAATTGGGATTGATCTCCTCGTTGCGTGCCAGCGCTGTTACCGCGCGCTCCGCCCGCCGCACTACCGTCCGGGCAAGATGGAGCCGACAGGCACCATCCGAACCGCCAGGCAGCACGAAGGACGTCAGCGGTTCCAGCTTTTCGTTGACCGAGTCGATCTCACCCTCCAGCCGCTTCGTCTGCACAGGCTGGATACGTAGACCGCCGTCTGCCGCATCGCCATCCGGTTTTCTGAAAGGCGTCGCGAGATCCGCACCGAGATCGAACATGTCGTTCTGAATGCGCGTCAGGATTTCGGCAAGCGCCGAACCTTCGCGTTCCAGAACCTGGCGCGCCAGGCCGATCGTGGCGTTCGCTTCGTCGACATCGCCGATTGCGGCAATCCGCTCCGAGTCCTTGGGCACGCGGTCGCCACCGACAAGCGACGTTTCGCCGCTATCGCCGCCGCCGGTATAGATCCTGTCGAGCCTGACCATGTGTTTCACCTGCCCAGCATTGCTGTTCTCATTTGAGAACGATATAGTGCCCGATGACGGTTCCCGTCCACGGGATGAAAAGGGAACGCGGTGCGGACACGGGAAACATAACAGAAATCCCGGCCAATGCCGCGGCTGTCCCCGCAACTGTAAGTGAGGAGCCGGCTTCCAGAAGATGCCACTGGGGAAACCCGGGAAGGCGGAAGTCGGCGGCGACTCACAAGCCAGGAGACCTGCCGTCAAAATCGTCACCCATCCGGCGGTCGGGGCAACTGACGGGACGGCATTCTCCGTTTGCGGTGACCTGGGCGTACGCAACGCGCCGGAGGAGCCAGGATGGGGAACAGTCAGACATCAAGAGTCCGTATACGTATACAGCGGTCAACGCTGTCCTCCACCGGTTTTCTGCGCACGGCGGCGTCCGCCATCGAAAACCCCAAATGGAGGACTATCTTTTGAAATCGATCTTTTTTACCGCTGTCTGTGCAGCGTCCCTCATAGGAATGGCGGTGTCCGCCCCCGCCCAGCAACAGTACGAAGCGCCGTCCGGCGCGGCAACGACCGCGCCAACCGTATTCGTAACGGCGACCCGCCTCGATCCGCCGGTCCCGGGCGTAACGACGACTGTCGTCACAACGGAGCAGATCGAAAACTCGCCAGGCCGTACGATCCCTGAAATCCTGTCATTCGAGGCGGGCGTCCGGTTCCAGGACCTCTTCGGCGGCAACAACAGTTCCGGCCAGACGATCGATATTCGTGGTTTCGGCGAACCTGCGACGGCGAACACTCTGATCCTCATTAACGGCCGGCGGCTGAGCGATCTTGATCTCGCCGCCGTCGATTTCGCCGCAATCCCGCGCCACAGCATCGAACGGATCGAAATTACCCGGGGTGCGGCCGGCAGCGTCCTGTACGGCGGAGGCGTACAGGGCGGCGTCGTAAATGTTATTACGAAATCGAATGTGCCGGACGGGTTTCGCGCCCGTACCGAAGGCGGCTACGGCTCTGACGGCCTGAAGGAAGCGGTCCTGTCCACGTCGGTGGCCGCGCACGGTTATGCGCTGAGCGCATTCGGAAACGTTCTGCTGAGCGACGGCTTTCGCGACAATAACGAGCTTCGCCAGAAGAATCTGTCGCTCGACCTCCGCAAAAAGATCGGCTCGGGCAGCGTGTTCGTTCATATGGATCTTGACGATCAGTTCCAGGGCCTGCCCGGCGGCCGGATTGTAGATCCCAGCACCGGCCAGAACGACCTTGCCGATCCACGGGGCGCGCAGACCCCGCTCGACTTCGCCAGCGAAAACGGCATCGCGACCTATATCGGTGGAAGTTTCGCGCTGAATGACTCGGTAGAGCTGCTTGTCGATGCCAGCATCCGGCACAAGGACCAGATCAGCGATTTCCGCAACCAGGATCAGGGGCGCGAGACCGAGCTGACGACCTGGGGGCTGACGCCCCGCGTCATCGTCGATACGGAGGTCGGCGGCACACCCCTGTCAAGCACCGTCGGGGTCGATCTTTACTATGTCAATTACGACTCCGACCGGAAACGGTTTCCCAACACGGCGCCTTTCACACGGGTAAAGGCCTATCAGTACAGCACCGCGCTTTATGCGCAGAACACGCTGCATGTAACGCCAAGGTTCGCCACGACATTCGGTTTTCGCGTCGAACGCATTAGCTTCGCCGCCGGCGACATGCCTTTCCCGGACAATCCCGGAGCGTTCGGCTTCGCCCAGACGACATTCAGACCGTCATTGACGGATACCGATATCGAGTATGCGCTCAACCTGGGAGTGGAGTACGACGTCACGGACCGGTGGGCGCTGTACGGCCATGTCGCGCGCGGCTACCGGACGCCTACGCTGGACGAACGGGCCGGTACGGCGTTCGCGCTCAACACGTTCGAACTCAACAATCAGAGCTCGCAGGAGATCGAGGCGGGTTCCCGGTTCCGGATCGGGCGCTTTTCGACGGACGCCCGCCTGTTTTTCTCCAGAACAAAGAACGAAATCCAGTTCGATCCGGACGACACGATGACGTTCGGCGCGAACGAGAACATCGATCCGGTACACCGCTACGGTTTCGAAGGATCGGTTTCCTTCCGCGCGACGCCCGACCTGACCTTGCGCGGCAACCTGACGGCCATGCGCGCCGAGTTCGCGGAAGGATCGTTCGAAGCCAATGACGTCCCGCTGGTCCCCGACTATATCGGGCGCCTCGGCGCCTCGTGGAAGGTCGCGGAATGGCTCAATCTCGACACGACGGCCAGCTATGAAAGCCGCCGTCATCTGGCGAACGACGAAGCCGCGACCTTCCGGCAGCTCGACGATTTCACCCTCTGGGATGTCAAGCTGCATGGCTGGTTCGGGGCGCTGAACTGGTCCGCGTCGGTCAACAATTTGCTGGATGAGGATTATCAGACATTCGGCACCGCCAGCGATACGACCCCGGGCCGTTTCTCCGTCCAGACCCTGCCGGGACGCACCTTCATGGTGCGGCTGGGCGCGAAGCTGTAACCGCCATGCGAAACGGCGCGGCGGCCATCCTGTTCACCCTGCTCGCGATCTGCGCGGGCAGTGCGGGTGCAGAGGACGCCGCGCCCGCCCGCGTCGTGTCGATTCATCTCTGCGCCGACCAGTTCGTCCTCGCGCTGGCGGACAGAAAGCAGATCGCATCGGTGAGCTGGCTTGCCACCGATGATCGGCGCTCGCACATGGCGACGCAGGCCGCCGGGCTGCGCCCCAACAACGGAACGGCGGAGGAAATCGTTTCATTGCGGCCCGATCTCGTGCTGGCCGGATTCCGCTCGGCCCGGTCGACGGCCGCCGCATTGCGGGCGCTGGGATACAGGGTTGTCGATCTCGAGTTCGCCACCGATTTCACGGTGATCCGCCGACAGATTCGCGAGCTTGCAAGGCTGCTCGGGCAATCCGCCCGCGGAGAAGAAATGATCGCTGAGATGGACGAAAGACTGGCGCGGGCGGCGGCCGATACACCCGCCATACGCCCGGTCGCAGCAATCTATCAGCCGATGGGATTCACCAGCGGGCGCGGCAGTCTCGAACATGCGCTGATGACGGCCGCCGGATTCGACAATCTGGCGGAAAAGCTGGGCATGGGAGCGCTCGGCCACCTGCCGCTGGAAGCGCTGGTGTCGACGAAACCGGCGGTGCTTGTCAACTGGATGGGGAACGACCCTGCGCCGTCGCTGGCGCGCAGCTTCTACGACCATCCAGCCCTGACAGGAGGCCCCTGGCGCACACTGTCCCTGCCCAACAAGTTCTGGGCCTGCGGCGCCTGGTATTCGGCGCTGGCTGTGGAACGGCTGGCGGGCTTACGGCGCGACCTCCCGGCGGGGCAGCGGCAATGACGGGCCGGATCGGTTCCCTTTATTTCGGACTGACGCTCGCGGTGCTGGCGTTGTTCGTCGTCTCGTTGATGACCGGGCCATCGGCGCTGTCAGTCGAAGAGGTGTGGAACGCGCTCGTCGCACCGGACGCTGCACCATCGGCAATCATCGTCCGGGAAATCCGCCTGCCGCGAACGCTGCTCGCCATTCTGGTCGGCGCCTCTCTGGGGCTCGCTGGCGCCGCGCTTCAGGGGTTGCTGCGCAATCCGCTGGCGGAGCCAGGGATCGTCGGCGCATCGTCGGCCGCCGCGTTCGGCACCGCGCTGGTGTTCTATTTCGGCCTCGCCGGATCGTCGATAGCGGCATTGCCCGCGGCCGGTATGGCGGGCGCGCTGCTGGCGGTGGGGCTGTTGTTCGCACTCGCCGGGCGCGACGCGACGCCGCTATCGCTGATCCTCGCCGGGGTCGCTATTTCAAGCTTCGCCAGCGCGCTGACCGCGCTCGCCATTAATCTGGCATCGAGCGCCTACGCCGCTCTGGAAATTACCTTCTGGCTACTGGGGTCGCTCGCCGACCGCTCGATGTCGCATGTCGCGGTCGCCGCTCCGGCAATGGCGGCAGGCTGGGTATTGCTTCTGAGCGGTGGCCGCTCCCTGTCGGTGCTGTCGCTGGGAGAAGACACCGCGCAAAGCCTCGGCGTATCGCTGACATCGCTTCGCGCACGCATCGTGCTGGGAGTCGCGCTCGCGGTCGGGGCATCCGTATCGGTGTCGGGCGCGATCGGGTTCGTCGGGCTGATCGTGCCGCATCTGCTGCGCCCCGCGGTCGGGCACGACCCGGGTCGCTTGCTCGGCGTCTCCCTGCTGGGCGGGGCGGCGCTGATGCTGGCAGCGGATATCGCCGTGCGGCTGCTGTCGTCGGGGATAGAGATCCGGCTCGGCGTCGTAACAGCCCTGATTGGCGCGCCGTTTTTCCTGGCGCTGCTGATGCAGATGCGACGGAGGACGACATGAGCTGGCTGGAGGCAGAGGGGCTTCGTGTCCGGCTCGGCGACCGGACAGTTCTCGACAATGTGTCGCTTTCGGTTGCGAAGGGCGAGCTGGTGGGGCTTCTGGGTCCGAACGCTTCGGGCAAATCGACGCTGCTGCGAACGCTGGCCGGCCTCGAGACGTCAGAGGCCGGTGCGGTCAGGATTGACGGCGCGACAGTCGCGTCTTACGCACCGCGCGATCGAGCGAGGCGGATCGCCTATCTGGAACAGGGCGCGGCGAGCGAGTGGCCCATTGCGGTCGCGCGGCTGGTGGCGCTTGGGCGAACGCCGCACCTGGAGCCGTGGGAACGGGCAGGCGAGACGGATCGCGACGCCATCGCCGACGCCATGGCGCGATGCGACGTAACTCATCTGGCGTCCCGCGCCGCGACCGAGCTGTCGGGCGGCGAGGCGGCGCGGGTCATGCTGGCCCGCGCACTGGCGACCGGTGCCGGATGCCTGCTGGCCGACGAGCCGGTTTCGCACCTCGATCCCTACCACCAGTTCAGCATCATGGGGGTCATCAGGGCGCATGCCGACAGGGGAGGTTTGGCGCTCGCGGCGCTGCACGACCTTACCCTTGCCGCGCGCTTTTGCGACAGGGTGCTGCTGCTGCGCAACGGGAAGATTGCCGCAGCGGGTCCGCCGGGCGAGATCCTGACGCCGGAGATACTCGCCCGGGTCTTTTCAGTCGAAGCGTCGCTGGTGGAACAGGACGGGTTGCTGCAGGTGGTGCAGCGCGGCATCGTCGGCGGATCTCACGAAGAGGAAACGCCATGACGGCGCATCCGGACCGGATCGCGCTATCGGCGGCGGTTGGCAGCGGCAAATGGTTCGCCGCGGCGGCATCGATTGCGATCCATGTGGGGCTCGCCGGCGCGGTCCTGGTTTGGGATAGAAGTTTCGAGCCGCCAAAACCGCCGGCGGCCCTCACCGTGGACCTGGTGATCGAAACGGCCCTTCCGGGACCTGCCGGACCGAAGCCAGAGTCGCCGGACACAGTGTCCGCCGCCGCGACGGTCGCGCGGACGGCACCCGAGATGGCGGAAGTGGAAGCAGAGCCGGCGCCCGCGCCCAAAACGATCTCTGTGCCGGTGTCGCCGCCGGCCCATATCGCGATCAATGGAAAGGATGCCACGCCCTTTCAAATAGCCGAAAAACATCCCGTTGCAGCGACGGTATACGCTCCCTTGCCGAAAGCACGACCAGCGCGAAAACCGGTCATCAGCCCGAAACCTGTGACGGAGTCGCTCAGAAACAAAGGAATTTCGCCGCCGTCTCCGCTGCTGCAGGAAGCACGGCTGCCCGATGCAGACAGTTCCCGGGGCACTGCACAGGGCGGAAACGATGCATCGCCGGGCGCTTCCTTGTCGCCGCCGACTTATGCCGCGCCGGGAAGCGGGAACCCCGCCCCGCAATATCCGCGCGCCGCAAGAAGGCGTGGACTGGAAGGAAAGCTGGTGCTGCGGGTTACGGTCGACCGCGACGGCAGGCCGGACAGGCTGACTGTTCTTGAATCGAGCGGACATTCTCTGCTCGACGATGCCGCGCGCGATGCCGTATCGCGCTGGCGGTTCACGGCCGGCATGCGCGGCGGCGCGCCCATTTCCGCGACGGTCGATGTCCCGATCGTGTTCCGGCTACAGGCCGCGCGCTAGTGATTTTCGCGCGGACTATTTTTTCAGGGTCAGAAGATCGTTTTGAACGCCGTAGCCGCTGAGGCGATTGAGAAAGCTCAGCCCGAGCAGAGAACTCGGCATTGCCGCCTGATTGACGATGGCAGGAACATCGCGCACCGAAATCGAACCGATGCGTATCTCGCGCAGGCGAACCGGCGCCGCATAGCCGATCCCGTTGGCTGTGCGCGTGCGCACCGTATATTTAAGACCTCTCGGACCGAACCCGATCCGGGCGGCATGGGCCGGGCTGAGCACCACGGAACTCGCACCGGTATCGACCAGCATGGGAAGGCGCTTGCCATCGACAGTCGCGTCGATGCGGAAATGACCGTCCTGTGCCGCTCGCACGACGACGGTGCCGGGCATGGTTTCGGAAACCCGGCCCGGCATGATTTCCGCCGTCATGCGGCCGAACAGGCTGGAGAATTCGTCCCGCAGGCTGTAGCCGGCAATCAGCACGAACCCGATGGCGATCCAGGTCAGCCCGTAGCGCAGCCAGACAAGGGCCGGCAGCTCCCGCCAGCGAACCAGCAGTCCGGATCCGACCAGAAGCATCATGAGCACCAGCGAAACCAGCCGGATCTGCTCGCCCTCTGAAGCGAGCGCGCCGGGCCGTTCGCCCATCAGCCAGACGACCAGGGCGACGAGGCCGGTCGCCGCGATCGCGAGGATGAGCCAGCCGCCGCCCTTCATGCCGGTTCAGGTATCGTGCAGGGAGGCATGGAACAGGTTTGCTGCAGCGTAGGGCGCATCGATCAGCCGCTGATCGTGCGCGTAGCCGATGAAGTCCTCCAGGTTCTGCCGGTTGGCGGCAAGTCCGCTGGTCCACGGATCGGCCCCGAGCCGCTGCCGCTGTTCCTCCAGTGCATTGCGCGACCAGGCGAGCAGCGAATAGTTGGAATCGTCGTAATAGCTATAGGCAAGCTCCTGCGCTTCCTGGCACATCCGCATGATTTCCCGCGGCAGTTCGGGATACGCATCCGCTAGTTCGCGACGGATCACCATCAGATGCATGATCGGGTAGTAGCCGTGCCGCTTGAAATAGGCGACGTCCTCGGAGATGGGGTCGGGATGCAGCCGCCGGTACCCGTCGGGATTGTCCAGCATCGATTGACGGGGCTGCGGCGAAATCAGCGCATCGATTTCGCCCTCCATCAGCATGATGCCGATATCCTTGTCCTTTCCGATGCGCTGAAAGACGACATCGTCGCCGATATCGATAGGCCGGACTTCCGGGTTCATCGAATACCATTCGCAGTCCTGCCAGTTCACGCCGTGATCCGCCTTCAGGTCGCCCTTGGCGAGGACCGACAGCGTGGTCTGGAACATGTGGACGCCGATCTTCTTGCCGGACAGATCCTCCGGCTTTTCGATCCCGGCATCGGGGTTGATGTAGATCTGGCCCGGGCTGAAGAAGCGCCGCGGAAAGGAAGGGATGCCAACCAGCGGCAGGTTGGGATCGTTCGCAACGGCGATAATAAAGGGCGCCAGCCCCATCTCGCCAATATCCCACTCGCCTTCGAACAGCCGCGTATGGCGTTCGCCGCCATCGCGAAACGGCGTGCTTTCGCCGACCTCGAGCGGTTTCAGCGTGACGCCGTCGGGCGGGCGCACCGTGTCGTTGAAAAACGGGACGAACCGGTCATACCGGTTGAGCGCGATCGTCAGTTCCATTGTGTTTCCTTACGTATCGAGAACGGAGTCGTGGAAAAGATTTTCCGCCGGGTAGGGCGCGTCGATCAATCGCTGATCGTGCGAATAGCCGATGAACTGCTGGACGTTCTTTTTGTTGGCTTTCAACCCGCTGGTCCACGGATCGGCGCCGAGCACCTTACGCTGCTCCTCCAGCGCGTTGCGCGACCAGGCGAGCAGCGAATAGTTGGAATCGTCGTAGAACGTATAGGCCAGATCCTTGGCGCGGTTATGCATGTCTAGAATCTGGCGCGGCAGGTCGGGGTTCGCATCCGCCAGTTCGCGCTTCATCACCATGATATGCATGATGGGGAAGAAGCCGTGCTTTTTGAAATATTTGATATCCTCGGCGACCGGGTCGGCATGAAGCCGCCGATAGCGATCTGGTTCGGCCAGCATCGATTTGCGCGGCTGCGGGGAGATCAGCGCGTCTATCTCGCCCTCCATCAGCATCACACCGATATCCTTGCCATCGGGGATCACCCCCATCTCGACATCGTCTCCGAGATCGATATCGACGATCTCGCCCCTCATGCAGTGCCACGAGCAATCCTCCCAGCGCACCCCGTGATCGAGCTTGAGATCGCCCTTGGCGAGAACCGAGAGCGTCGTCTGAAAGGAATGCACGCCGATGCGCTTGCCGCTCAGGTCGGCCGGCGTGTCGATCCCGGCGTCCGGGTTTACGTAAATCTGGCCCGGGCTGAAGAAGCGCCGCGGGAAACAGGGGATGCCGACCAGCGGCAGGTTGGGATCGCGCCCCACCGCCATGATAAAGGTCGAGAAACTCATCTCTCCGATATCGAACTCCAGGTCCTTCAGGATACGCGGATGGCGGTTCGTGCCGTCGCGAAACGGCACCGATTCGCCGATTTCGAATGGCGTCAGCGTGACCCCCGGCGGCGGCTCGACGGTCCCGTTGAAAAATGGCACATGCCGGTCGTAGCGGTTGAGCGCGATAGTCAGATCCATGGATGTCTCCCCTTGAGATATTAAGCAGCTGCCATTCTAACACGCGCGTCGCTTACGCTCTCCCCCCGGCTCTGATAAGCTGGCCACCCGCTTTCCGTTCCCGGTCCCGCCGTGTCTCTCGTCATCGAAATCGCCAGCATCGTTGCGCCCCTCTTTATCATCGCGGGCGTCGGCCTGTACTGGGGCCGTTCGGGACGGCCTTTCGATACAAACATGGTCGGCGCGCTGGTGATCAATTTCGCCGTGCCGTGCCTGATCTTCTCGACACTGACGAAGCTGGAGGTCTCTCCGGTCGCGTTCGGCGAAATCGCAGGGATATTCTGTATCGCCGTCGCCGTGACGGCGGGCATCGGCGCAATTGCGCTGAAGCTCATGAAACTCGACGTTTCCGCCTATCTGCCGTCCGTCACCTTCGCCAATAACGGCAATATGGGGCTGCCGCTCTGCCTGTTCGCGTTCGGCGAGACGGGGCTCGCCCTGGCCATCAGTATTTTCATCGTATCCGCAACAGTGAACTTTATCGTCGGCAACGCGCTGGTGTCGGGCAGGATGCGGCCCGGGGAAGTCGCGCGCACGCCGCATCTCTATGTCGTGGCGGCGGCGCTGGCCTTCATGGTCGCTGGCGTCGCCCCGCCCAAATGGCTCGCCAACACCACCAGCCTGCTTGGCGGCATGTCGATACCGCTGATGCTGCTGGCGCTGGGCGTTTCCCTGTCGCGTCTGCGCGTTTCGGACATGAAGCGCGCGCTGGTTCTGTCGATTATCAGGTTGGGTTTCGGCTTCGCGATCGGTATCGGACTCGCCTGGGTCTTCGATCTTGAAGGGGCCCTGCGCGGGGTGCTCATCCTGCAATGCGCGATGCCGACCGCTGTGCTCAACTATATTCTCGCCGCCCGCTATAACCGGGAGGACGAGGCGGTGGCGGGTGTCATCGTGGCATCGACGGCGATCTCCTTCGCCACCCTGCCGCTGCTGATCTGGTTCGTGCTGCCGTCCTGAACCGGTCCAGGCCGCAACCGGTTCAAAGCATTCAGTGCGCCACCGAGCCGCCATCGACGCAGAGTGTCTGGCCGGTGATAAAGTCGCTGTCGCGCGAGACCAAGAATATTGCCGTACCGACCAGATCCTCCGGCTCTTCCGGCCGTTTGATGCAGCGCCCCGCGATATTGGCATCGATATGCTGCTGCGCGAACTGCCCCTCGTTGAGTACGGCTTCGCTGGCGGTCAGGCCCGGTGCAATGGCGTTCACGCAGATATTGTCGTCGCCGACTTCGCGCGCGACCGCGCGGGTCATGGCGATGATCGCGCCCTTCGACGTGACGTAGTGAAGCTGCATCGGCGTCCCCTTGAACACGGTGCCGGACGCGATATTGACGATCTTTCCGTATTTCTGCTCCCGCATCACCGGCACCACGGCGCGTGTCATCTGCCAGACGCCGCGGATATTGACGCGCATTACGGCGTCGAATTCGTCAATATCGATCTCCTCGAACCGCCGCCGCTTGAGCTTGCCGAACAGCGCGGCGTTGTTGATCAGCCCGTCGATCCGCCCGTAGGCGGATTTCGTTCTGTCGACCAGTTCGGCGATCTGCGCTTCGTCGGTTACATCGGAGACGACGCCGATCGCATTGCCGCCCGCCGCGACAATTTCGTCGACCAGCGGGGCGGGGTCGAGAACATCGCTGGCAACGATATTGGCGCCTTCTTCGGCCAGTCCGCGGGCATAGGCGGCGCCGATCCCCTGTGCGGCGCCCGTAACAATAACCGTGTTCCCTTCGAGGATACCCATAATTGAATTTCTCCGACTAATGGCGAGGTCGCCGCATAGTCGAAGGCCGGGGAGGAACCGTCAAGTTCCGGGAGGCCCGGCGCTCCATTAACCTTCCGTTAACCAGGCCTGCCGTTGAATAAGCGATCCTGGATGAAGCTTCAGGACGAAACGAGATCGAGGGCGCCCGAATCTTGAAAGTATCCCCTATGCAATGCGATGCAGTTGCGACCGAAAGCACTCCACCGGATCGCCAGACACGTACCGAAACAGAACGTTTGCGTGAAGCGCTGGCCCGCGCCGAAGCCGCGCTCCGGGAGAGCGAGCACTGTTATCGGGGCCTGATCGAGAGTTCCGCGCTAGGTATCCATCTGTCGCGTCTTCCGCAGGGAAGGCTTTATGTAAACGAGGCGCTGATCAAGCTACTTGGCTACGACTCCTATTACGACCTCGATCGAGTCCCGACATATGAGTTGATTGCGGAGCGCGACCGCGCACGGGCAGCCCGATACCGGGAAGAAATTACATCGGGACGAAAGGACAGCGTTCAGTTTGAGTGCGACCTCACATGCAAGGATGGTGCGACCGTTCCGGTCCACGTGATCCTCAGCAAGATCGTGTGGGAAGGCGAAGATGCTATCCAAAGTACGATCGTCGATATTTCGGAACGGCACCGTTCTGAACGCGAACGCCGCGAAATCGAGGAAAGGCTCCACGCAATTATCGATAACAGCCCGTCGCTGATCTACCTGAAGGATATCGACTCGCGTGTGCTCCTGATCAACAGGGCCTACCAATCGCATTACGGGGTGTCGCAGGATGACGCCTATGGGAGCAGGGGACACGAGTGGCTTTCAGACGAAAGCGTGGAAAAGCTGAGGGAAAACGACCTGAAGGTCCTGTCGACAGGGAGACCTGTAGAAACCGAGTTCGACAGGATCGACGGCGGTGGAAAACGGGTCCTTATGCAGTCGATCAAGTTTCCGGTCAGGGATGCCACTGGGTCGATAGTTGGAATCGGCGGTATTTCGTCCGACATTTCGGCGCAGAGACTGGCGGAAGAGGCGCTGACGAGACAATCGGCACTGCTTCAGACGACCCTCGATCATATGGTCGAAGGGATCAGCGTTTTCGATGCCGAACTCCGACTGGTTGCTTTCAATCGTGTCTTTATCGATCTGTATGAATTTCCCGAAGAGCTGATCCGGGCAGGGATAACCTTTGCCGAATTCATCCGTCATCTTGCAGAGGCGGGTCATTACGGAGACGGCGAAATCGACGAAATCGTCCGGACCCGCGTTGAAAAGGCGCGCGCGGGAATCCATCGGGAATATGAGCGGACCGGTCGCAACGGCCAGGTCATCCGGGTCAGACGCAAACCCCTGCCGGAAGGCGGCTTCGTCATTACCTATACGGACATCACCGCGCGCAAGCAGGCCGAGGACGCATTGCAACAGTCTGCGGCGCGCGCCGAGGCAGCGAACGTCGCAAAATCGTCGTTTCTCGCAAATATGAGCCACGAGCTGCGGACGCCGCTGAACGCAATCATCGGGTTCTCGGACGTGCTGTCGAGCGAAATGCTGGGCCCTCTGGGAAGGGAACAGTATCGGGACTATGCGCAGGATATTCACAACGCAGGGCAGCATCTGCTCAGCCTGATCAACGACATTCTCGATCTGTCCAAGATCGAGGCGGAAAAAGACGAGCTGCACGAGGAAGAAATCGCGGTTTCGGAAATCGTCGATTCCGCCGTCGCGATGGTGCGCCAGAAAGCCGATGAAAAAGGCCTCAGTCTCGAATATCGCCTGACGGACGGCGCCTCGACGCTTCTTCTCGATGCGCGCAAGACCCGTCAGATCCTGGTCAATATTCTTTCCAACGCGATCAAGTTCACGGATGCCGGCGGTCTGATCACGGTCTCCGCCTGGCCACGGGAAGAGAACGGATTCGTTTTCCAAATTACGGACGCCGGCATCGGAATCGCGCCGGAAGATATCGAGACAGCGCTTTCCCAGTTCGGACAGGTTGACGGAAAGCTGAGCCGTAAATACGAGGGCACCGGGCTCGGGCTTCCCCTGACCAAGGCGCTGGTGGAACAGCATGGCGGTACGCTGGAACTGCAGAGCGACGTGGGCAAGGGGACGACTGTCACCATCCGCCTGCCGGCGTCTCGCATCGTCTCCATCCGGGCCGGCGGGCCCGGAGGCATCGAACCGGCGACGGCGATCGGATAGCGGGCGCGCCCGACGCAAAAAGTTTTCGGCGGAACTTTCGGTTCTCGTGATTTATTCTCCGACCGGTTCGCTGTCTCATCGGAGAATTCGCCGTGAATAGCCGGTTCGGGCGCTACGCCCTTATCTGGATCCTGCTGATCCTGACGATCTATGTCGCCGACGGTTTCGTCCGCAACACGCTGTTTACCGAAGACGAGCCGAGACCGATCGCGCCGCGCGGATCGCTGACCGAGCTGGAGACCTCCACCGTAAGGCTGTTTGAGAACACGGCACCGTCGGTTGTCTATATCTTCGCCCAGGGAAGCGGTTCGGGCGAACAGGGCGGCGCCGGTTCCGGTTTCATATGGGACCGCGCAGGCCACGTCGTGACGAATCATCACGTTATCGCCAACGCGCAGCGCATCGCGGCCCGGCTCGATACCGGCGAAGTGGTAACCGCCCGGCTGGTCGGCTCCGCTCCCGATTACGACCTCGCCGTGGTGCGTCTGCTGGAAGCCCGGACAACGCGACGGCCCATCCCGTTGGGCGACTCGAAATCGCTGAAGGTCGGCCAGTCAGTGTTCGCCATCGGCAACCCGTTCGGTCTCAGCCGGACGCTCACCTCGGGCATCATCAGCGCGCTCGACCGGCGTCTGCCGACCGCGGACAACCGGGAAGTCGCCGGAGTGATCCAGACCGACGCGGCGATCAACCCCGGCAACTCCGGCGGGCCGCTGGTGGATTCGGCGGGCCGTCTGATCGGCGTCAACACCGCGATCCTCTCGGAATCGGGTTCGTCCGCCGGGATCGGGTTCGCCGTACCGGTCGACGTGGTCAACCGGATCGTGCCGCAACTCATCAAGGACGGGCGCGTGCCGCGGCCCGGCATCGGCATCACCGTCCTGCCGGAGGAACTTGCCGCCAGGATCGGCGTTGAAGGACTCGTCGTCGCCGATGTGCTGCCGGGGGGTGCGGCGGCAAAGGCCGGGCTCGCCGGCGTAACGGGGCAGCGCGTCGTCGACGTGATCACCCAAGTCGACGGCGAGCCGGTGCATACGCTGGCCGCATTCGCCGCAGCGCTGGACCGGATCGGAATCGGCGGGAAGGCCAACCTGACGGTTCTGCGCGACGGAAACCGACGCACCGTCACCGTGACAGTGATCGATATTTCCTGAAACCGGCATGATGATTTAGGATAAGCGCCCGCACGAAAGCGCGCCGTTACGAAGACGAAGGAAGGAACGAAGCGATGTTTCCACGGAATTTCTGGTATGTCGCCGCCTGGGATCACGAAGTCCGCCGTCAGGAGCTGTTCCGGCGGACCATCTGCAACGAGGCGGTCGTGTTCTATCGCAAGGAGGATGGGACGCCGGCTGCGCTGGAGGATCGCTGCTGTCACCGTCACATGCCGCTGTCGGACGGCATCCTCAAGGGCGACAATATCGAGTGCCTCTATCACGGGCTGCTCTACGATCCGTCGGGAACCTGCATCAATGTCCCGAGCCAGACAAACATTCCGCCGGAAGCGAAAGTAAAATCGTATCCCGTCGTCGAACGCTATCACTGGGTCTGGATCTGGATGGGCGATCCGGCGCTGGCCGATCCCGATCTGATCGAAGATTTCCACTGGATGGACGACCCGAACTGGCGCGCCAAGGGCACACGGCTGTCGCTGGAGGGCAACTACATGCTGCTGGTCGATAACCTGCTCGACCTCACGCACCTGCAGTTCGTGCACGCGACCACGCTCGGCACCAATGCGATTTCGGCCGCGCCGATCACCACCGACCGGGAGGACAATCTGGTCCGGGTAACGCGCTGGATCATGGACAGCCCGCCGCCGCCCTTTTTCCAGAAGGCAGGTGGGTTCGCCGCCGATCTGCATATCGACCGCTGGCAGATCATCGAATACACGCCGCCCGGATTCGTGCGGCTCGATGTCGGCGGCGCGCCCACCGGCACCGGCGCGCGCGAAGGCGACCGCAGCCAGGGCATTTCGATGCGCAATCTCAACGCCATCACGCCGGAAACGGACACGACGACGCATTACTTCTGGGCGCAGGCGCACGATTTCCAGATCGATGACCCGACCGTGACGGAACTGCTCTACCAGCAGGTCTGGACGGCGTTCCAGGAAGACCTGTTCGTGATCAAGAAACAACAGGAAAACATTTCCGCATTTGGCGACGGCATGGCTGACCAGGTCGATTTCAACCAGGACTCGGGAGGGATCCAGGCGCGGCGCATCGTCGACCGTATCATCGGAGAAGAACAGGAAGGCGCAAAAACGGTCCGCGCGGTGAGCTGAAGATGCCCCGCGGCACGCTGTTCCTGATCGTGGGACCCAGCGGCGCCGGCAAGGACAGTTTGCTCCGGGGCGCCCAGGAAACGCTCGCCGGGAACGATGACTACGTGTTCGCCCGGCGCGTCATTACCCGCGAGGCGGACCCCGAGCGCGAAGACCATGACAGCCTGACCAGGAAGGAATTCGCCCAGGCCGCGAAAAAGAAGGCGTTCATGGCCGCATGGAATGCCTACGACACCGATTACGGCATTCCTGTCGGGTACGCGAAAGAGCTGGAGCAAGGCCGGCACGTCGTCGCCAATGTCTCGCGCGAGGCGGTCGGCGAAATCGCAGCGCATTACCGACCGGTCTGCGTTATCCAGGTTACCGCGCCCGCGGATATCCTTGAAAAACGCCTGGCTGCGCGCGGCGACGAAAAGGACGCAGCAAGGCGGCTGTCCCGCACCGCGCGGTTGCCGGACCATATTTCGGTGGTGCATCTGCTGAATGCCGGCTCGCCGGAAAAAGGCGTGGACCGGATGGTGCGCCTGCTGACGATTCATGCGGTCGCCTGAAAACCACGCCTGGTTTTTGAAACGAATTCAAGCCCCCGGTGATATGGTCTAGGCTGACCGGATACTGAGACGATCTGGAGAGTGCGGGGCTCACCGGTTCAGCAAATTTTTTTGAAAGGATGCAATCGATGAAAAAGACATTGATCGGAATCTCCGCTGTCGCCGCTTTTACAATGGCGGGCGGCGCAGCCATGGCCCAGAGCGCGGGCGATTTCTACAAGGAGAAGAAGCTTACGATCTATATCGGGGTTTCGCCGGGCGGGATTTACGGCACCTTCGCCCACATGCTGTCGAAGCATATTTCGAAACATATCCCGAACAACCCGTCCGCGGTGATTACGGTCCTTCGGGGCGCCGGCGGCACCAAGGCGCTGAACTACGTTTATAACGTCGCGGCGCAGGACGGGTCTGTCGCGATAACGCCGAATGCAGGCGTCACCAAGCGCGTGCTGTTGAAGATCGGCAAGCCGAAATACGATCCGGCCAAATGGCAGTGGCTCGGCGGCTGGGGCGAAGCGACCAACACGGTGACCATCCGCAAGGATGCCGGCGTCAGTTCGCTCAAGGAAGCGATGCAGAAAGAGGTGGTGCTGGGCGCCATCGGCCGGTCGTCGAACACCTACATGATCCCGGCGCTGATGAACAACACGATCGACACCAAATTCAAGATCATCACCGGTTATCGCGGCGGCTCGCCGATCCGCAAGGCGATCGAGACCGGCGAGCTGCACGGCTGGTCGGGCCAGTGGCTGGGCTGGAAGCTGCGCAAGGCGGACTGGGTCCGTGACGGCAAGATCGTCAACCTGGTCCAGATGGCGTCGAAGAAGGACCCGGACCTGCCGAACGTGCCCTTGCTTTCGGAGTTCGCGACGAACGAAGAACAGCGCTGGATGTTCGAGTTCGTCCAGACCGGCATTGGCGACAAGGCCTTTATCGCCGCGCCGGGCGTCCCGAAGGAGCGGGCGGCCCTGCTATCGAAGGCCTATATGGCGACGCTGGCCGACAAGACGTTCCTCGCCGAAATGACCAAGCGGAGCTACACCATCGATCCGATCGAAGGTTCGGTGATTACCGCCTGGGTGAAGAAGCTGATGACGACCCCGAAAGACAGGGTCGACAATCTGCGCAGGGCCATGGGGCTGATCAAATAGGCCGATCCTGAGAAGCCGAAATTAGGGGCGGGTCCAGGACCCGCCCTTTTTTGTGCGACGTTACTGTTTGCCGGCCGCCGACATGGAGGGCCGGACGCGCACGTCGTCGGGGTTGGGAATGCCGTCGACCAGATGCCATTCCGAGAACCGGTTGATCCGGTAGTTGTGGACCTTCCAGTTCTTTGTAGCGACATCGGAATCGGCAAAATATTCGACAGCCCCGTCACACGGATTTTTGAAGTACCAGAAATAGGCCGACGATACCGGGTGCCGGCCGGGGCCGACCTCGGTCGCCCAGCCCTTGCGGTCGAACGCCCTGCCGCCGCCGAACACCTCGTGAATGTCGCGGACCTCGTAGGCGGTGTGGTGATAGCGGAGATTGCCCGCCTCGCTCCAGATCAGGAACATGTTGTGGTGCTGGCTTGTCTCGGCGCAGCGCAGGAAGACCGCCGCCCCGCCCGCGTAGCGGTCGGATACCCAGAAGCCGAGCCGGTCCCTGTAGAAATGCTCGGCCGCCTTGATGTCCGGCAGTACGAAACCGATATGGCCCATCCGGATCGGCGTCGCGCGGTCGTAAAAAGTGCTGAGTTGATCGAGCCGTTCCGTCATGTCGTAGGAATTCATCTTCGTACGCGCCTGCGACGCGTTCTTCTTCGGCTTCCACAGCGTGAAGCCGAGCCCGATTCCGGCGGGGTCGTAACAGTGGATCGTGCCGTCCGCGTCGACCGTGACCTCGCGATCCTTTTCCAGCTCGCGCCGGATCTTCGCCAGATGGGATTTGGAGGAAACGCCCCAGATCATCTCGCGGAAATTCATCCCGTCGCGCGCCGGTTTGGGCAGCAGCCTGCTCGACGGCGGCCGCAGCATGACCCGCGATCCTGCCGATGTCTGGAAAACCGCACCGGCGCGGCTGTCGCTGATTTTCTTCAGGCCCCAGTCGGCGAAGAACGCCTTCGATGTCTTCATGTCGGGGGCGGCAAAAACATTGGCGTAAAGCCCTGTGATCGCCATGGCATGGCTCCTTATTCTGCGGGTGGGGACAGCGTAGGAATTCAGCGGAAGGGCATCAAGTGTAAAGCCAGTAAATCTTGCACCGTATTCCCGCCCTCCTATTCGTCAT
>Ga0181587_10000177_pt1 | contig 49076 bp, 45 predicted proteins | sample 071ome_27_FD_132463 | JGI IMG/M metagenome (GOLD analysis project Ga0181587, IMG submission 132463) | Coastal salt marsh microbial communities from the Groves Creek Marsh, Skidaway Island, Georgia - 071409AT metaG (megahit assembly) | ecosystem: Environmental > Aquatic > Marine > Intertidal... | reverse complement strand
TGAAGCTGTACTTGAGCAATGTGCCCAGGCGCTCCAGGTAATAACCGAACGCGCCGCCGAACGGATTAAGGCGCGACCGGAGAAAGCCCTGGAAGCGGTCGAGGTCAAGGATGACGAAAAGCTTCCGGACCGCGAACAGATCGAGGCCCGTGTCGAACGGCTGAAGCGGGAACGTGAAAACATGGGCGCGGTCAATCTGCGGGCAGAGGCCGAAGCGCAGGAGCTGGACGAACGCATCAACTCAATGTTGACGGAACGCGAGGATCTGCTCGCCGCGATTGCCCGGCTGCGTACGGGAATAGCCAGCCTCAACCGCGAAGGCCGGCAACGCCTTCTGGCCGCTTTCAAGGAAGTCGACGAACATTTCCAGAAACTTTTCATTCGCCTTTTCGGCGGCGGCAAGGCGCACTTGTCTCTTACCGAGGAAGAAGACCCGTTGGAAGCCGGGCTGGAGGTCATGGCGAGCCCGCCCGGCAAGAAACTTCAATCGATGTCGTTGCTTTCCGGCGGCGAACAGGCTTTGACGGCGCTTTCCCTGTTGTTTGCGGTGTTTCTGACCAATCCGGCGCCGATCTGCGTGCTGGATGAGGTCGATGCGCCGCTTGACGACGCGAATGTCGAACGTTTCTGTCTGTTGATCCAGGAAATCGCCGAACAAACCGGCACGCGCTTCCTGGTCGTCACCCACCATCGGCTGACCATGGCGCGGGTCGACCGGCTGTTCGGTGTGACGATGGGCGAACGCGGCGTGTCACAGCTTGTTTCGGTCGATCTTAAAGCGGCGGAAAAATTACGTGACAGCGCCTGAGTCTGAAGCCGCGGCTCGTCTTTATTCACCTTTAGTATCAAAGACTTATAACTTTCTTTTTGCGCCTTGACAGGTTATGGGTCAGCCCCTATGGTGCCCCCGCCTTTGGGGGCGGCACCGGGCGTTTCGCGGCGATAATTTGATTGTCTCTATATGACCGGAAGCAAACAAACCGATCCGTTGAAGTCGCTGAACAGCCGGCTTAAGCAAGCCCGGCAAGCGGCGGATCAAAGATCGGGGAGGACCGCGCCCGAAAAAGGTGTCCGCAGCGGGCTAGGATACGCGATGCGGATCGGTGTCGAACTGGTATCGGCGCTGATTGTCGGGGTCGCAATCGGCTACATGCTCGACCGCTGGCTGGGGACAACGCCATGGCTCATGCTGCTTTTCTTCGTGCTTGGGTCGGTGGCGGGCATAGTGAATGTGTACCGAACGGCATCCGGATTGGGGCAAACAATCGGATACCCACGGGACACGGAAAATGAGGACGACAGCGGCAATGCCCGCTGACAAGTGAAGGAACGGAAAATTGGCGGAAGGTGGCCACAGCCCGCTCGCGCAATTCGAAATCAAGGAATTCGTGCCGATTCAGATCGGCGATGCCAATCTCGCCTTCACGAATTCTGCCGCCTTTATGACGGCTTCGGTGGTGCTTATTACGATTTTCCTGGTGTTCGGCATGCGCAAGGGCGCGCTGGTACCGGGTCGCTGGCAGTCGATGGCGGAGATGTCATACGAATTCGTCGCCAACCTGTTGCGCGAAACGGTCGGCAATGAAGGCCGCAAATATTTCCCCTTCGTGTTCTCACTGTTCATGTTCATCCTTTTCGGAAACATGCTGGGGATGATCCCCTACAGCTTTACCTTTACCAGCCATATCATCGTGACCTTCGCGATGGCTCTGGTTGTATTCATCGGCGTAACCATCCTGGGCTTCGTCAAGCACGGGATGCATTTCTTCAGCTTTTTCGTGCCGCCCGGCGTCTCCGTCGTTCTCTGGCCGCTGATGATTCCGATTGAGATCATTTCATACCTGTCACGCCCGGTCAGCCTCGGCGTCCGTTTGTTCGCCAACCTGACTGCGGGCCACACGATGTTGAAAGTCTTTGCAGGATTTGTCGTAAGCATGGGCGTTGTCGGCGGCATTCTGCCACTGGCATTCGTCGTCGCCTTGACCGGTCTGGAACTGTTGATTGCCTTCCTGCAGGCCTATGTCTTCACTATCCTGACCTGCTTTTACATCAACGACGCTATTCACCTTCACTAACGAACCACCGCATTAAACGCACAGAAAACTGCGAAGCAAGAAAGGAACCTAATCATGGAAGCTGCTGCAGCGAAACTTATCGGCGCGGGTCTGGCCGCGATTGGCGTTATCGGCGCCGGTATCGGTATCGGCAACATCTTCGCCGCCTTCATTTCATCCGTCGCCCGCAACCCGGCCGCCGCGCCGCACGTTACCGCGATGACCTGGATCGGCTTCGCGCTGGTTGAGGCGATCGCGCTGTACGCTCTGGTTGTCGCGCTTTTGCTGCTCTTCGTATTCTGAGGTCGGCGCCGGCTTGCCCGGCGCCACCTTTTTTGAGGAGAGAATCGGATGCCCCAACTCGATATTGCGACCTTCCCAACGCAGCTTTTCTGGCTGTTGGTTTCGTTCGTCGTGCTCTATTTCGTGATGTGGCGGATCGTCATTCCCCGCATCTCAAGCGTGATGGAAGAACGGCAATCGCGTGTCGATAGCGACCTTGAGCGTGCAGAAAGCCTCCAGAAAGAAGCCGAAGAGGTTCTGGAGAGCTATGAAAAGGCGATGGCAGACGGCCGGTCCGAAGCACAGGCCATTCTAAGGGACGCCACAGCAAAAATCGCGGAAAACCAGGCGGCCCAGGAAGCCAGACTGGCTGAAAAGATATCTCAGATCACGGCCGAAGCGGAATCCCGGATCGGCGCGGCCCGGGATCAGGCAATGTCCGATATCAAATCTGTGGCGACCGAAGTCGCGCAAGCGGCGGCGTCAAAACTTTCCGATGCGGATATTTCCGCCGATGAAGCCGACACCGCCGTTGACACCATCATGCGGGAGCGCGCCTGATGGGAAACGTATTTGCCACCCCTGATTTCTGGGTCCTTGTCGGTTTTTTGGCGTTCTGCGCAATCGTCATAAAACCGGCGCTCAAGGCGGTTCTGGGCGGGCTCGATTCCCGGGCTGATAAAATTCGCGGCACGCTTGATGAGGCGGAAAAACTGCATGAAGAAGCGCAGCATGTGCTGGCCGAATATCAGCGCAAGCAGCGCGAAGCTTCGAAAGAAATTGAGGCGATCGTCGCGAATGCCCGGGCCGAAGGGGAACGCATGATCGCGGACGCTGAAGAAGCCCTCGCCACGTCGATGAAACGGCGTGAACAGCTCGCCCATGACAAGATCGCCCAGGCGGAGGCCGATGCGGTCACCGAGGTCAGAAACCACGCTGTCGATATCGCAATCCAGGCAACCGGCAAACTTCTTGCAGAAAAGGTCGGTCAGGAACAATCCAACGCGCTGATCGATACCGCGATCGGAGACCTATCGCGGCGCCTGCACTAAACGCACGAATTATCGGAATTGAGCAATTCAGGCGAGCCCCAAGGTTCGCCTGATTGTTTTCCAGCCTTCGCCACCAATCAGGACCATAGACAGTGCCGCCGTTACCAGCGCAAGAGCGGCGATTTCACGCCAACTGATTGGTTCACCAAGAAAAATCGAGGCAGACCAGACACCAACCACCGGTGTTGCAAGCGTGCTGATTGACGCGACGGCCGCCGGCATGACCGGCAATATCCTGAACCAGAGATATTGCCCTGCGGCAACCGCGACCACTGATGAATAGAACAGACCAATCCAGGCGCTTGCCGAGATGGACTCCGGGTTCGGAAAATTCCCCAACCATATCGCGCCGGCGATAATCGGAATTCCGCCAATCAGCACCTGCCAAGTCGCGAGGGCAAAGGGCACCATGTCCCAATGACGGGATTTTACGATTACCGTCGCAATCGACCAGGATACGGCGGAGGCTATCAACAGAAGCCCACCCACCGGTGTACCACCGACATCAGTTAGCTCCGGCCCCATCAGCAATGCCATGGCGCCCAGCCCAAGGATAAGGGCGGCGAACCGGCCCGGCGTGATCCGCTCTTTCAGGATGATTGCGCCCAATACCACCGACCAAAGCGGAAAAGTGAAGGCGAGAATAGCGCCCCGGCCCGCCTCAATCATCGTCAGTCCGAAAGCTGTCAAAAGGTGATAGGCGCCGACATTGAGAATACCGACAGCGACAAGGGGCAGCGCGTCCCGCCGGGTTATCCGCATCGGGGTTTTGCGGATCAGGGCAATCGAAAACAACGCTATGGTTCCGACCAGCAAACAAACTGCCCGGAAAGTCCAGGGAGAAAATTCACCGACGGCGACACGAATTGACGGCCAGTTGAAGCCCCAAACCAGGGACAACATGAAGATAAGCCCGATACCGGCCCAGCCAGGGTCCCGCCCGGTCATCTTTCTGCGGCCCTAACGCCGCTGGAATGCATCAAATCGCCGTTTGTTGTCTTCGAGCTGCTGAGGCGTCAACTGAAAACCGATATAGATCGCATATTCCCGCAAGGCTCCCTTACGGGCAATCGGCACCTTGATTTCGACCGTATCGACCGCCAATTTGCGGGTTTCGTTTTCCCGAAAATTCGCGGCAACGCCGAACACCCGTTTCCCCGCGGGGTCGGGATGAAATTTCGGCATGGCGACAAAATAGCTGAACTCCGCACGGCGATCGCGATTGGCCGCACCCCGCGTCATATCGAAAACCACTGAAAGAACGACCGTCAGTTCGGTATTCTTCCGCTTATAGGTACATTCGCCCTTGAAATCGACAATCCGGTTGCGCAACCGCACATCGGTGATATCGCCCAGCCCGCCCTCCTGGTACTGGGTAAGAAACGCGGCCTGCTTGACCAGATAAACCGGTGGACAGGGCAGCGGTGGTTCCTTCTTGCCGAAAACACCGCACCCGCCAAGCAGGAACAGCGGGGCCAACAGAATAACGATCGCCCCGCGTGAAATTTCAAATATGCGCTTTAAGGTCACCAGAGAAGCTTTCCGCGTTTTTGCTCCAGAATCATATAGCTGAAGTCGGCAAACTCTAGAGGAGGTGTTGAGTTTTCACAAGCGAACCAACATATTAGAGCGGCATTTCGAAACCGGGAGCCATCAGGTGACACAGCCCCCTTTAACAGTACTCCTCGCGGGTCCGCGCGGCTTTTGCGCGGGCGTCGACCGTGCCATTGAAATCGTCGAGCGAGCGCTGAAAAAATTCGGCGCACCGGTCTATGTACGCCATGAAATCGTCCATAACCGCTATGTCGTGGACGGTTTGCGGAAAAAGGGCGCGGTCTTCGTGGAAGAACTGTCGGAAGTACCGGATGACGCACCGGTGGTATTTTCCGCGCACGGCGTTCCCAAATCCGTTCCGGAAGAAGCCAGACAACGCAACATGATTCATGTCGACGCGACCTGTCCGCTCGTGACCAAGGTTCATGTCGATGCGCAACGCCACAAGAAGCAGGGCAAGACGGTATTGCTGATCGGGCATGCCGGACACCCGGAGGTGATCGGGACTCTCGGCCAGCTGCCTGACGGCGAAATTATTCTGGTGGAGAACAAGGAACAGGCCGAAACGGTGGAAATCGAAACTCCCGAAAGCCTGTCCTTCGTCACACAAACGACCCTCTCTGTCGACGATACGGCCGAAATCGTGGAAACCCTGCGCAAGCGTTTTCCTCAGATCGAGGCGCCGCGCAACGAAGATATCTGTTACGCGACAACCAATCGGCAGGCAGCGGTCAAGGCGCTCAGCCCGCGTTGTGATGCCTTTGTCGTGCTGGGTGCGCCGAATTCCTCGAACTCAAACCGGCTGGCGGAAGTCGCCAAAGCGCATGGCTGCGAAAAATCACTGCTGATTGAACGCGCGGGGGATCTCGACCCCGAATGGCTAAATGACGTTGAAACGCTGGGCGTCACCGCCGGCGCTTCGGCGCCGGAAGTTCTCGTCCAGGAATTGATCGACTCGTTGTCGCCACGATTTGCATTGACTGTCGAGGAAGTCAACGTGACCGAAGAAAACATGCGCTTCAGCCTGCCGGGCGCGCTCAGCGCCTGATCCGGCGCCCCAGACCTCATGGCGGTATATACGGAAGTTCCCGACGATGCGCTGCGCGATTTCGTTTCCGCGTACGATATCGGCGACGTCACCTCCTGCAAGGGGATCGCCGAAGGGGTGGAAAATTCGAACTATCTCCTTCGGACCACCGAAGACGACTATATTCTCACCCTCTATGAAAAGCGGGTCAGACGTGAAGATCTGCCTTTCTTTCTTGGCCTTATGGACCACCTGTCGGGCAAGAACTTCCCCGCTCCGGTGCCGATTCACGGAAAAGACGGCGTCGCCCTGCGCGAGCTATGCGGCAAACCGGCCGCGATATGCAGTTTTCTGGACGGAATGTGGCCCAGAACAATTACCGCCGATCACTGCCGACAGCTGGGAGAGGCTGCGGCGCGGCTTCATCTCGCGGCCGCGGACATGCGGCTTACCCGCCTCAATGCGCTAGGCCCCGCCGGATGGGCGGAATTGGCGGCGGCGACAGAATCCCGCGCCGATGAGGTTCAAACCAGCCTCGCCGGTCTGATTCGTGAAGAACTGGCTTTTCTGAACGCCGCCTGGCCGGACAACCTGCCGACAGGCATCATCCACGCGGATATGTTTCCGGATAACGTATTTTTCAATGACGATCGGCTTTCCGGCGTGATCGATTTTTATTTCGCCTGCAATGATGCGCTGGCCTACGAAATAGCCGTTTGTCTGAATGCCTGGTGTTTTGACGAATCCGCCGCCTACCGGAAGGAATGCGGCAAGGCTCTGATCGACGGCTATAACAGCATCCGGCCCCTCTCAACGGTGGAAACAGACGCCCTGCCGATCCTGTGCCGGGGCGCCGCCCTGCGTTTCTTGCTGACCCGGCTTTATGACGTTCTGAATCACCCGCCGGGCGCCTTCGTAAAACCGAAGGATCCAATGGATTATGTCGCTCGCCTCTCTTTCCATCAGGGCGTGATCTCCCCGGATCAATATTCCCGCAGCGCCGTATGACGGATAACCAGCAGAACCAGGTTGAAATGTTCGCCGATGGCGCCTGTTCGGGAAACCCGGGCCCGGGCGGCTGGGGCGTCCTGCTGCGCTGGCGCGGAGAGGAACGCGAACTTTGCGGTGGCGAGGCCGATACAACCAATAACCGGATGGAGCTGATGGCCGCCATCATGGCGCTGGAGAACCTGAAACGTCCGGTCACGGTGACGCTTTATACCGACAGCGTCTACGTCAAGGACGGCATCACAAAATGGATTGACGGGTGGAAAGCGCGCGGCTGGAAAACGGCCGCCAAAAAACCGGTCAAGAATGTCGATCTGTGGCAGCGGCTGGACGAGGCCCTGGGGCCGCATCGGGTCGACTGGCAATGGGTAAAAGGGCACGCGGGACACCCCGAAAACGAACGGGCGGACGCACTCGCGCGGCAGGGGCTGGAAGAAACGCGATCAAGCGCCGGGTAAGCAACCGGTCAAAGAAAAAGGGCGGCCTAAGACCGCCCTTCCCATAACGATAGGCCTGTGACTTTCCGTCAGAGTTGACCCAGCATGTGCTCCGCGCTGGAGACTTCAAAAGCGCCGGCTTCTTCCACGTTCAACTGCTCAATGACGCCATCCCTGACGATCATCGAATAGCGCTGCGCCCGCTTGCCAAGCCCACGCCCCGTCAAATCAAGCTCCAGCCCCATCGCGCGGGCGAAATCACCGTCGCCGTCAGCCAGCATCATGACCGCATCGCCGACATTCTGATCCTTGCCCCAGGCATTCATGACAAAGACGTCATTCACAGCCGTGCAGGCAATCGCATCGACACCCTTTTCATTGAGCGCGGCGGCATTTTCGATAAATCCGGGCAAATGCTGCTGCGAACAGGTCGGCGTAAACGCGCCGGGTACGCAAAAAAACGCGACCGTCTTGCCGCTGAAAAGATCCTCACTGGAAAGGTCGGCGGGACCATCCGCCGTCATCTGCTTGAAGTTGGTCGCCGGTACCTTGTCGCCTGCCTGAACTGCCATTTCTCTCTCCTTCTGGAATAATAAACGAGACATGAAGGAGGTAGGACGGTCGGGCGCGCCAGTCATCCCCCCGAGCAAGAAAATTTATGAATTATTGTGGCCGGGTCGCCAGATTCCTGTCTTCCGCCGCCCCCAGCGCGTCAAGAACGGCCGATCGGGTCAGAAGTTCCGGAAGCGGCAACCCCTGGGGCGCGGCGGGACCGTACACGATATTGAACGGGATCCCGTAGCGGCTATAGCGCGCCAGATAGGCGGTGATCACGGGATCGGGCCGGGTCCAGTCCGCCTGCATGGCGACAATCCCTTTGCCATTCAACCGTTTGGCGATTTCTTCCCGCTCCAGCACCAGCGATTTATTGACCTTGCAGGTCACGCACCAGTCCGCCGTGACATCGACAAATACGGTTTTTCCTTCACCCACATGACGCGCGATCATTTCCTGATCGAATTTCTGCCAGGCGATTTTTCCGTCCGTCGATACGCCCTTGCCCTCAATGGCGAGAAACTGCGGCGCGGCTACAGCAAAAATCAACGCCAGCGCGGCAAATGCGCCCGCCGCGCGCCCGTAACGGCGAAGAAAGAAAAAACCGGCAAGGGCGAACGCCAGACCGATGGCGGCGCTGTACATGGCGTTCATGCCCGCCTGCGCGGCCAGCACGGACAAGAGCCAGACACCGGTCGCGGCAAGCGCGACACCCAGAATTCTACGCAAGGTTAGCATCCAGGCGCCGGGGCGCGGCATCGCCGTGGCTAGCCCCGGAAAAGCAGCCACCAGAAGATAGGGTATCGCCAACCCAACCCCTAGTGCCGCGAAAATCGCGTATATCTCGAAAGCGCCTCTTGCCAGCGCAAACCCGACCGCCGTCCCCAGGAAGGGCGCGGAACAAGGGGTCGCCAGCAAGGTCGCGAAGGCGCCGGTGAGAAAATGACCGCTCAAACTGTGGCCATGTCCCGACCCGGCCGCCACGTCCGACAAGGCGCCAGGCAGGTTGATTTCGAAAAGTCCCCAGAGGTTGGCGGCAAAAAGCGTCACAATCGCGGCGAGAACCGACAGAAATATCGGATGTTGGAATTGTATCCCCCAACCGGCCGCCTGCCCCGTCGCCTTGAGGATGACGGCACCGCTCGCCAACACCAGAAAGGAAACGACGATACCGGCGGAGGTGGCAAGAAAACCGCGCCGCACACCGCCTTTCTCCGACCCGCCATGACTGACAACGGAAAAGAGCTTTAGCGACAAAACCGGCATGACGCAGGGCATCAGATTGAGAATAAACCCGCCGAGAACGGCGATGCCGAGAATACCCAGCAACACCCGCATTTCGGATCGTTCCGGCAATGCGGCGTTGTCCCGTGTTGTCCCGGCACCGCCGGGGCTGACCCGAAGTTCCTGTTCGAACGCTCGCCCCCGATCGATCATGGTCAAGCGGAGCGTTTCACCCGCCAGCGAAGCGCCTTTTTTCGCAGCGGCCGGAGGCGGATGATAGGCTGCGGTCAGGATCGCCGTCCCGGCATCGCCGGACGGCGCGCGTTTGACCCGCCCGAAGCCGTAGCCGTCAGGCCCCTCGATCAACAGATCGGGATCGTCGAACCCGTCGGACGAACGCGCGACAAAGCGCAAGGCGGGTTTTTCTCTCGACCGATCGATTTCAGCCAGAACAAGGGAAGTGCCGCCGGAGGGACCCTTTGACGGCACCTTTCCGGCATAGCGGGCGATCAGCGCCGCTTCCGTCGCGTTTGCCCCCGGACCCGCCGGGAGATCAAGGGCCAGCTTGGCCTCATAGGGCACACAGATATCGTCGCATGTCAGGTAAGGCACCGTTGCCCGGACTTTTATCGCGCTGCCGGGTCGCTCGGTCTCGACGCTTAAAGGCAATACGACTTCTTTTTTGTAGCCGATGGTCTCCAGCCCGAGAACCGAAAAACGTTGCGGCAACGGCCAGTCGACATCCACCGATTTAACATTTGTGGAGCCGTCCCAATTTGGCATCGGCGGAAAACCGGCATCGCCCGGAGACCGCCAGTAAATTTTCCACCCCGGCTTCATTTTGAAATGGAGCCCGAGTGTCAGGGATCTCTGATCGCCGGCGGCATTCACCGCCGACACAAGCCTCACCTCGCCATGGTCGTTGACCAATTTTTCGCTGGAGGCGGCATGCGCGGGGAGCAATGCGGACATATAGCCCGCCAACATGCCTATTGCCCCGATCAGGAAACTGTTAAGAGGTTTCATCGCACATTTCCGGTAATTGCCGACCTCTATATAGGTTGGACTGGCATAACATGCTGGTAAAATCACTGTGTAGTCCCAACTATAGGATATATCCGCCTGAACCGGGCGGAATCGAAACGGAGCCACATGACGGACGCACCGGACAATACAAGCGGGGCCGATTATCTGACAGGCCAGTTGCTGATCGCCATGCCGCAAATGGAAGACCCGCGATTTGCGCGGACGGTCATCTATGTCTGCGCGCATACCTCGGACGGCGCGATGGGGCTTGTCCTCAACAAAATCTCGGAAAACATCAACTTTCTCGATCTGCTGGAACAGCTAAACCTGCCTACCGGGTCAGACAGCGACGATATAAGGGTTCATTTCGGAGGGCCGGTCGAGACCGGGCGCGGGTTTGTACTTCATTCCGCCGATTATACCCAGGATGCCTCGTTGATTATCGAGGAGGAAGTCGCCCTGACGGCCACCGTGGATATCCTGCGGGCGATCGCGGACGGCACCGGGCCCGAACATAGCCTGCTAGCGCTAGGTTATGCGGGCTGGGCTCCGGGCCAGCTGGATGCGGAAATCCAGGCAAATGGATGGCTGAGCGCCCCCGCCGATCCAGATATTATTTTCGGCCCGGCTATCGACAGTAAATGGGCGAGCGCTCTTTTCAAGTTGGGAATCGACGTAAGCATGCTGTCCGGCGACGCCGGGCACGCCTGATGGTTTTTTCTCAGACTGCCGTAGAAAACGACGCTGTCAGCGTCTTCAAATCGAACTTTTCGTGGCGCGGACCAACCGCGGCAACGGTAGCTTCCGTCCCCAATATACGGCGCAATGAGTCACACACGTCATCCCGTGATACAGACGCGATAGCCCTGATAATAGTCTCATACGGGACCGGCTTTCCGTAGACCGCGATGTCGCGGGCGAGCCTTTCCGCCCGGGATGAGGTGCTTTCAAGCGACATAAGGACCCCGGCGCGCAGCTGCGCCTTTGCCCGGCGCAATTCTTCTTCCGAGATATCGGAGACTGATTTCTCAAGCTCTTCGCGCAACCGTTCGAGCAACAGTGCCGCCTGTTCAACGCCGGTACCGGCATATACACCGACGATACCGGCATCCTCATAGAGCGACGTGAAGCTGTAAATCGAATAGGCGAGGCCGAGATTTTCGCGGACCTCCTGAAACAAGCGCGATGACATGCCGCCACCCAGCACCATGGACGCGACACCGGCGGCATAGCGCCAGTCATCGCGGGCGCCCGGCCCCGCATACCCGACCACCAGATGCAGCTGTTCGAAATCCCGTTCCAGATGGGCGAAGCCACCGCGATATTGCGCCATTTCCGGCCCGGCAATCGAGCCGGCAGGCAATCCGCCCAGAGCGTCGCCGCAAAGCGTGGCGAATTCCTCATGATCCAGCTTGCCCGCGCCGGCAACAACCATACGCGCGGCACCATAATGTTCAGCCATATAAGCGATCAGGCTTTCCCGCCTCATGGACGCGACGATTTCAGGCGGACCAAGGATGGAGCGGCCGAGCGGCTGTCCGGGATAGGCGGTCTCCTGAAACGCTTCGAATACCAGGTCTTCGGGCGAATCCTGCGCGTGACCGATTTCCTGCAGGATCACAGAACGTTCGCGTACCAGCTCTTCTTCATCAAAAACGGAATTCTGTAGAATGTCGGCGATGATATCGACCGCCAGCGCGACGTCTTCCTTCATAACCGTGGCGTGATAAGCGGTCACTTCGCTGGAAGTAAAGGCATTCAGATGTCCGCCGACCGATTCGATCTCTTCCGCGATCTGGCGCGCGCTGCGGCGATGCGTTCCCTTGAAGGCCATATGCTCCAGCATATGGGAGACACCGTTGATTGCAGCGGGTTCATAGCGCGAGCCGACCCGGACCCATACGCCGAGGGACACGGTTTCCACCGTATCCATGAAATCGGTGACGATTGTCAGACCGTTCGGGAGGACGGTTTGCCGAACCGTCACGTCGGCGCCCCACCCGCGCGCGCGTGCGACCTCACATGATCCTGGACGGCCGCGAGATCATTGCGCAGCCGCGAATAGCGTTCTTTCGCCGTGAGAATATGCGCGAGCCGCGCCGGTAATTCAGGCGATTGACCGGTTGCTTTCGCCACCGCGTCAGGGAATTTGGCGGGATGGGCGGTCGACAGCACGACGACAGGATTTTCCGGTGATGACGCGCATTCCTCCGCCGCGTGGATACCCGTCGCGGTGTGCGGATCGATCAGCACGCCACATCGTTCCCAGATCGCACTGATGACCGAGAGGATACCGTCATCATCCAACCGGGCGGCATCGAAATCTTCCCGCGCCCGGTCGCGGATTTCAGGCGGGCAGGCCATTGCGCCGGCTTCCCGGAACGAGGCCATCGCCTGATTAACGATACGGGGATCATTGTCGGCAAGATCGAACAACAGCCGTTCGAAATTGCTCGAAACCTGAATATCCATCGCCGGACTGAGCGTCGGGACCACCGGGCGCGCTGACATATCACCCGCCTGGAAAAAGCGCGCGAGAATGTCGTTGGCATTGGTGCCGACAATCAGCCGTTCTATCGGCAGCCCCATCTTCTTCGCCGCATAGCCCGCAAAAATATCGCCGAAATTTCCGGTCGGCACCGCATAGACGATTTTCCGGTCGGGCGCGCCCAGCGCCACGGCGCTCGAAAAATAATAGACGATCTGCGCCATGATCCGCGCCCAGTTGATCGAATTCACGGCGGACAGATTCATTGATTCCCGGAAAGCGGCATCGCCGAACATCGCCTTTACCAGGTCCTGACAATCGTCAAAGGTCCCGTCGATTGCGATATTATGAACGTTCGCGGCATCAACCGTGGTCATTTGCCGGCGCTGAATTTCAGACGTCCGCCCATCGGGATGCAAAATAAAGATATCGACCGTTTCGCGTCCCTTGCAGGCCTCGATCGCCGCCGAACCGGTGTCGCCGGAGGTCGCCCCGACAATTGTCACATGTTCGCCACGGCGGGCGAGAACCTCATCGAAGAGATGCCCCAGCAGCTGCAAGGCAAAATCCTTGAAGGCCAGTGTCGGCCCGTGAAACAGCTCCAGCAGCCAGAAGTTTGAGTCGAGTTGCCGCAACGGCGCAATCGCGGGATGTCCAAAATCCGCATAGGCCGCGTCGATCAACCCGCGCAGCGTCGCGCGGTCAATAGCCCCGTCGACATAGGGTGTCACGATCCGTTCCGCTATTTCCGCATAGGACAAACCGCGCAAGGACGCGATATCGGCGCGGCTCAATGACGGCCATTCACGCGGCACATAAAGCCCGCCATCTTTTGCCAGGCCGGCAAGCATCACCTCTTCGAACCCGAGAACCGGCGCGTTACCCCGTGTACTGATATAGTCCAAAGTCACTTACTCCTGTGCGGCCGTTGGCGCGGCGCGGCACACACTAGCGCCCCAGCGCGGACGGTCAAGCAAGATAGCGGGCCTCCAGATGGTCGCGGAATGCCGCCGTCCCAAGCGGCTGACCGGTCGCTTCAGCGAGAATTTCATCGGTCGAGGCGAAAGATGCCCGGGTATGGATATTTTCCGCACACCAACCGGTAATCGGCGAAAAATCGCCTTGGCTGATTGCTCCCGTCAGTCCCGGATTATCACGGCGTATGGCCGCAAAAATCTGTGCCGCCGCAAGCGCACCCATCGTATAGGTCGGGAAATAACCGAACGAACCCGAAAACCAGTGGATATCCTGCAAACAGCCATGCCGGTCATCGGGCGGTCTTATGCCCAGCAATTTCTCCATCCCCGCATTCCACGCAGCGGGCAGTTCAGATATAGACAAATCACCGGCAACCAGCGCTTTTTCCAACCGGTAACGCAAGATCACGTGGAACGGATAGGTAACCTCGTCAGCATCGACCCGGATAAAATCAGGTTTCACGCGGCGGTATAGCGCCGCGAGATTATCCGACCGCCATGCCGCGGCGTCGACGCCAAATGCCTCGCGCATCAGTGGCGCCGCGAATTCCAGAAACTCTGACCCTCGGCAAAGCTGCATTTCGATCAGCAGAGATTGGCTTTCATGCATCGCCATGCCGCGCGCCTGACCGGCGGGCTGCAAACGCCATTTCTCGGGCAAATTGGCCTCATAAAGCGCATGACCGGTCTCATGAAGCACGCCCATCAGGCTATGGGCGAAATCGTCTTCCGAATAGCGCGTCGTAATGCGCACATCGCCGGGTACGCCGCCGCAAAACGGATGCAGACTGACATCGAGCCGGCCGCGATCGAAATCGAACCCCAGCCGTTTCATAAACTCTTCGGCGAGCGCGCGTTGCGCCCCGACCGGAAACGGACCTTCCGGGATCACCGGCGCGGCTCCCCTGGCCTGCCGTTCCAACACTTTTTCCAGCACGCCCGGCAGAAAACCCAGCAAATCATCAAACAGCCCGTCGATATCTGATTCACGAATTCCCGGCTCATACTGATCCATCAACGCTTCATAGGATGCACAGGAAAGTGCTTCCGACTTGGCGGTCGCCTGCTCCCGTACCAGCATAAGCAGATTTTCGAGCTTCCCTGATACCGCCGCAAAATCATTCGCCGGGCGCGCGTCCCGCCAACACATTTCGCAATCCGACGAAGCCTTTGTCAGCGCGGCGACCAGATCCGCCTCCACAGCGGTCGCATGGACATGTTTTCGCCGCATCTCAAACAGGTTGGCGCGTTCATGCGCATCAGTGGGCGGGTCGGCTTCCGCGGCAGCCAGAAGATCGGCGGTTTCCGCATCATTCATGATTTCATGAACGACGAGACTGATTTCAGACAGTTGCTCAGCGCGACCGGACGCCGCGCCGGACGGCATCATCACCGCCATGTCCCAATGCAGAATGCCTTGCGCTTCATGCAAAGCGCCAATGCGCCGGAAGCGGTTTTCCAGGCTCGTATAAGGGTGTGTCGTCATCTGGTTTTCCGGATTGGCTTGGCAATGGGCCTGTTGCGTCCCCACTATCATCGGTGCGGAAATTTGTGCTTGAATAACCGATAACGAACAGGAAAGCGATACGGGATTTATAAATGGCGACGCCTATCCGTCCGACAGATTTAACACCCTCCGAGGAAGAACGGACGGAGAGCGGTTGGCCCGTCGAGGACGGCGATATTTCGCGCTGGACCGACAAATATTTCGTTCTGACAAAAGAAGCGGTCGAGAAATTCGGCGATGCCCGCGTCACCTATGCCGTCTTTATGCGTCGGCCCGTGGTCTCCGCGCCGAGGCTTGCCATCGATTGGCTGCAGGATATGGCGCGGCGGCGCAATGCAGAATTCGATATCGATCTGCAATATCCGGAAGGCAATTGGGTCGGCGCGGGTGAGCCGATTATGTATCTCTCCGGCCGGTTTTCCCAACTGGTCGACCTTGAGACCCTGCTGTTGCAGAAACTCGGCCCGGCCTGCGTTGCTGCCTATAACGCCTATACGATGTGTTCGGACCTGCCCAGGGTTTCATTCCTTGCCATGGATGCGCGTCATTGCGCGGGCACCGGCATGGCGGAAATGATGGCCTATGCCGCGTCTGTCGGTTCGGAGACGGCGAGAAAAGAAGTCGGCGCGACAGGGTTTATCGGCAATGCGACGGACGCGACAGCGCATTATTTCAACCAGCCCAAAGGGCTCGGCACCATGCCGCATGCCTTTATCGGCTATGCGGGCAGCACACTGCGCGCGGCGGAAATGTTCGATGAGGCGTTTCCCGATGCACCAATGACCGTCCTTGTCGATTATTTCGCGCGCGAGGTAACGGACTCGCTCAGCGTGGCGGCGCGTTTTCCGGAACGTGTCGCGGCGGGCACGCTGTCGGTTCGGTTGGATACCCCGGGCAGCCGCTATATCGAGAGGCTGGACCCCACCGTTTCCTACGCGGTGCTGGAAAAACATGTTCCCGATGTGGTGCGCGGCTATCGCGTTCAAAGCGAATTATCCTACCTGGTCGGGCCCGGCGTTTCGGCCGCGGCGATCTGGCATATGCGTGATGCGCTGGATGACGGTGGGTTTCACAACGTGAAGATTGTCGGGTCCAGCGGGTTCAGCCCGGCGAAATGCCACATGTTCGCGGCAGCCAATACGCCGGTTGATGTGATCGGCACCGGCAGCTATCTGCCGCAAAATTGGCCTGAAACTTACGCGACCGCCGACATCGTCGAATATGACGGCGACAAGCGGGTAAAGGTCGGACGCGAATTTCTGCTGCGCAAGTAGCGCTATTTATTGCGGATCCAGAAAATCACGCCGATTACCGCGGCGGTCAGGGCGAAAGCGTACCAGGTCACGGCATATTGCAAGTGGTTATTGGGCGGCAAACGCAGCGTCCCGACGGGCGTCAGCCCCGCCCCGCCGGATACCACCATCGCATCGACCCAGTAGGGCGCCGCATTAGTGATGCCCAGCGCTTTGGCCAATTCAGCGGGCGTTACCCGGAACCACTGATTTTTTGCAGGCTCGTTCGGTGGTGAAAACATACCAAGCGGCCCGGGACGGCGTAACACGCCCACCATTCCTTCAACTTTTCCGACCGCCCGCTTCGCCAGATTCCTGTCTGCCAACCAGCCGCGATTGACGAAGATCATATCACCCGTCGTCAGCACCAAGGGCGAGACCACATACCAGCCGGTACGTCCGCTGAGCGCGACGGGTCCGATAATAACAGGATCGACCGCTAGCCATTCCCCGGAAAGCCGCACGCGCGCCCATTCACTTACCCGAGGGCCGGGCGCAACCGGCGCAGCCTCATGGCCGGCGACCATGTCCGCAATCAGGGCTTCTTTCCAGAAAAGCCGCTGCATTTGCCACGTACCGAGGATACACAACACGACAACCGCGAGAGCGGTGCAGAGGGCGAAGCCCGCCCGCCTACTCATCGTATTTGTGACGCAGATTCTTGAAGTGAAGCGCGACCAGAGTAGCCTTTACGGGCCGCAAAAAAGCGAGGCCCAGCGCAATAATCACAGGCGGCCAGATCAAAAGATGCACCCAGATTTCGGGTTCAACGGCGGCTTCGAACCAGAGCGCAAGCGGCACCACCAGAAAGCCGAGAATAAAGATCACAAAAACCGATGCGCCATCCCCGGTATCGTGGACCGAAAGATCCAGCCCGCAATGGGCGCATTTCGGTTTGATCGTCAGCAACCCGTCATAAAGGGGTCCGACACCGCAGCGCGGACATTTGCATCCCAGCCCCGCCCTTGACGGCGGAACGGTGGGCCAGTGGCGGGGCGATACGGGATCGCCGTTCATCGCCCCGATATCCCGGCCTTAATGAGCCGCCGGCGTGCCGGCACCCCACCAATAGATGCACACAAAGAGGAACAGCCAGACGACATCGACAAAATGCCAGTACCAGGCCGCCGCCTCGAACCCGAAATGATGATCAGTTTTGAAATGATCTTTGCGCGCGCGGAAGTAACAGACGATCAGGAAGATCGTACCGACGATCACATGGAAGCCATGGAAACCCGTCGCCATGTAGAACGTCGTCGGATAGATACCGCCCTTGCCCGGCGTACCTTCTTCGAACGCGAAGCTGAAAGCGGCATGGCTGTATTCATAAGCCTGCACGAAAGAGAAGACGATGCCGAGCATAATCGTCAGACCTAACCCCTGGAGCAGGTGTTTTTTGTTTCCTTCAAGCAGCGCGTGATGCGCCCAGGTCACCGTGACGCCGGAGGTCAGCAGAATCAGCGTATTGAGGAACGGCAAATCCCACGGGTTGAAGGTCTGAATACCCGGCGGCGGCCATGTGGAATTGATCTGTTCCGAGGGGAACAAGGCGGCATTGAAATAGGCCCAGAACCAGGCAACGAAGAACATCACCTCTGACGCGATAAACAGGACCATGCCATAGCGCATACTAATCTGGACCGGGCGGGTATGATAGCCCTGATGGGTCGCTTCCTTGACGACGTCGGCGAACCAGGCCGCCATGACGCCGAGAACGCCCAGCAAACCAAGAGCCATAAGCCATGGGCCGCCCTCGTGCATATAAATGACCGCGCCGACGGCGAGGATGCCGCCCGACAGCGCGCCGAGGATCGGCCATGGGCTGGGGTCAACCAGATGCCACGGATATTTATGTTCCGCGGCGTGGGCGTTTGAACTATCAGCAGGTGCAACCATTTCCCTTGTCCCTGTTCCTAAATCTAAAGCTCAGTTTACGGTGCGGCGCGTCGAAGCGCTATTCTCGCCACCCGAAATGGCGGCTTGTGCCCCGCCCGCAGACTTTTGCGCGGCGGTGCGAAAAAACGTGTATGACAGCGTGATCGTTTCGACCTCATCGAGATTGCGGTCATTGGCGATCTCCGGATCGATGTAGAACTGCACCGGCATATCGACAGCCTGACCGGGCTCAAGGGTCTGCTCGGTAAAGCAGAAACATTCGACCTTGACGAAATAGAGGCCGGCCTTGTTCGGAGTGACATTGAAGGTCGCCGTACCGGTGACCGGCACCGTCGCCGTCGATCTCGCGCGATAAAAGGCCAGTCCTTTTTCACCGACACGGAGTTCGACCTGGCGCTGAGCCGGCTCAAAATCCCAATCGAGCTGGGCATTCACATCGGCGTTAAATTGAACCGTGATCTTGCGATCTAGAATCCTGTCCGCCGGCGCATCGGCGCGTTGCGTCGTCCCGCCATAGCCCGTGATGTCGCAGAACAGCTCATACAACGTCACAGAATAGCTGGTCAGTCCGGTCATCACGGCAAGGATGAGAGCAAGCCCGCAAACGGTTCTGAATTTCGCGGCGTTCCTGATCATCTCAAGCCGCCCCGGAAAACTTGATTACGGTAATGCCGTAAAACAACCCGACCAGCCCCAGCAAAACCGCCAGAATGGCGATATTGCGGTTGCGGCGTCTGCGCTGTTGCTCGTCTGTCAGTTTCATCGCTACCGCCGTCATCTCAGCCCGACAGGCCCACAGCGCGATCGGCAATCATCGCGGCAAACAGCACAAAGAGATAAAGAAGGGAAAAACTGAATGTCCGGCGCGCGGCTCTTTCGGATTTTTCCGTGATGATCCGGATGGCCAAGCCGATAAAGACCAGCCCCATGAGACCGGCGATGGCGCCATAGGCCCAACTGGTCATTCCGACAAACGCGGGGGTCATGCCAAGCGGCGCGAGGATCAGCGTATAGATCAGAATCTGCTTTCGCGTTTCGCCCTCACCCGCGACAACCGGCAACATGGGCACGCCGGCCTTTTCATAATCGCCGCGCCGGTAGAGCGACAACGCCCAGAAATGCGGTGGCGTCCACATAAAAATAATGGCGAACAGAACGACGGAGCCGAGCGAAATATCACCCGTCACAGCCGCCCAGCCAACCATCGGTGGGAAAGCACCGGCCGCACCGCCGATAACGATATTCTGCGGCGTCCGGCGTTTGAGCCAGACCGTGTAGATAAAGACGTAGAAGAAGATCGTGAAGGCAAGCAACGCCGCCGCCTGCCAGTTGACGCAGAGCCCCATAATGGCGACGGCACCGACGGCCAATGTATTGCCGAAAGCGAGCGCGGTTCCGTGATCAAGACGTCCCGCCGGGATCGGACGTTCCCTGGTGCGCGACATGATTGCGTCGATATCGCGGTCATACCACATATTGATGGCGCCCGAGGCCCCCGCGGCGACCGCTATACACAGCACGCCGCAGAACGCCACAAACGGATGCAGCGAACCCGGCGCCATATACATGCCCGCCAGCGCCGTAAAGACGACAAGCGACATGACGCGCGGTTTCAGCAGCGCCACATAATCCGAGACCGCACCGCCGTCGCCATAGGCGGCGGCAACACCCGGATACCCGATATTGGCCCGTTGTTCGCTCACAATATTCCCGCCAAGGTCTGAAGAACCAGCCGATTACTTGATTTCAGGCAATTCGTCATAGGAATGGAAAGCCGGCGGAGACGGCAAAGTCCATTCAAGTGTCGTTGCGCCCTCACCCCACGGATTCTCGGCCGCCTTTTCACCGGCGGTAAAGGTCCGCCAGACGATGAACAGGAATATCAGAACGCCGAAGGCCGAAATATAGGACCCATAGGACGAAATCATATTCCACCCCGCATAGGCATCCGGATAATCCGGAATACGCCGCGGCATTCCCGCCAGGCCCAGGAAGTGCTGCGGGAAGAAGGTGAGGTTCACACCGATGAAGGTGATCCAGAAATGCAGCTTCGCCAGTCCCTCCGGATATTGCCGGCCGCACATTTTCGGCAGCCAGAAATAGAACCCGGCGAAAATCGCGAATACCGCTCCCAGCGACAGCACATAGTGGAAATGCGCCACCACATAGTATGTGTCATGAAGCGCGGTATCCATACCCGCATTGGCCAATACCACACCGGTGACACCGCCGACGGTGAACAGGAAGATAAAGCCGCAAGCCCACAACATCGGGGTCTCGAATTCAATCGATCCGCCCCACATCGTGGCGAGCCAGCTGAAGATCTTCACGCCCGTCGGCACCGCGATGACCATCGTCGCCGCCGTGAAATAGGCCTTGGTATCGACATCCAGCCCCACCGTGTACATGTGATGCGCCCAGACGATGAAGCCGACAAAGCCGATCGCGACCATGGCATAGGCCATGCCGAGATAGCCGAACACAGGCTTCCGCGAGAAAGTCGAAACAACCTGGCTGATGATACCGAAACCCGGCAGGATCAGGATGTAGACTTCCGGATGTCCGAAGAACCAGAACAGATGCTGGTAGAGAATCGGGTCACCGCCACCGGCGGGATCAAAGAAAGTCGTCCCGAAATTCCGGTCGGTCAGCAGCATGGTGATGGCGCCCGCCAGAACCGGCAGGGACAGCAGCAGCAGGAAGGCCGTGACCAGAATTGACCAGACGAAAAGCGGCATCTTGTGCAAGGTCATGCCCGGCGCCCGCATATTCAGGATCGTCGTAATAAAGTTGACCGCGCCCAGAATGGAGGAAGCGCCCGCGAGATGCAGGCTGAAGATCGCAAGGTCGACCGCCGGTCCCGGGTGACCCAATGCACTGCTCAACGGCGCATAAACCGTCCAGCCGGTACCAACACCGTCACCACCGGCAACACCCTCTACAAAAGGCGTGGCCATGAGCAGCAGGAAAGACGGCACCAGCAGCCAGAAGCTGATATTATTCATACGCGGAAAGGCCATATCGGGCGCGCCGATCTGCAGCGGCACAATCCAGTTCCCGAACCCGCCGATCATCGCCGGCATGACCATGAAAAAGACCATGATCAGACCATGCGCCGTTATCAGCACGTTATACATATGGTGGTCGCCGCCGAGCACCTGACTGCCGGGTTCGGCCAATTCCATCCGGAAAAGAATCGACATAACCATGCCGATGATCCCCGCCACAATGGCGAAGATCAGATACATCGTGCCGATATCCTTGTGATTCGTCGAATAGGCGTAACGTTTCCAGCCCGTGGGGTGATGGTCGTCGTGACCGTGTGCGGTTTCTGCGTTGCTCATTTTATTACTCGCCCCTCTTAACTCAGCGGGTCTGATTGATCAGGTTAGCGACTTTTGATGACGGCGCGTCGCCATTGGCGGCGGCCTGTTTCTTCACCCAGCCTTCGAAATCGGCCTTGGAAACGACATCTACGCGGATCGGCATAAAACCATGACGCGTACCGCACAGTTCGGAACACATGCCGTAATAGGTGCCGGTCTTTTCCGCCTTGAACCAGGTCTCATTTACGCGGCCCGGAACACCATCCATTTTGATGCCAAAAGCCGGGACCGCCCAGTTGTGAATAACGTCCCCGGCGGTAACAAGGACCCGAACGGTCGTATTCACCGGCACGACAACGCTGTTGTCGGTATCCAGCAGCCGTTTGTAATTAGACCCGAACTTGGCCTGCCATTTCTTCTTGTCTTCGGCGCTCATGCTCGGGGCGCGCAGATCGACGACGTTGGCATCGAAAGAAACATTGCCATGGTCGGGATATTCATAAGACCAGTACCACTGGTAACCGGTGGCCTTTATGGTCATATCCGCCTTGGGGACGACCTCCTGGAAATACAGCAGCTTGAAGCTCGGCACCGCGATCACAACCAGAATAATGACCGGCACTACCGTCCAGATCATTTCCAGCGCCGTATGGTGCGTCGTCTTGCTGGGCACCGGGTTTCGCGACGCGCTGAAGCGCCACATGATGTACACCAGCAGCACCAGCACGAAGATCGAGATCAACGTTATGATAACCAGCAGCAGATTGTGAAAATCGGTGATGTCGCTCATCACCGCGGTGGCCGCGTCCTGAAACCCCATCTGCCAGTCGCTCGCGGCGCCTGCCATTGCGCCGGTCGCCGAAAGCCCGGTTATCAGGCTCGCAGCAGCGAATAAAAATTTGCTCAACCGCATTGCTCTCTATACGTCAGTGAATGTTGTACCCGGCTGTTACCAGGCCTCCCGGGCGGAAGCTATACCACCAGGCAGGTGTTAACAACCCGGCGGTACCTACCACCGGGAATGGCGCAGTCTAACGTCATCCCTTTGGAATCCCACAGCGTTATACCCTGTCGCGACTGTATGTCGCAGCGAGCGGACAAACCATCCAGCCGTGCCGCATGCCCGACGTCAATCCATTGAATTTATGCGATTTTCGGCCCTCTCCGGGTGACGGAACGGGATATTGCCCCCATATTGTCCGTGACCAAAGCCACGAAGGACATTTCCGGTGACCGATCTTGCCCGCACAGATACTTTATTTTTCGAGAGAAACGGCCTCGACCGAGTCCGAATCGAGGGAATCGTAAACGATACATTGTCGGGGCTGGATGATGGCGAATTGTTTCTGGAATACCGGCAAAGCGAAAGCCTCGCCTTCGATGACGGAAGGCTGCGTAACGCGTCTTTCGATGCCAGCCAGGGCTTCGGTCTTCGCGCCATAGCGGGAGAAACCGCCGCCTATTCGCACGCTACCGAAATGTCCGAAGCCGCGATCCGGCGCGCGGCGGCGACCGTATCCGCCGTCCGTTCGGGCCATGCCGGCGAAGCCGCGCCCGCGCCGGCGGCGACCAACGCAGCGCTGTACGCCGATATCAATCCGCTTGACGAAATTCCCTTTGAAGAGAAGGTAAAGCTGCTTTCCGACATTGATGCCTATGCCCGTTCGCTCGACCCGCGTATCGCCCAGGTCACCGCGATGCTGTCGGGCGAATGGCAGGCGGTGCAGATCATCCGCGCCGACGGGATGCGGGTTGCCGATATCCGCCCGCTGGTCCGGCTCAATGTTTCAGTTGTGGTCGCCGATGGCGACCGGATGGAAACCGGCGGCCACGGGGTCGGCGGGCGCGTGTCCTATGCCGAATTCATCCGGCCCGATGCCTGGCGGGAACAGACGCGCGAAGCGCTGCGTCAGGCGCTGGTCAATCTGGAATCCATCGATGCCCCGGCGGGAGAGATGGATGTGGTCCTCGGCCCCGGCTGGCCGGGCGTGCTGCTGCATGAAGCGATCGGGCACGGGCTGGAAGGCGATTTTAATCGCAAGAAAACCTCCGCCTTCGCCGGTTTGCTGGGCGAACGTGTCGCATCGGAAGGGGTCACCGTGGTCGATGAAGGCAATATCGCCGACCGGCGCGGATCGCTGACCGTTGATGACGAGGGTACCCCCACCGGGCGCGCGGTGCTGATCGAAGACGGCATTCTGAAGGGCTATATGCAAGACCGCCAGAATGCCCGGCTGATGGGGGTCGCGCCCACCGGAAACGGGAGACGTGAAAGCTTCGCCTGCGCGCCGATGCCGCGTATGACCAATACCTATATGCTGGCCGGCGACAAGGAACCGGAAGAAATCCTGTCTTCGGTCAAGAGAGGCCTCTATGCAGTCAATTTCGGCGGCGGTCAGGTCGACATCACATCGGGCAAGTTCGTTTTCAGCGCTTCAGAGGCCTATCTGATCGAGGACGGCAAGATCGGCGCGCCGGTCAAGGGCGCCACGTTGATCGGCAACGGACCGGACGTGCTGACCCGGGTTTCAATGATCGGCAACGATCTGGAACTCGACCCCGGGATCGGCACCTGCGGTAAGGATGGTCAGGGCGTGCCCGTCGGCGTCGGACAGCCGACGCTTCTGGTTAACGATCTGACGGTTGGCGGGACGGCGGCCTAAAACCGCGTCTGGCCGGTCCGGTAAAGCTCGTCGGCGGTAACTCTTCCGTCCCGGTTGACGTCCGCACTACGGAACTGGTTTGTCATACGCTGTATATGACGCCGCTGACGAAATTGAGTCCGCGTGTTCAACCCTCCAAAACGGAGTTTGTTGCCGAAATACTCGCTCCGACTAACCCCGCCATCGCCATTCGAGTCCAGCCCCGCGACATGGGGTTCGAAAACCGGTTCATCTAATGGCTGCTGATCCTTGGGCAGCAAATCGTTAGGCGTGTGGCGTTTAAGGCCCAATATCGACAGCGGGTCCTTGCCGCCGACACGGGGCAAACCGATCCTGGGCGCTCGAAATATGCCGTCTTGCCGCTGATAGAATTTCTTTAGGCGCTTTTCCCATGGCAATGTGCCGACGCCGCCCTGGCGCGGTACGCCCACGCGGCCCTTGTCGTTCAACGTGACAACGGTCTTCGCCGCCGCTGCCTTGCGTGCGTCCTGCGCCGCCGATGAAAGAGGAAACAGCCCCGCCGTCAACAACAGAAAGACAGCTGAAGGCCGGAAAAGGTTACACGCCACGGCATACTCCACAGAATGCTCAACACAACCACGCCAACCGCGGTACGCGCCCCAATGCGACGGGGCGCGTTAACCATTTATTAACCACGAAAATTAATAGGCATATTCCCGGAAAAGTAAAGAAATATCGCCGTTCCACGCTCCCTCGAATTTTTCCAGCATTTCCTCCGCCGGCGTAATTCCGCTGTCGGCGATCTGGCACAGCGTACCCAGGAAACCGGTCTCGTCCGCGCCCCGGGAATCGATCCGTTTGCGGTTTCTGAGACCGAGTGTGGCAATAGCCAGCGTCCGCTGCGCCAGATCCTGAACGGAGCCATCCTTGAACGGCGTCTTGAGACCGGATTTCGGAACCTCGCTGCGGAGATAGGCGTGATCCTCAATCGACCAGCCCTTGATCATGTCCCAGGCGGCATCAAGCGCCGTCTGGTCGTAAAGAAGACCGGTCCAAAGCGCGGGCAAGGCGCAAAGCCGCCGCCACGGCCCGCCATCCGCCCCGCGCATTTCAAGGAACTTCTTCAAACGCACTTCGGGAAACAGGGTGGTCAGATGGTCCGACCAGTCCCCCTCGGTCGGGGTTTCTCCGGGCAGCGCGGGCAATTTTCCCTCCATGAAGTCGCGAAAGGACTGCCCTGCCGCATCAATATATTTGCCGTCGCGATAGACGAAATACATCGGCACATCGAGCACATAATCGACATAGCGCTCATACCCCATCCCGTCTTCGAAGACGAAAGGCAGAATGCCGCAGCGATCGGGGTCGGTGTCTTCCCAGACGTGGCTCCGCGATGAAACCAAACCGCTGGGTTTTCCCTCGATAAAGGGCGAGGCGGCAAACAAGGCCGTCGCCACCGGCTGCAACGCCAGTGAAACCCGGAATTTCTTCACCATGTCGGCTTCGGAGGAGAAATCGAGATTTACCTGAACGGTCGAGGTACGAATCATCATGTCGATACCGAGATTGCCGACCGTCGGCATATAGCGCCGCATCACCGCATAGCGGCCCTTCGGCATCCAGTCGATATCGTCGCGCGTCGCGGTGGGGTGAAACCCGACCCCGATCAGCCCGACCCCGAGATCTCCAGCGACCTCTTTCACCTGGGCGAGATGGGTATGGACCTCATTACAGGTCTGATGAATGGTTTCCAGCTGCGCCCCGGCGAGCTCCACCTGACCGCCCGGCTCCAGCGTGATCGAACAGCCTCCGGCGTGGCTGAGCGCGATCGGATTGCCGTCCTCCAGAATGGGTTCCCAGCCGAAACGCCCCATCCCTTCCAGCAGGGCCCGGATGCCCCATCCGCCCTCATAAGGGGCGGGTGTCAGCGTTTCGAGATTGAACACGAATTTTTCATGCTCGGTTCCGATACGCCAATCATCAAACTTTCGTTCGCCGCCGGCGATATAGGCGACGAGATCATCTTTTCCGGTGATCGGTTTACCCGGTGAGGAAGGCGGTGCAGCCATGTATGGAAATCCTGTTACGCGTTTCGTTCGGTTACCGGCCCGCCGCCCAGTCGCCCAGTACAGCCTGCCAACATGTCAGGGCCGCGATGGCGGCGGTATCCGCTCTCAGAATGCGTGGCCCCAGACTGACCGGGATAAAGTTGGACGATTGTCGTATCCGGTCAAGTTCAGAAGCGGAAAATCCGCCTTCGGGCCCGATCAGGATCGCCCACGCAATTACGTCTTTTTCGCGCGCGAGGGCTTCGAGAATAGGCTCCGCGTCCCCGGTTTCGTCGCAAACGATCAGTTTGCGATCGGCAGGCCAGCCCGCCAGCATATCCGAGAGAGTTAACGCTCCGCGCACCTCCGGCACCGACAGCGCGCCGCATTGTTCGGCCGCCTCCACCGCATTGGCGCGTAACCGCTCCGTATTCACCCGGGAAACCGCGGTATGGTCGGTAAAGACCGGCTGCAACACCGCTACCCCAAGCTCCGTCGCCTTCGCCGCAATGAAATCGATCCGCGCCCGTTTGACCGGGGCAAACAAAAGCCAGATATCTGGTCCGGTCGTCACATCACGAGTTTGTTCCTTAATCGAAACCGAGCACCAGCCCCGCCCGGTCCCGTCAATTTCGCAACGCCATTCGCCGTCGCGTCCGTTGAACAGACGCAATTCATCGCCGGTTTTTTGCCGCATGACATGGGTCAGATAATGCGATTGCGCGCGTTCGAGCCCAATGACATTGCCCTCGGCGAGATCGTCTTCAACAAAAAGGCGGATGGACGGCATGAAATGCGGGCCTGGTCTGTATAAAATGAAACAGGTTCTGTTGAGGAAAGCATAGCGCATGGCGCATCCGCCAAAAACGCCTTCTGAAAACGCAAGCGATATCCCGGTGGATGGCTGGGTGGACCGGCTGATGCCGGTCTGGTCACGCCCCTATATACGGCTCGCCCGCTATGACCGGCCGATCGGGACCTGGCTCCTGCTGTTTCCCTGCTGGTGGAGCATCGCGCTTTCCTTCCAGACCGCGCAGCATCTCTGGCTGTTCGCAACCTTCGGGATCGGCGCGCTGGTCATGCGTGGCGCAGGCTGCACCTTCAACGACATCATGGATCGCAACTTCGACGCGCAGGTCGCGCGCACCCGGAACCGTCCCCTGCCGAGCGGCCAGATCACGGTGCGGAATGCCATCCTGTTCCTGATCCTGCAACTCGCCGTGGGGCTATGTGTTCTGCTGACGCTCAACAGCTTCGCCTGGGCGGTTGGCGCGGCCTCTCTGATCCTCGTATTCACCTACCCATTGATGAAGCGCATCACCTTCTGGCCGCAATTTTTTCTCGGGCTCACTTTTAACTGGGGCGCGCTGCTTGGCTGGGCCGCCGTGTGCGGCGATCTCGCCGAACCCGCATTCTGGCTCTATTTCGGCGGGCTGTTCTGGACGCTCGGTTACGACACGATTTACGCCCATCAGGACCGCGCGGACGATCCGGCAGCAGGGGTAAAATCCACCGCCCGCAAGTTCGGACTGGGCAGCAAGCCCTGGCTCTGTTTCTTCTATATGATTGCTGTTGCGTTTTTCGCCATGGCGGGCCACACGGCGGGAATGGGCTGGGCCTATTTCGGCGGGTTGGGCGCGGGCGCGGCGCAACTTTTCTGGCAGGTCTGGGATGTCGATATAGATAACCCGAAAGACTGCCTCGCCAAGTTCAAATCGAATAGATTGTTTTCCTGGCTGTTCCTGACCGGGATTCTGCTGGCGAACGGGATGGGGCTTTAATTTCCCAAATCCATCAGCGTTTCCCGTTCGAATGCCGGCGGCAGCGCATCTTCGGCCATCGCGGCGACACGGCGATGACGTTCGCGCTCGTCATGGATGGTTTCCGTGACGAAGTCCTCCAGTGATTGTTCCGGCACGATCCGGTCGCGGACGAATTCCTGCGCGTGCGCCTGCCCGGCTTCGGGTAAATGACGATTGATCGCGGAAATCTCCGCCAACGCGAGCGGCCCGCCACGGTGATTGAAACAACCGTTCCGGGCGGTATAGGCAAAGGCCTCCGTCAACGTTTCGCCGAAATCAGTCTCTACCCGGATATCGGGCAGCCGGTCATAAAAATAATTGCCCTCCGTCTCATGCATGCGCAGTAGCTGCCCCTCCGTCAGCCATAGGACAAACACCGTCACCGCCGTTCCGGGCGAGGACTGGAAGGTCGCGGGCACCGAACCGTAAGCGGACAGGTGGGCCGCATAGACCACATCGAAATCATGCAACACACCCCGTTCGGCGGGGATCGCACCGGCATCCCCGATCATGTGATATTTGCGGGTCAGCTGTTCCGGGGACTGGTTGGACCCGGCCGCGAGAACCGGGGCGCGGTCTCGGTGCGCGATATCCATCGCATGCATCACCTGATAGGTGCCGCCGCCGAACAGAAAGGAATAATCGGGGATCGGGAACGGGTAGGATAGCGCGTGGCGGACATCATCATGCATAGCGGCAATTTATCGCGCCGGAGTGGAGAGACAAGGCCGGGCTGTACGGCGATTGCGGAAATGGGTAGGACTCATATTGTGAAACCGCACCAACAGGAAACCCGTAACGCATGGCTTTCGACAGTCTGAGAGATTTTATCACCACGCTTGAAGCCGACGGCGATCTGGTGCGCGTTTCGAAACCGGTTTCCACCGTCCATGAAATGACGGAAATCCAGACAAGACTTCTGGCGGAGCGCGGCCCCGCCGTGCTGTTCGAAAACCCCGTCCGCGCCGATGGCGAACCCTCAGACATTCCCGTTCTGGTCAATCTGTTCGGGACGGTCGAACGCGTCGCGCGCGGCATGGGACGGACGGCAGCGGAGCTGCGCCCCTTCGGAGAACAGCTCGCCTTTTTACAGCAACCGGAACCGCCGGAAGGGCTGCGCGAGGCGATCGCCATGTTGCCGCTGATCAAACCGGTGCTGGCAATGAAGCCGCGCACGGTGAGCAGCGCGCCCTGCCAGGAAATAGTCCTGACCGGCGATCAGATCGATCTTACCAAGCTGCCCATCCAGACCTGCTGGCCGGGCGAACCCGCGCCGCTGATCACCTGGCCGCTGATTGTGACCGAAGACAAGGGACAGACCAATCTCGGCATCTACCGGATGCAGGTTGTGGACAGGAACCGGACGCTGATGCGCTGGCTCAAACATCGCGGCGGCGCGGCGGCCCACGCGCGCGCGGCGGAAACCGGCGAAAGCCTGCCCGCCGCCGTGGCCATCGGCTGCGATCCGGGCACCACCATCGCCGCCGTGGCGCCGGTGCCGGAAAAAATATCCGAATATGAATTCGCCGGTCTGCTGCGCGGGAAGAAGCTGTCTCTGGTCGATTGCAAGACGGTACCGCTGAAAGTGCCGGCCAGCGCCGAGATTGTACTGGAAGGGCATGTTTCCCTGACCGACCGCGCAGCGGAGGGTCCGTATGGCGACCATACGGGTTTCTATAATTCGGTGGAGGAATTCCCCATCTTCACGGTCAGCGCCGTGACGATGCGAAAGGACCCGATTTATTTATCGACCTTCACAGGCCGCCCACCGGACGAACCCTCCACCCTGGGCGAGGCACTCAACGATGTGTTCGTGCCGCTTTTCGCCAAGCAGTTTCCGGAGGTCATCGATTTCTGGCTGCCGCCCGACGCGTGTTCCTATCGTGTCGCGGTCCTGTCGATCAAAAAGGCCTATCCGGGTCATGCGCGGCGAATCATGATGGCGGTCTGGTCCTATCTGAAACAATTCACCTATACGAAATTCGTCATCGTGGTCGATCACGATGTCGATGCGCGCAACTGGCGTGACGTTATCTGGGCAATATCCACCCATGCCGACCCGGTGCGCGATACCGTGACGGTGGAAAACACCCCGATGGATTATCTCGATTTTGCCTCACCCTATTCGGGGCTGGGTTCAAAAATGGGGATCGACGCCACCACCAAGATACCGCCCGAAACCCGCCGCGAATGGGGCAAGAAAATCCGTATGGATGACGCCGTCGTCGAAAAAATCGACGGGATGTGGGACGATCTCGGCCTGCCGGGTTCCGGCCGGTCGATCTGGTAAATTCTATAGGAACAGGACGAAATTCATGGCTGACGAAGCGGCGCCTCTCGACATTCTCAATGATCTGCTGACACGCGCGAAAGCCGCGGGTGCGGAAGCCGCCGACGCGGTGATGTTCAAATCCGCCTCTCTGGAAGTCGCAGTGCGCCTTGGCGAGACGGAAAAGCTCGAACGCGCGGAAAGCGGCGATCTGGGCCTCCGCGTCCTGATCGGCAAGCAACAGGCGGTGGTTTCCTCGACCGATTACACCGGGGAGGCCTTGCAGGAAATGGCGGAACGCTGCGTCGCCATGGCGAAGACGGCGCCGGAGGATCCCTGGTGCGGGCTGGCCAACGCATCCGACCTCGCGACCGATGCGCCCGATCTCGATATTCTAGACCCCCGCGAACCGTCGCCCGAAAAATTGCTGGAGATCGCCCGGGAAGCAGAAGACGCGGCTCGCGCTGTCGCGGGCGTCACCAATTCGGAAGGCTCGGAAGTAGGCTGGAGCCGGTCCGATATCGCGCTTGCCGCGACCAACGGTTTTGCCCGCTCTTATGCGGTATCCAGCCACAGCTTTTCCGCCTCCGTCCTCGCCGGCGAAGGCACGGCGATGGAACGGGATTACGATTTCGCCACTGCCGTTCATGCCGCCGATCTGCCCTCACCCGCCCAGATCGGACGCAACGCCGGCGAACGCGCGGTCAAGCGGCTCAACCCGCGCAAGATGGAAACGGCGCAGGTACCGGTAATTTATGATCCACGCATTTCGGGCGGGCTGGTGCGGCATCTGCTCGGCGCGATCAACGGCAGCGCGGTCGCGCGCGGCACATCCTTTCTCAAAGACAGGATGGGCGAACAGATCATGCCGTCCGGCGTGTCGATCATGGAGGACCCGTTGCGTCCGCGCGGTCAGCGCTCCAAACCGTTTGATGCCGAAGGCCTGCCGACACGAGCGAAATCGCTGGTCAGCGATGGCACTCTCAACAGCTGGGTGATGGATTTATCCTCGGCGCGGCAACTGGGACTTTCCAGCACCGGCAACGCCTCGCGCGGCACCGGCGGGCCGCCGGGCCCGGCGGCGACCAATGTCTGGATGACGGCGGGCGATGCCGCCCCGGCCGGGCTGATGGCGGATATTGATCAGGGCTTCTATGTGACGGAGCTGATCGGAATGGGCGTCAATGGCGTCACCGGCGATTACAGCCGCGGCGCGTCCGGCTTCTGGATCGAAAAAGGAGAGGTCGCCTTTCCGGTCAGCGAAATGACCATCGCCGGCAATCTGAAGGACATGTTCCCCAAGATAACGCCGGCGAACGATCTGGTGTTACGCTTCGGCACCGATGCGCCCACCGTCCGGATTGACGGCATGACGGTCGCGGGGTCTTAGCCCCGCTATCTCACCAGGTCAGATATTTCAGAACGAATTTGTTCTCGCGCCGGACGAAGACACGCCGCAACTCATCGCCCGCCAGAATCGTGATCGCGAAGGGAATGGACAGAGACAGCTGCCAGAGTTCCAGCGGCGCGGTGCCGAAAAAGACGTTACAGGCGGGCACATAGGCGATCAGGGCCAGCAGCGTGAGTTCCGATGCTATCCCCAGAAACACCAGCCGGTTGGCGAAAACACCCAAGGTAAAGATGCTCTGGCGCCGGGTCCGGCAGATCAGCACGTCCGATACCTGGCAAATAATGATCGAGGCAAAGAAGCCGGTGATCGCCGTTCGGTAAAGCGGGTCGTCAGAGGCGATATCCTGCCCCCACTCCCAGCCACCGGAATAAAGAATGACGAAAAAGCTGAAAAATCCGGCGGCCGCCTGAACCATCCCGACGATGCCGTAGCTCATAAACAGCAAATTCCGGGATAACAGCCTTTCGTTTCGCGGTCTCGGCTTTTTCTGCATCACATCGGTTTCGGGCTTTTCCGCGCCGAGCCCCAGCGCCGGCAGAATATCAGTGCCGAGATCGATGCAGAGGATCAGCACCACCGTCAGTGCCAGCGGCGCATCGAGCAGCACATAGCCGATAAAAGGCAGAATTTCCGGAACGTTACTGGTCAGGATATAGGCGATGAATTTCTTGATATTGTCGAAGATAGTGCGGCCTTCCTCGATCGCCGCGACGATGGTGGCGAAATTATCATCGATCAGCACCATGTCGCTCGCTTCCTTGGCGACTTCGGTGCCGATCCCGCCCATGGCGACACCCATATCGGCGTTCTTCAGTGCGGGCGCGTCATTGACGCCATCACCTGTGACCGTGACGATTTCGTCATTGGCCTGGAACGCCTGCACGATCTGTAATTTCTGCTCAGGCGAAATCCGGGCAAAAACGATTTCCCGGTTTTCCGCGACCAGCGTCTTGACCTGATCGTCGGTCATCGCGGCAAGCTCGTCGCCCTGCACGACCTTGCCGTCACCGGTATAGAGCCCGATATCGCGGGCGATGGTTTCCGCCGTCAGCCCGTAATCACCGGTCAGCATCGCGACCCGAATTCCGGCGGTCCGGCAGGTGGCGAGCGCCGCCGGCACTTCCGGGCGCGGTGGATCGATCATCCCGACCAGACCGGCAAAGACATACCTTTCCTCGGGGATATCGCCGCTGCCGGTTTCACGATAGGCGAGCGCCATTCCCCGTTCGCCACGTCCGGCCAACGTGCCGTAACGCCCCATGAGATCGGCGCGCCTGTCGCCGGTCAGTTGCTCTTCCTTCCCGTCGATGAGCACCCGGTCACACATTTCGAGCACCACTTCAGGCGCCCCTTTCAGATAGGCGCAATGATCGCCTCTCCCGTCACGGCAAACGGTAACCATGCGTTTGGTGTTTGAAGAGAACGGCTCTTCGGCGACGCGTTCGATTTTCGAATAGCGCTTCAGCGACAAGGACTGATCGACAAAAAGCAGCATCGCCCCTTCGGTGGCGTCACCGGCATAACCGTCGTCCGTCAGAATGGCGTTATTACAAAGCGCCATGACCTCCATCGCGGATTCGGCATCGCCGTTTTGCGTCACCGTATCATCGCCTGTCAGGAACTCCGCCGAACCGACGACCAGCCGGCTTACGCTCAGCCGGTTCTGGGTCAACGTCCCGGTCTTGTCGGTGCAGATAACGGTGGTGCTGCCCAGCGTCTCCACGCTCTCAAGGTTCCGGATCAGGGCGTTCTTTCCCGCCATGCGCTTGCTCGCCATGGTGAGGGCCAGCGTCACCGTCGGCAGCAACCCCTCGGGGACGTTCGCGACGATGATGCCGATGGCAAAAATCAGGCTGCCGATCTCTCCCTTGCCGATCATCACGCTGATGGCGAAGAACAACAGACCGAGAAAGATCGCGATACCGCTGATCACCTTGATAAAATAGGTCAGCTCCCGATGGATCGGCGTCTCATGCGATGCCGTCCCCTTGGTCAGATGAACGATCTTGCCGATCTCGGTATCCATCCCGGTGCGGCAGACCACCGCCGTGCCGTCGCCGCTTTGCACCAGCGATCCCGAAAACACCATATTGCGGCTTTCCAGCACATTTTCGCTGGCCGTGTCGGCGCTGAGCTTCTGCGGTTCACTCTCTCCCATCAGGCTCGACAGATCGACGGTCAGCTCATTGGTCTCGATCAGCCGCGCATCGGCGGTAACCTTGTCACCTTCATAGAGCTGGAACACATCTCCGGGCACGAGATTTCTGGCGTCCAGTTGGACTCTTTCTCCATCGCGCAAAACCGTCACCCGGGTCGGCATCATGCGCTCGAAGCTTTCCATGATGCGTTCGGACTGGAATTCCTGGAAATAGGTGAAGGAAGCGTTGAGCACGACGACCGCAAACAGCGCGACGGCGATGTAGAGATTGCCCTGACCCGGGTCGAGATGCTCCGCCAACACGGCGAGCAAGCCACCGACGATCAGCAGCAGCGCGAAGAAATTCTTGAACTGGCGGAGGAACTTCACCCATTCGGGCAGATCCGCCTTGACCTGCAACTCATTGGGACCGGCTTCCTGTAGCCGGCTTTCCGCTTCCCGCGTCGTCAGCCCTTCGCGTTTTGTTTTGAGACTTTGATAAAGTCCGGCATGGGTCGCAAGGTGTAAGGCGTCAAGCGGGGCGATATCAGTACCGGAATCCATAACCACTCGGGAAACTGTTGAAATAAATAAGTTTTCTTATCATAGCGGCTCTTTATGACAAAAATCTAACAGCCGCCGCCGACACCTCGAAGAACATTTGCCCGGTGACATGAAATCTTCGCTTGCGTTGCGCCGCCGAAATCACTAAATCGCGCGAACGAAATTTTTCCTGACAGGTTAATAAATGGAACAGATGCTTCTCGGGTGGGAGGAATGGGTCGCCCTCCCCGGCCTCGGGCTGCCCGCGCTCACAGCCAAGGTCGATACCGGGGCCCGCACCTCGGCGCTCCACGCCTTCGCGATCGAACCGTTCGGCGGCGCCCATAAACCCAATGTGCGTTTCGGCATTCACCCGATCCCGGACCGGCCTGATATCGAGATATTCTGCTCCGCGCCGCTGGTCGGCCGCCGGGAGATCACCAGCTCGAACGGCGACAGCGAAATGCGCTATGTGATCCGCACCCCGGTCCGGATCGGCGAGGAGGAATGGCCGATCGAAATCACCCTGACCAACCGCGACACCATGCAGCGCCGTATGTTGCTGGGCCGTCAGGCGATTTCCGAAAACATGATCGTCGATCCCAACCGGACGTTCCTGCAGCCGGAATTGTCCTACAACCTCTATGACGCGCTGAAAAAGACCCGGCCCGTGCGCCGGCCACTGCGGGTCGGGCTGCTGACGCGGGAGCCGTCCAACTACACCTGCACCCGCATCGCCAGCGCGATCGAGGAACAGGGGCATGTGTGCGAGATCATCAACACCACCCGCTGTTACATGAATATCAATGCGAGCGCCCCGGAAGTGCATCTCGACGGCGCGGCGTTGCCGCGTTTTGACGCGATCATCCCGCGTATCGGCCCGTCCGTGACGTCTTACGGCATGGCAGTGGTACGCCAGTTCGAATTGATGGGCACGTTCAGCCTCAACAAGGCCTCCGCCATCGGCGCCTCGCGCGACAAGCTTCTGGCGCATCAGATTTTGGCCCAGCACAAGGTCGATATGCCGGTTACCGCCATTGCCCATTCCCCGCGCGACACCAAAAAGCTGATCGATATCGTCGAAGGTGGTCCGCTGATCGTAAAGCTGGTCGAATCGGCGCAGGGCAAGGGCGTGGTTCTGACAGAGACCAAAAAGGCCGCCGAGTCCGTTATCGGCGCTTTCCGGGGGCTGAAAGCCAATTTTCTGGTCCAGGAATTCATCAGTGAAGCGGCGGGCGAAGACGTGCGCTGTCTGGTGATCGGCGGCAAGGTCGTCGGGGCGATGAAACGCAAGGCGGCGGACGGGGATTTCCGCGCCAACGTGCATCAGGGAGGATCGGTCGAGGCCACCAAGCTCACCCGCGCCGAACGCGCTGTGGCGGTAAAAGCCGCGAAAATCATGGGGCTCAACGTCGCCGGGGTGGATTTCTTGCGCTCCAAATCCGGGCCAAAGGTGCTGGAAATCAACTCCTCCCCCGGGTTGCAGGGGCTGGAGCGCGCCTGCGGCGTGGACGCGGCGCACCTCATGGTCGAATTCATCGAGAAAAACGTGCGGCCCAAGATCAAACCGAAACGGCGGAAGAAGGCGCCGGTGCGTTCCGCGGCGGCGGCGGATTAGCGCGACGCATAGAGTTTTGCCGCGACTCCGCCGCATGATATGGTGTCGCGGTTAAAGCCGGGCGCCATGACAAACCCAGATTCTCCCGAAAACGAAACCACGCGGATCGACCGCAGCTCCACCGCCGCTCTTGTATCGCGGCTGGTACGCGAACAGGTGCGACCCCATTTCGGTCGTCTTTCCTTTTCCGTGATCTGCATGGGGCTGGTGGCCGGCGCGACGGCGGCAAATGCCTGGCTGATGCAGCCGATGCTCGACAAGGTGTTCCTGGAACGGGATGAGACGATGCTGTGGCTGATCCCGCTGATCGTCTTCGTCATCGCGGTCGTGAAGGGGCTGGCGACCTACGGCCAGTCCGTAACCATGAACTATATCGGCCAGCGCATTATCTCCACCGTGCAGCTGCAGATGTTCACCCATCTGATGCGGACCGATATCGCCTATTTCACGGCGACTTCCACCGGGCGGCTGATCTCCCGCTTCAATAATGACGCTAACCTGCTGCGCGCCGCCGTTTCCAACGCTTTGACCGGCATCGCCCGCGATGCGCTGACCGTCATCTTCCTGGTTTTCGTGATGTTCGAGCGCGACTGGCTGCTGGCGCTGATCGCGTTTTTCGTCTTTCCGGTAGCGATATATCCCATCGTCCGGCTGGGACGGCGTATGCGAAAAGTCTCCGCCAACACCCAGGTGCAGATGGGTGAACTGACGACGCTGCTGGATGAGACATTCCGGGGCGCCCGCCATGTCCGCGCCTACGGTATGGAAAAATACGAGATCAGCCGCGCCGGCCGCGTTATCGAGGCGATCTTCGAACTGGTGCAGAAAGCCGCCCGCGTGCGCTCCGCCTCTCATCCGATCATGGAAACGCTGGGCGGCATCGCCATTGCCATCGTGATCCTTTATGGCGGCAGCCAGGTGCTGGCAGGGTCGACGACGCCAGGCACGTTCTTTTCCTTCATCACCGCGCTGCTGCTGGCCTATGAGCCGATGAAAAGACTGGCGACGCTCAACGCCAATTTGCAGGAAGGGCTGGCCGCCGCGCATCGTATATTCGAACTGACCGATCAGGAACCCGATATCAGCGATGCGGCGGATGCAACGGATCTGGGCCGCGCCAAGGGCGCGATCCGGCTGGAAGGCGTGCATTTCGGATATGAGGCGGGACGGTCCGCGCTATCCGGCGTCGATATGGAAGTCGTCCCCGGCGAAACGGTTGCGCTGGTCGGCCCGTCGGGCGCGGGTAAATCGACAGTCCTCAATCTCATTCCGCGTTTTTACGACTGTTCGGAAGGCCGCATCGTCATCGATGGCCACAATATCCGCGATCTCACCCTGACCAGCCTGCGGTCCAATATCGCGCTGGTGACGCAGGACATCACCCTGTTCGATGACACGGTGCGCGCAAATATTTCTTATGGACGCGCGGACGCAACCGACGAGGACATCATCGCCGCAGCAAAGGCGGCTGATGCGCATGATTTCATTTCCGCCCTGTCGAACGGTTATGACACCCATGTCGGCGGGCGCGGGCTGAAACTCTCCGGTGGGCAGCAGCAACGCATCGCCATTGCGCGCGCCATGCTGAAGGACGCACCGATATTGTTGCTGGACGAGGCCACTTCGGCGCTCGACACCGAGACCGAACGCCAAGTGCAGAAGGCGCTTAATACCCTGACAAAAAATCGCACGACCATCGTCATTGCGCACCGCCTGTCCACCGTGACCAGCGCCGACCGGATTTACGTAATGGATGACGGGCGGATCGTGGAAACGGGCACGCACGCCGAGTTGCTTGCCCGCAAGGGTGCCTATGCCCGGCTTTACGCCATTCAGTTCGCCGACCAGGCGGATATGCCGCCGGCGGTATCGTCAGGAACCGGCGGCTGAGCCGTGGCCTTCGGCAAACGTATCCTGCGGATGGCGCCGGTCCGGAAACTGGCCTGTTTCCTGCTTGCCGGATATATCCGGCTGGTCAAACTGACGGGACGGTGGCGGACGGAAGCGGCCGATATTCCCGAAGCGCTCCTGAAAGAAGGCCAGCCATTTATCGTCGCCTTCTGGCACGGGCGGCTGTTTATGTCGGCGACCGCCTGGCGTTACGACCGGCCGTTCAACATGGTTATCTCCGAACATCCGGACGGACAGCTGATCGCGGGCACGGTCGGGCATCTCGGCATTTCCACGATCGCCGGATCGACGACGCGGGGCGGCAGCCGTGTCTTCCGCCAGCTCTTGCGCGCCCTGAGAAACGGAGAATGCGCCGGCATTACGCCTGACGGGCCACAGGGACCACGCATGCAGGCCGGACGCGGCATTGTCGAGGCGGCGCGGATATCCGGCGCGCCAATCGTCCCGCTCGCCTATTCGGCAAAACCGTCATGGCTTGTCTCAAGCTGGGATCGGCTGATGATCCCGCTGCCGTTTTCGCGTGGTGTTTTCTTGTGGGGCGATCCGATGAGCGTACCAAAGGAAGCCGACGACGCGGAAATAGAGCGTTTGGCGGCGCGTGTCGAAAGCGCGCTCAACGACATGACCGCCGGGCTGGACCGGCGACTGGGCGTCCCGCCCGTTATGCCGGCCAAGGCGGAGGCACAAAACGCATGATGCTCTCCGCCTATCGGACCGTCACAACGCTCGGCAAACCTTTGATCGAAGCGTTTCTCAACCGCCGGCGCGCGCGCGGCAAGGAAGACCCGGCCCGAGCACCCGAGCGGCGGGGGATAGCATCACGTCCACGCCCCAACAGCACGTTGGTCTGGGTGCACGCGGCGAGCGTCGGCGAATCCGTTTCTGTCCTGCCCCTGATCGACCGGCTCCATGATATGCGCAGCCAATGCCATTTTCTGGTGACCACCGGAACCGTCACATCTGCCCGGATCATGGAAAATCGTTTGCCCGAACGGGCCATCCACCAGTTCGTTCCGGTCGACCGACCAAGCTGGGTTGCCGACTTCCTGGATTACTGGCAACCGGACCTGGCGCTTTGGGTCGAATCCGAATTCTGGCCCAACCTCCTGACCATGGCGCATGAGCGTGGTTTGCCGATGATTCTGGTAAACGCCCGGATATCGCCGACCTCTTTCCGCAACTGGAAACGCTTCCCCCGTGCCATCGAAAGATTGCTCGACTGCTTTACCTTGTGTCTTGCACAAAGCGAGGGCGATGCGGAAAAACTCAAGGCGCTCGGCGCGGCGAATGTCGCGTTGCCGGGTAATCTGAAATTCGCGGCGCCGCCTTTGCCTGCCGATCCGGATGAGGTTTCGGCGTTGGAGGAAGCAATTGGTGATCGGCCGGTCTGGCTGGCCGCCAGCACCCATCCGGGCGAGGACGAAATCATCCTTGCCGCGCATCGGATCGCGGCGGAAAAATATCCGGATTTGTTGACGGTCATCGTTCCGCGACACCCGGTTCGCGGCCCAAATATCGCGGAACTTTCCCGTGCCGCCGGCCTCGCGTCCGCCCGTCGTTCCGCTGCCGACAAGCTCTCCTCTGAAACGGAAATATACATCGCCGACACGGTGGGCGAGTTGGGATTGTTTTACCGGGCCGCGCCGGTTTCATTTATCGGCGGATCGCTGGTTCCCCACGGCGGGCAGAACATGCTGGAAGCGGCAAAGCTGGGCAGCGCGGTGATCTTCGGTCCCCATACGGTGAATTTCGCGGTTATCGCCGGAGGGATGCTGGCCGCCAACGCGGCCCGCAAAGTCGAAACGGCCGAAGAGTTGGCGCTCACCCTCACGCGCCTTTTGGAAGACGAGACAACCCGTGGACGCCAGGCAGATGCAGCCCGGAGAATTGCGGAAGATCAGCAAGACGTTCTGGGTCGCGTGATCGAAAAAATCACGCCCCACATTAAGTCAGCCACCAGGGGCGGCAACGATGCGGCCGCCTGAATTCTGGCGGCATCGGGGGTTTTTGTCCGGCGTTCTATTGCCCGTTTCCTGGATTTACGAGGCCGTAGGTACGCTGCGCCGACGCCGCATTTCACCGTGGAAAGCGCCGGTGCCGGTACTCTGTATCGGTAATCTGACGACCGGCGGCACCGGAAAGACGCCGGTGGCAATCGCCCTGGCGGAAATGCTGAAAGAGCGCGGGCGGTCTCCTCATTTCCTCTCACGCGGTTACGGCGGCAGCGTCACAGGACCCGCTCGGGTCGATCCTGAACGTCACACCGCGAAGGAAGTGGGCGACGAACCGCTGTTGCTTTCCCGCACCGCCCCCGTGTGGATCGGCGGCAACCGGGCCGCGACGGCAAAACTCGCCTGCGACACCGGCGCCGATTGTCTTGTTATGGATGACGGATTTCAAAATCCCGGTCTTGCCAAGGATTATTCGGTGATCGTGATCGACGGACCTTACGGGTTGGGCAATGGGCGGGTCCTCCCCGCCGGACCGTTACGGGAATCCCTTCGCGCCGGAACCGCGCGTGCTCAGGCGGTAATCCTGATCGGCGAGGATGAGCATTCGATTTCAGCCAAATTGGATTTACCCGTGATCCGGGCCGATATCGCTCCCCTCGACATAAGAGATTTAGCGGGAGAGAAGTTTGCCGCCTTCGCCGGAATCGGACGGCCCGGAAAGTTCTTTGAGAGCTTGCGAGCTATGAATTGCAATCTGATCTCCGAAAGAGCTTTTCCCGATCATCACGAATTTTCAGCGCGGGAAATCAGGGAAATTCTTGCCCTGGCGGACAAGGAGAACGCCACCGCCATCACAACGGAAAAGGATCTGGAGCGCATCCCCACCGAATTTCGGGTTAAAATCGACGTGCTCCGCGTGGGAATTTGCTGGCGCGATGCCGCAGCGCCTGGGGCGCTGCTGGAAGGGCTGCTCGCGGATGGCTAAGCGCAAAAGCGACTTCAGACGCGCCCTCCGCTTCATTCGCTATCCGCTTGAGGCGGTCGCCGCGGTCATCATTTTCAGCCTGTTTGCCGCCTTGCCGGTTGAACGCGCTTCGGGGTTGGGCGGGTGGATCGGCCGCAAGATCGGACCGAAGCTGGGTGTATCGAAGCGGTCGGAACGCAATATGCGCCGGGCTCTCCCCGATCTTGACGATGCGGAAATCGCCACCGCTATGCGGGAAATGTGGGACAATCTTGGCCGCGTGGCTGGCGAAATGCCGCATATCAGACGTATCGCGCGTTGGGCGCGAACCGGCGATATTGAAGTGGTCAATCGCGGGTACCTCGAGCAGTACAGCGAAGATGGAAAGACCGTCATATTTTTCTCGGGCCATTTCGCGAACTGGGAACTTTTTGCCCTAATATCGCGTGAACTCGGCGTTCCTTACGCGCAGGTATACCGCGCCGCCAACAACCCCCTGGTGGACCGGCTGCTACGCCGTTTCCGCCGCCTTGATGAAGCGGACATCATTCCGAAGGGCCCCGCGGGCGCGAAAAAGCTCATCGGGCTGATGCGCGAAGGACGCCGCTTGGGCATGCTGGTGGATCAGAAGATGAATGACGGCATACCCGTCCCGTTTTTCGGACGTGAGGCCATGACCGCGCCAGCGTTGGCGCAGCTCGCCCTCCGGAATGGATGTCCGGCGATCCCGGTACGGCTGGAACGGCTAAGCGGTTGCAGTTTCCGAGCGACCATTTTGCCGCCGCTTGAACCGCCGGAAACAGGCGACCGGCACCAGGACATCGCGTTGATGATGATCGAAGTCAACCGCCTGTTCGAAGACTGGATTGTCGAGCGGCCGGGCCAATGGCTCTGGCTGCACCGCCGCTGGCCGGACACCTAAACCCGCAATTCTTATTCCGGCATCGGCCCGACGAGCAGAGCCGGATCAAGCCGGACCCGGCCCCAGGCGAGCCCCCAATGGAGGTGCGGTCCGGTCGCACGCCCCGTCTTGCCAATGCGCCCGATACGCTGGCCCTGTTTTACGGCTTGGCCGTCTTTCACGGCGATTTCCAAAAGATGGATATAGATCGTCGAGACCCCGTGCCCATGATCGATCAGCACGGTCTTACCGGCAAAAAACATGCCGGGGTGTGTCAGGGCCACCACACCGGACGCCGCCGCAAAAACCGGCGTGCCGGTGGGCGCGGCGATATCCACTCCGGCATGCGGTCTGCGCGGCTTGCCATTGAGCACGCGTTGACTGCCGAAGACGCCGCTGATCCTGCCCTTCGCCGGCCAGACGAAACCGTTCAGAAAATCCCGCCGCCCCGACCGCGCGTCGCGGGCCTCGTTGAGAAGTTTTGCTTCCCGTCCGATACGATCCCAATCGCGCTTGGGCGGGGTCACCTTCTTCTTCGGCAACCCGTCGATGCGCTGGATTCTGTATGTACGCGGTTTCAGCGTGAGGAGATGCCGTTTAGTCATCCCGCCCGGCGCGGTAACGGTCAGCACCTGTTCGGCTTTGGCATCGCGTCCGAACCCGGCAACCAGCAACCCGTCCTTTCCGACCGGCACGGCTTCTCCGTTCAGTGTAGCGGATGCGCCAGGCGTCAATCTGACATGGATGAGCCCGCCCGGCGTCAACGCACCCTGGATGTCGAGCGCCAAGCCCGGCCCGGACCACAGCAGCGCCATCAACAAACAACCGACCGTTCTCACAATAACGTTCCCTGATCGCTCCCCGGGTCGGGCTTTTTTCGCCCGGGCGATTTCTTCCGCGCTTTCTTTCCCGGTTTGGGCCCCGCGCCGCCATCGCCGATAGTCGCGGGCTTTTCGCCATCCGCGAATTCGATGGACACCGCATCGCCGGCGGTCAGCTTTTCGGCAAGCTTGACCGGCTGCCCCGCCGCGTCACGAACCAGCGCATAGCCCCGCTTCAACACATTCTTGTAGGAATAGCTTTCCAGCAGTTTTTCATAACCGGAAATCCGCGCTCCGGCGTTGGACAGCATACGATCCACCCCGGCGCCCATCCGTCTACCCGCGTCGAGCCCGTCCAACCGCTGCCGCCGGTCGCGCAGGATGGCGCGTCCGCCGGTAACAAGCTGCCCACCCAGCCGCGCCAACTTCTCTTCCGATAGCGCCAGCACATCGCGTGGATGACGGATTCGCGCGGCCAGCGCCGCCACCCGTTCCGACAGACGCCCGCGCAGGGTCGCCGCCGCCAGCACCAACCGGTCGCTTTCACCATCAAGCCTCTGCTGCGCTTCAGCCAGAAGCGCCTCGGGTCTCGGCAGACCACGCTCCAGACCGTCGATCCGCAGCCGCCGGTCCTGCTGAAACCGTTCCATTGCACTGACCGAACGGCGGGCGCAATCGAGAATTTGCGCGGAAAGCTCCGCCCGAACCGGCACCGCCATTTCCGCCGCCGCCGTCGGGGTCGGCGCGCGCAGATCGGCGGCAAAATCGATCAGGGTGGTATCGGTTTCATGCCCGACGGCGGAGATCACGGGAATTTCGGATTCCGCCACGGCGCGGACGACGACTTCCTCGTTAAAGCACCAGAGATCCTCCAGACTGCCGCCGCCGCGCGCGACAATCAGCGTATCGGGGCGCGGAACAGCACCGCCGGGGCCGAGCGCGTTAAACCCCGCGATTGCCGCAGCGATCTTCTCCGCCGCGCCGTCGCCCTGAACCGGCACCGGCCAGAGCAGCACCGGTCGCGGAAACCGGTCCGAAACCCGGTGCAGGATATCGCGGATCACCGCCCCTGTGGGCGATGTCACGACGCCGATGATTTCCGGCAGAAAGGGGATGTCTTTTTTGCGTTCCGCATCGAACAACCCTTCGGCGGCGAGCTTCTTGCGCCGGTCTTCCAGCAGCTTGAGTAGCGCGCCCTCACCCGCCAGCTCGACGGAATCGACGACGATCTGGTATTTCGAACTACGCGCATAGGACGAGATCCGCCCGGTGCAGATCACCTCCATCCCCTCCTCCAGGCGAAGAGACAGCTTGCCCACCGTGCCGCGCCAGCAGACGCTGTCGATCACCGCCTCGTCATCCTTCAGGGTGAAATAGAGATGACCGGAACCATGATAGTTGGGGCGCGAAACCTCCCCCCGGATGCGCAGGCGCCCGAACTCGCCCTCCAGCGTACGCTTGATGGCGCGCGCCACCTCGCCCACCGAATATTCGGCGACGTTATGGGCGGCGCTCAGCGGCAGTTCGGAGCTTTCATCGGGGCCGGTCATGGCGACTCGCATTCTATGCTAAAGGAAACGGGCCGGACAGCATGCCGGCGGGGGAAAAGCGAATCGGGATAAGAGACGGGACGAATCCATGAAAGTACTGGTCGTCGGCGGCGGGGGCCGCGAACACGCGCTGTGCTGGGCAATCTCCGGATCGCCGCTGATCACCAGGCTGTGGTGCGCGCCAGGCAACGCGGGGATCGCGGCGGACGCCGAATGCGTCGCCATCGGCGCGGAGGATATTGACGCGCTGATCGGGTTTATCGAGGCGAACGCGGTGGATTTCGTCGTGGTCGGACCGGAGGCGCCGCTGGTTGCGGGGCTCGGCGACCGGCTGACGAAGATGGGAATCAAATATTTCGGCCCCTCGGCGGCGGCCGCTCAGCTTGAGGGCTCCAAGGGTTTCATGAAGGATTTCTGCGCGCGGCACGATATCCCGACCGCCGCCTATGGCCGGTTTACCGATATCGCCGCAGCGCATGCGTTTATCCGCAAACAGGGCGCGCCGATCGTGGTGAAGGCGGACGGGCTGGCCGCTGGCAAGGGCGTGATTATCGCCGAAACCGTGGAACAGGCGGAAGAGGCCGTCACCGATATGCTGGAAGGCGGCGCATTCGGCGCGGCGGGGGCGGAAGTCGTTATCGAGGAATTTCTTGATGGCGAGGAGGCGAGCTTTTTCGCGCTGTGCGATGGGGAGGCGGCCCTGCCGCTGGTCTCCGCCCAGGATCACAAGCGCGTGGGGGACGGCGATACCGGCCCCAATACCGGCGGGATGGGCGCCTATTCCCCGGCCCCTGTGGTCACGGATGACATCACCAGAACCGTGATGGAACAGATCGTCACGCCCACCATCGAAGGCATGGCGGCGGAAGGCGCGCCCTATAAGGGCGTTCTCTATGCGGGGCTGATGATCGTCGATGGCCAGCCCAAGCTGCTGGAATATAACGTCCGCTTCGGCGATCCCGAATGTCAGGTGCTGATGATGCGCCTTAAATCGGACATTCTGCCCGCGATGATCGCCGCCCATGACGGGGTGCTGAAGGATTTCGATCTTCGCTGGTATGACGAGGCGGCGATGGTCGTGGTGATGGCGGCAAACGGCTATCCCGGATCATATGACAAGGGCAGCGTGATCAATGGGCTGAACGACGCCGCGGCAATCGACGATGTTCAGGTTTTTCACGCCGGCACCGGCACGAATGAAAATGGCGATATCGTCGCCACCGGCGGGCGGGTGCTGGGCGTAACCGCCATGGGAGCGAATGTCACGGAAGCACAGGGTCGCGCCTATCGGGCGGTCGATGCGATAGACTGGCCGGACGGATTCTGCCGCCGGGATATCGGCTGGCGGGTGATCGGGAAATAGCAGGGACGAAATCATGGACATACGGCTGGACGGGCGCGCCGCGCTGATCACCGGGGGCAGCGAGGGTCTCGGCAAGGGGATGGCGCTGAAATTCGCGGAGTCGGGCGCTGATGTCGCCATACTGGCCCGCCGGCCCGATGCACTGAAAGAGGCAGCGGCGGAGATCGAAGCGGCGGGTCCCTGCAAGGTCGCGGCGATACCCTGCGATCTGCTTGATGCCGCGGCGACCGATGTGGCCTTCGATGAAGCCGAAGCCGCGCTGGGCAAGATCGATATCGTGGTCAATAACGCGGGCACGTCCCGCGCCGGACCGTTCATGGAAATTTCGGACGAGGACTGGCAGGCCGATTTCGATCTGAAGTTCTTTGCCGCCGTCCGGCTGATCCGCCGTGCCATCCCGGGCATGCGGGAACGGCGCTGGGGCCGGGTCATCAACACGCTGAATACCGGGGCGAAGGCGCCCTCTGCACGGGGCGCGCCGACCGCTGTGACCCGCGCGGCGGGCATGGCGCTGACCAAGGTGCTGGCGAATGAGTTCGCGTCCGACAATATTCTGGTCAACGCGCTGCTTGTCGGGTTTATCAAATCCAACCAGTGGGTCCGGCGCTATGACCGGATGCAGCCCAACGAGGATTACGAGACCTTTCTCCAGGGCATGGTCGATACGAGAAATATTCCGCTCGGCCGGATCGGCGAGACAAACGAGTTCGCCAGCATCGCCTGTTTCCTGGCCTCCGACGCGGCGGGCTATATCACCGGCACGGCGATCAATGTCGATGGCGGCAAGGCGCCGGTGGTGTAGCGCCCTGAATTGACAGGCAATTCGGCACGGCTATAGTCCGCGCGGCAAAACCATACGACAACGTACGGAAGAAGAACGGATCAGATGAGCGAGTCACCGCTTGAGCGCTTTGCGGATTTTACGATTTCCTATCAGGGCATGTTTTACCCGATGGAAACCGACCACATGGATCACGCCAATGTGCGCTATTACAGCCGGGCATTTAACGAATCCGCCTATTTCACCTTCACCACCGCCGGGATCACGCCCAGCTATATGCGCGAGAATAATCGCGGCATGGCGGCGGTGACGGAAAATTACGAATATAAGCGGGAAATCCTGCCCGGCGATCTGATCCAGGTGCGGTCCTGCCTGATCAACTTCACACCCAAGAGCCTGCATGTCTGGGCGGTGATGCTGGACCCCTGCACCGATGAGATTTGCGCGATCAACGACCAGATATGCGTATCGCTCGACACCATTGCGCGCAAGGCCGTGCCCTGGCCGGAGGAAATCTTCGAAAAAGGCAAGAGCCTGGTAAGGGAACGGCCGGAGATTTAAACCCCGGCCGAGCCCCCCCTCTTACTCTCCACCCGCCGCCTGTTCGGCAGGCTTGTCCTTGCGGTGCGTCAAATAATCCTTACCGGCCACCAGGGCACCGATCACGAATCCGATCCCGTTCAACAGGAACCCGTGATCAATGGCAGAAGCCGGCAACAGCATGAGAACGCCGGAAACAAAGAGCAAAAGTCTGTTGAATCCGTTTTGCGGACCAAACACAAAGCCGATCAAACCGCAGGAGCCGAACCAGACACCGATCAGGGCGGTGGCAGTGGCTTCAATGATTTCGAACGCCGTACCTTGCCCCAGCAATGCGGGCGACAGCACAAAGACAAACGGGATGACATAGGCAATCCAGCCAAGCCGTACCGCCGTCACGCCGGTCTCCATCGGTTTTGCCCCGGATAGTGACGCGGCCGCAAAGGCGGCTATCGCCACTGGTGGCGTGATCATCGACATCAGCCCGAAATACAGCACGAACATATGCGCCGCGATGGGGTGAATGCCGAGCTTGATCAGCGACGGCGCGATCATGGTGGCCAGCAGCAGATAGATTGCCGAGGTCGGCATACCCATCCCGAGCAGGATAGACACGATCGCCGTCAGGACCAGAAGCAGGAAGATGCTGTCCTCGCCGACCGCCGCCAGCAGCAGGGTCAGCGCCTGTCCCAGACCGGTGCGGTCGAGGATGGAGATGATAATCCCCGCCATGGCGCCGATCGCGACGATATCAGCGGAGGCGCGCCCACAACCCGCGATGGAATCCCAAAGCTGAGCCGGGGTAATGCGATGCCCCTTATATCCAAAGATGATACTGACGATCGCCACGGATATTGCCGCCCAGAAGGCGGATTCCTGCGGCGGCAAGTTGAGCGAGAAAAGCGTATAGACGAGGACGACATAAGGAAGGATGAAAAACCAGCCTTCCTTCATGACCCTTCCGATCAACGGAATGCGGTCCTTCGGCAACGGCGCGATCTTGTTCTTCGCCGCTTCCAGATCGACCTGAACAAAGACCGCCAGGTAATAGAGTGCGGCCGGCACCAGGGCGGCCAGAATAATCTCGGTATATTCGAGCTCCAGAATTTCCGCCATCAGGAAGGCGGCGGCGCCCATGATCGGCGGCATGATCTGTCCGCCGGTGGAGGCCACAGCCTCAATCGCGCCGGCGCTTTTCCGGTCATATCCCGCCTGTTGCATCAACGGGATGGTGATAACGCCAGTGGACGCAACGTTCGCCACGGCGGAACCGGAAATCGATCCGAAAAAGCCGGAGGCGACAACCGCAATCTTTGCCGACCCGCCGCGCGACCGCCCCATCAGAGCGGCGGCGACATCGGTAAACCATTCCGAGGCGCCGGTGTGCAGCAGCAGCTGTCCCATCCATATAAACAGGACGACGGTAAGAACGATAATCTTGAGCGGCAGACCGAGGATCGAAGCATTATTCGTCCCCAGTTCCGCGATCAGACGATGCGGGGCTTGCTCCACCCCCTTGAACATATCGCCCGGCACCAGATGGCCGAGAAAGGCGTAAATAACGAACGCGCTGAAAATGATGGTCAGGCTCCACCCCGCCGTGCGGCGCAGCGATTCCCAGACCAACGGCAATAATATCAGGCTGATCCAGAACATCTGATCGCGCATGGCGAACGGGTTCAGCTCAATATCCTCATAGATAAAAATCAGATAGGCGGCGGTGCCGAAACCGAGAACGGCGCAGACGGCGTCATACCAAGGAACGCTCTTCCGTTCACGCCCCCCGTGAACGGGGTAACGGATAAAGACAATGGCAATCACCAGCCCAAGGCAGGCCACCATCGCCTGTTCATCGAACCACTGAAAACCCAGCTTCAGGGGAAGTTCGATCGCCCAGGCGAGCGCAATCAGCGTTACAAAAGCCCCCAGAAACAGACAAGACGATTTCACAAAAGGGCTTTCAACCCATTCCGCGATCAGGGCCGCGCCCTTTTTATTCTCAGGAGTCGCTTTGGTCGTCGAATTATCAGCCACGTCCCATCTCCGCCTTATAAATCCACCGTGTTTTCCGGTGCCGTTTCAGAATAAAAACGGAAAACGCCCGCGAACCCAATGGGGGACGCGGGCGAATTCGTT
>Ga0181587_10000158_pt1 | contig 51088 bp, 48 predicted proteins | sample 071ome_27_FD_132463 | JGI IMG/M metagenome (GOLD analysis project Ga0181587, IMG submission 132463) | Coastal salt marsh microbial communities from the Groves Creek Marsh, Skidaway Island, Georgia - 071409AT metaG (megahit assembly) | ecosystem: Environmental > Aquatic > Marine > Intertidal... | reverse complement strand
GGCAAACAGCAGTAACAATACGCCAAATTTCATCCATTTTAAGGGGGATACGCATGGACACTAACGAAGGCATACAGGATCGTCTTATCCGGGTTACGCTTGGCCTGTTTTTTATCTTGCTGGCCTGGAGTTCAGCTTCTTCATCTATCTGGATTACCCTGACAATTATTGTTGGTCTGGTGATGACAGTGACCGGCGCTGTGGGCTTCTGCCCCCTTTACAAGGTACTGAAACTGAATACCTGCGGTAATCGCTAAGTTTCTGGGACAATAATTACTGGCTGGACTTGTCATGTGTCCGAGCTATACTCGCTGCGAGCTGAGGTTTCAGTGAGTATCTGGTGAAAATTCTCGTCTGTGGCGGAGCCGCTTATATCGGCTCCCATCTCTTAAAATTTCCTATAGCGCAGTTCAGCAAGGACACCAGCTAGCCAGCAGAATTATCTGGCTCTGGCATCAGTGTATTATCCATCCCATTGGCCCGACGGTAAGCCTCAAGATCAGTTACCCGCTTCATGTAGGTTTCAAATTCAGGCAGATTTGGCAGTGTGCCGAACTGTGTCCCCCAGGCCAGGTGCGAGCCCAGATAGACATCTGCGGCATTGAAACGTTCTCCGGCAATGTAAGTGCAAGCTGCTAGCGTCTTTTGCAGGACATCCACCGTCAATTCAAAAGAACCATAGCCGGCCATACCGCTGGCACGAGGATCGTCTGGGAGTTCAAATTTGAAGTGCTTGTTGGTGATAGCAGCCTCTAGTGGACCGGCCGCAAAAAACAGCCAGCGGTAATATGCCTGACGTTCGGCGGGTGCGGGAGCCAGCTGTGCTTCGGGGAAGGCATCGGCCAGGTAGGCAAGTATGGCAGGTGTCTCGGTAATCACTTTGCCCAAGTGGCTCAGTGCAGGGACCTTGCCCATTGGATTGATGGCCAGAAATTCGGAAGATTTCATGGCAGGACCATGCCCAATCACTTCGGTCTGATAATTGCAGCCAATTTCTTCCAGCATCCAGCGAACGATACGCCCACGTGACATCGGGTTAGTATAAAAAATCAGTTCACTCATCGCTTTCTCCAGTCTCCCTGCTGTTATTCTGTTATCGCAGTCCTTCATGTATGGTTGCGCCGGACTGAGTATCAGTATAATAAGCCTTGATGACAGACAGGCAAGTTAAACCATGGACAGCATTGAACTGAGTCTTTTCGTCAGCAGAATGGAAGCTGTCTGCGATGAAATGGGCGCGGTACTCCGACGTACGGCTTTTTCTCCAAACATCAAGGACAGGCTGGATTTTTCCTGTGCTCTGTTTGACGCCAGAGGCGGGCTTTGCGCGCAGGCTGCGCATATTCCCGTGCATCTGGGGAGCATGGCCTTCGCGATGCAATCCATTGTTGACCGCTTCGACTGGCTCGAAGGTGATGTGCTGATCCTGAATGATCCCTTTCTTGGGGGAACTCATTTGCCGGATGTGACGGTCATCGCTCCGTTGTTCGACCGGCAGAGAAGTTTGCAGGCTTTCGTGGTCAATCGGGCGCATCATGCCAATATCGGATCCGAGTCTCCGGGCTCTATGCCCAATTCCAGCAGCCTGCAGGAAGAGGGGCTGGTCATAGAGCCGCAAAAACTGCTGAATGCCGGGCAGATCAATCAGCCACTGGCAGCGCAACTGGCGGCATTACAAAACAGCTCGCAGGACCTACAGAATCCGGCAGGAGAGATTGGAGGCGATATTGCAGCCCAGTTAAGTGCGCTTCATAGCGGGAAAAAGCGCCTGGGAAAACTACTTGAGCAACTGGGTAGTGAACAGTTTTCCCTCGCACTGCTTGCACTGAACGATTATGGTGAACAAATTGCACGTTCGGCCCTGGATAAAATACCGCGCGGTAGCTATGACTTTGTCGATTACATGGATGACGATGGTCTGGGCAATCAGCAACAGCGCATTCAACTGCGGCTGCATGTCGGCGATGGCGAAATCCTCGCGGATTTCAGCGGCACGGACGGGCAGGCTGCCGGCAACATCAACTGCCCCTTATCAGTAACCGCTGCAGCAGTGTTTTATGTGTTCCGCTGCCTGATGCCGGATAATACGCCTGCCTGTGCCGGCATATTTCGACATCTGCAGGTCAGAGCACCGGAAGCTTGTCTGGTGAATGCCCGCTTTCCGGCGGCGGTGGTGGCAGGTAATGTTGAGACATCCAGTCGAATTGTGGATGTGGTACTGGGAGCATTGCAGCAAGCCCTCCCACTTGAGATTCCGGCAGCAAGCCAGGGCACCATGAACAATATCGCTATGGGGTCTTACACGCATGGCAGTCACTGGGATTACTATGAAACCCTGGCGGGAGGAACAGGAGCAGGAGCCAGGTTTGCGGGAGTCAGTGCTGTGCACAGCCACATGACCAATACCCTGAACACCCCGGTTGAAAGCCTTGAATTGCATTACCCGGTGCGGATTCGGCGATATGCCATCAGGCGTGGCAGTGGCGGCAAAGGCAGGCATGCAGGTGGTGACGGCTTGATCCGCGAATACGAATTCCTCGAAGAAACCCAGGTCAGTATCCTCAGTGAGCGCAGGCAACATAGCTGTTGGGGGCTATCAGGGGGAGAGCCCGGCAAGGCCGGAAAAAACCTGCTGGACGGGGTCGCCCTGCCAGGCAAGTGCTCTTTTAGCGCCAGCCCAGGGCAACACCTGAGCATTCATACCCCGGGTGGAGGTGCCTGGGGAGCAGCGATATCTTAAGACGTCTAAATCAGCTAAAATGCGCCAGTGAATTTAGTAGCAGGAACTCCTATGAGTATTGAAGAAACCATCAAAGAACAAATCAGCAAGAACCCTATCATTCTGTATATGAAAGGCAGCCCAAATCAGCCGCAGTGTGGATTTTCGTCACAGGCATCACAAATCCTGATGGCCTGTGGTGAACGTTTCGCCTATGTTGATATTCTGGCAAACCCGGACATCCGCACCAATTTGCCAAAAATTTCAGACTGGCCCACTTTCCCCCAACTGTTTGTTGACGGAGAACTGGTTGGCGGCTGCGATATCATGACGGAGCTTTACCAGAGCGGCGAACTCAAGGCTTTGCTGGGCAAAGTGTCAGACAAAGAAGAAACACCTGACACGGAATAAATGACGGGGCCAGGGCCCGCTCTATGTCTGACTCGATTCGCGGCGTTTGGTACATGCTGGTGGCGACCTTTGTGTTTTCGCTGATGACAGTGTTTGTGAAACTGCTGCCGGAAGTGCCTCCCATGGAAGTGGTGTTTTTCAGAGCTGTGATTGCCATCATGCTCTGCCATTTGACGCTGTACCGACTTAAGATTCCGGTTTTCGGGCAAGCCAAAGCGCTGTTGATTTTACGCGGGCTTTCCGGCGCCTTTGCACTTATTCTTAATTACTACCTGATCCAGCAGGTGCCGCTGGCCGCCGCCTCAACCCTGGTATATCTGGTCCCCATCTTCACCACTGTTCTGGGTATTTTTTTCGTGGGAGAAAAAGTCAGGGCTCTGCAGTTTGTGTTTTTCGTGCTGAGTTTTAGCGGCATCCTGATTATTCAGGGTTTCGATGAGCGTGTTTCCTTTTTCCATTTGCTGGTCGGTATCAGCTGTTCGATGTTGATGGGTCTTGCCTATAACTGTGTCAGGAAACTAACCCGGACAGAACATCCGATTGTCATCATGTATTACTTCCCGCTGCTGTGTTTGCCGGTCACCCTGATCGGTATGTTGTTTGATTGGAAAACGCCTGAGGGAATCGAGTGGCTTTATCTGCTGATGGTGGGTGTGACCGGGCAGTTGGCACAATATTATCTGACGCGTTCCTACCAGATTGCAGAAATTGCCACGGTGTCCATTGCCTCATATAGCAGCATCATTTTTACGCTGAGTCTGGGGTTTATCCTGTTTGGTGAGAGTTTCAATGCCATGACTTACCTAGGCATGTTTCTGGTCGTACTGGGTATTATCTGTAATATTCTGTGGCAGCAAAAAAAGCCCCCCAGGACTGTACTGGTGTCCGAAGAATCGTGAAGAGCTGCATTAGTCCGGCAGTAGGATGATGCATCGGCAATGGTTGGGGCAGGTATTTTTGCTGCCTTGACGCTATTGAGAGTCACCGGCATAACTGACACACTAAGTTATTATCAAAATCACCCTGCAAGTGAAATTTATGAAAATACTCGTCGAAATTTCCATGTATCCTTTTGCTGAAGACTTCAAGGCACCCATTCTCAGCTTTATTAAAAAACTGAACAGCTATCCCGGGCTGCAGACCAGTACCAGTCCTACTTCAACCCTCATCAGCGGTGATTACGAGCATGTCATGCAGGTGCTCAAAGAAATGCTGGCTTGGAGTTATGCCGAACATGGCAGGGCAGTCTATGTCACCAAATTCATTCCTGGCATGACACCTGAATGATTGCACAGGGATTTGAAATCCTGGCAGTGTTGCTGGCGATTGCCTATCTTTTGCTGGCCGCGCGGGAAAATATTTTATGCTGGTACTGTGCCTTTTTGAGTTCCCTGATTTTTGTGTTTGTATTCTGGGATGCCAGTCTGCTGATGGAGTCCATGCTGAATATTTTTTATGTAGTGATGGCCATCGTGGGCTGGCTGGAATGGAAATATGGCGGTACCAATAAGCGGCACTTAGCTATCAGCAGTCTGAAATTCTGGCATCATGTGCTTATCATTCTGGGCATGCTAGTGCTGGCCGCTGTCAATGGCTGGCTGATGCAGAATTATACGGATGCTGCCTGGCCCTTTGTGGATTCTTTCACAACCTGGGCCAGTGTCATCACTACCTTCATGGTCGTCTTCAAGGTGTTGGAAAACTGGCTATACTGGCTGCTGATTGACGCCATTTCAATTGTGCTATACATCGATAGGGAGCTGTATCTGACAGCGCTACTGTTTGCAGCCTATGTGCTTATCGTTATCTTTGCTTATATCAACTGGCGCAGAATTTACCTGGAGGCAGGGCGCAAACAGTTTGCCTGAGCATACCCGCTGAGGGTTTATTCCTTGTCCATTTTCTCGGACAGATAATTCTGGATACCCATCTTCTCAATCAGGCTTAACTGGGTTTCCAGCCAGTCTACGTGAGCTTCCTCATCATCCAGAATTTTCTGAAACAAGTCGCGTGATACAAAATCTCGGACTTCCTCGCAATAGGCAATGGCCTCGCGTAAATCCGGAATGGCACGCATTTCCAGTGCCAGATCGCAATTGAGCATCTCTTCCGTATCTTCACCGATATGCAGCTTTCCGAGATCCTGCAGATTGGGCAGACCTTCCAGAAACAGGATGCGCTCAATGATCTCATCGGCATGCTTCATCTCGTCGATGGATTCGTCACGGGTAAAATCGCCCAGTTCCTTGAGTCCCCAGTCCTCAAACATTTTGGCATGCAAAAAATACTGGTTGATGGCAATGAGCTCATTGCCCAGTACTTTGTTAAGAAAGGAAATGACCTGTTTATCTCCCTGCATGCGAATCTCCTCGTTGCGTGTGCCTGAAATGGGTAAAGTTTTATTCTGAAGCAGCCGGCCCTTAAAGTCTACCGCAAGCTATTCATTTACAAGGGGAAAAATATAAACGAGAATGCTTCTTACTATGTTTCTTACTTAAGAGCTTGAACCAGCTATAGCAACCTGAGTACAGCAATCAGGTACACCTTAATTTAAAGCCTGAGGAGCGAAGTCCGGGCAGGGCAATACATTGCGATATATGGAAATTTAGCTAAAAGGTCATGAGTGCAGGCAGTTCGAGACAAAAGCCGGCATTGGTGAATCAGCTAATCTTTACAGTATCTTACTGAATTCAATATGGTTTTTGAGGAATTAAGGCCAAGTGGAAGAGGTTTAAGCAGGGTGGAACGGGGCTTTTTTTGTTGCTGTTTCAACTATCGATTTTGCCTGTTGCATGCACTTCCCGCACTGTGTGGAAACACCCAGGGAGCGGCGAATTTCAGCAAAGGAACTGGCCCCTCCGTTGATGGAGTCTCTGATCTGGCGATCGGTAACGGCTTTACAAAGACAAACGTACATGTATGGGTTCTCAGTAAACAGTCATATTACAGCTGAGAATGTTAAGCTTAATGAGAATCATTGTCAACTACTGGTCCTTGGCTTTTGCGTATTTATCGCCAATTTCCCCCAGACGCAAGGCGAGTTTTTTCGCACTGCCAAAATCTGTTTTTCCTGAGCCCAGCTTGGGAATTTCATCCACCAGGAAATAGGCACTGGGCAGGGCCAAACTGCCCAGGCCGGCATCCAGCAGGTGTTTACGCAGTTCCTGTTGCTGGAGTTCCCGGTTTGACAGGATGATGATGCTTTCACCCTTTTTACTGTGAGGAACGCTGATGGCAACCAGTTCCAGTTCAATGTCGTCGCTGACGCGGCGGATACTGGTTTCCACAAAACCCAGGCTGATCATTTCACCACCGATTTTGGCGAAGCGGGAGTAGCGGTCTTCGATGTGTAAGAAGTTATCTTCATCCAGATAACCCTTGTCACCTGATAAATACCAGGTCTTGCCAGCGATTGTCTGCAAGGCAGAGGCAGTTTTCTGGGTGTCATTCAGATAACCCAGCATGACCTGAGGACCATGGATACAGATCATGCCGGATTCTCCGGCCGGTAGCTGTTCCTGGGTGTCAGGGTCGATGATGCAAATCTCGGTTGCCGGGATGGGGAGGCCAACACTACCGGGTTTGTGCTTGACTGGGGGATAGCCCTCTACTGTGAAATGATCTGGAATATTGACGCAGGCAACAGGTGCCGTTTCAGTGGCACCATAGCCCTCCAGAATGACTTTATCGAATTTGTTAAAAAACTCTTCGCGCACCTCTGCCTGCAGTTTTTCCGCACCGGCTATCGTCAGTCGCAGGGAGGCAAGCATATCGGCGGTGATTTTTGCATTGCGGATATACAGGCGGAAAAAGGTTGAGGTACCGAACATCAGTGTAATGTTGTATTTCTTGATGGCCTTTGCGGTGGCTAGTGCATCTGTCGGGTCCGGGTGACAGACAACAGGGATGCCTTCCAGTAAGGGAAAAAACAAGGTGGCAGTCAGACCGAATGCATGAAATAGGGGCAGATTCGCCAGTACAACATCCTCGTCTTCCAGGTTGAGCAGATGCATGACCTGATCGACATTGGTCAAGAAATTTGCATGCGTCAGGATGACGCCTTTGGGTTGACCTTCACTGCCACTGGAAAAGAGGATGCTTGCGGCTGACTGGGGATCGCTTTGTTGCAGATAGCGTGCTTTTAAGGATTTAGTGGAGCTAAAACGGCAACGCAGAAAAGTCAGCAGGCGGCTGACGATAGAGGTCGATGCACGCAATTTTTCCAGAATGACGATCTTGGCTTCGTGTTCCAGCCAGGTAGTGTCAAATCCGCGCGATTCCAGTTTCTGTAAAAACTGGGAAGAGGTATAGATGGTTTTTATATCTGCCTGGCGCAGAGAAGACAGAAGTGCTTCTTTGCTGGCTGTGTAATTCAAATTCACCAGGGTTTTGCCCCGCATTAAAACAGCAAGATTGCAGAGCATGGCGCCGGCACTGGTTGGTAACAAGGTGGCGACATTCTGTTCCGGGCTGAGAATTTTTATTTTTTCTGCCAGAATAATGCTGCCGGTCAGAGCCTTGATTGCAGTCAACTCAGTACCCAGGGTGTCAATCAGTAAGTACTTCTTACTGGATGTAAGCTGCTTGGCGCTGTCTATCCAGCGTTCACCAATGGTGCTGGCTTTAGTCGGCATCAGGTCCAGCCCCCCAGTCGTTTCCAGTGATTAACGATGTGGCAAAACAGTTCAGCTGTTTTTTCAGCATCATAGCGCGCAGAATGCGCTTGCTCGTCATCAAAATCGATTCCAGCTGCTTCGCAGGCACGCGAAAGTACCGTTTGGCCAAAGCATAAAGCCGAGAGCGAAACTGTGTCCAGATTGGAGAAGGGGTGGAAAGGGTTTCGTTTTAGCTTGTGTCGCTCCGACGCTGCCCGGATAAAGCCATGATCGAAGTGGGCGTTATGCGCGACCAGGATGGCGCGCTTACAAGATTCCTGTTTCATTTTTTGGCGGATTTGTCGAAACATGTCACTGAAAACTTCTTTTTCGTTTTGAGCGATCCGCAAGGGATGAAAAGGGTCTATGCCAGTAAATTTCAGGGAAGCTTCGTCCAGATTGGCCCCCTCAAAAGGCTGGACATGATAGGCATGGGTTTTTTCCGTTATCAGGTTTTCTTCCTTGTCCATGCCAAGAATGACCGCAGAGACTTCCAAGATGGCATCAGACTGCGCATTGAAACCGGCTGTTTCCAGATCCAGCACTATAGGCAAAAAGCCTCGAAAGCGTCTTGAGAGGGGTGTTTCTATGGGCTGCTTTTTAGACTTACTCACTCACAACAGTCCATTGCAATGCTTCTCCAGCACGGAGCGGTGTCACTTTCTGTTCACCAAAATCATATTGGGCAGGAATATCCCAGGGAATTTTTTTCAGGGTGATACTGTCGGTGTTGCGGGGCAATCCGTAAAAGTCCGGGCCGTTAAAGGAAGCAAATGCCTCCAGTTTATCCAGCGCATTAAGCGTCTCAAAAACTTCTGCATACAGTTCAAGCGCAGCATGTGCACTGAAACAGCCGGCACAACCACAGGTATTTTCCTTGCTGTGAGTGGCGTGTGGAGCCGAGTCCGTACCCAGAAAAACTTTTTTGCTGCCACTGGCGACCAGTTCCAGCAGGGCCTGTTGATGTTCATTGCGCTTGAGGATGGGCAGGCAGTAATAATGCGGACGGATACCGCCCACCAGCATGTGATTGCGGTTATACAGGAGGTGCTGTGGCGTAATGGTCGCAGCGATATTGTCGGAAGATTCCGCTACGAACTGGGCAGCCTGCCGGGTGCTGATATGTTCCAGGACTATTTTCAGCTGGGGGTAACGCTGGGTTAAATCCTGTAGAACCTCGTCGATAAACAGGCTTTCCCGGTCGAAAATATCGACAGAAGCGCGGGTGATCTCGCCGTGAATCAGCAAGGGCAGATCAAGCTCAATCATCTGCTCCAGACAGGGATATACCTTATCTATGCTGGTCACTCCTGAATCAGAATTGGTGGTGGCACCAGCCGGGTAAAGTTTAATGCCGAATACCTGGCCACTGTCTTTGGCACGACGCAGTTCCTCAGGACTGGTATTGTCAGTCAGGTAAAGCGTCATCAGGGGGGTAAAGGCTGAAGCAGCGGGTATATGAGTACGGATACGTTCAAGGTAATCCAGAGCGAGCTTGGTGCTGCTCACCGGCGGCAGCAAATTGGGCATGACAATACTACGTCCGAAATAGCGCGCTTGATGGGCTACCGTGTGAAGCAGGCTCTTGCCGTCACGCAAATGTACATGCCAGTCATCCGGTCGAGTTATGGTCAGTTCCTGCATAGTCGAGTATTCATTCAAGCAAGTCGATGGGCAGTATACCAGCTTCTTTGAGAGATGGATTTGCTGTGGCGTAATTCCACAGTTTTGTTTCTGCACAGTTTCATTTTACGCAGTGGCGAAGGTACAATAGCGCCCCTTTTCAAACAGCTTGAAGGAGCTTTCATGGCTGACATCAAAAAAGTGGTATTGGCTTATTCGGGTGGCCTGGATACTTCCGTCATCGTGAAATGGCTGCAGGATAACTACCAGTGTGAAGTGGTTACCTACACGGCTGATCTGGGTCAGGGCAAGGAAGTCGAACCTGCCCGTGCCAAGGCCGAAGCTCTGGGTGTGAAAGAAATCTTTATTGAGGATATCCGCGAGGAATTTGTACGGGATTTCGTGTTCCCCATGTTTCGCGCCAATACCATCTATGAAGGTGAGTATCTGCTGGGGACCTCCATTGCCAGACCGCTTATCGCCAAACAGCTGGTTGCAGTCGCAGAACGCACAGGTGCCGATGCTATTGCTCACGGTGCGACGGGCAAGGGAAATGACCAGGTGCGCTTTGAGTTGGGGGCCTATGCGTTGTCTCCTGCTATCAAGATCATTGCACCCTGGCGCGAATGGGACCTGAATTCACGGGAAAAACTCATGGCCTACTGCGCCAAGCACAGCATTGCTGTCGATCATGACAAGGGTAAAAAATCACCCTATTCCATGGATGCCAATTTACTGCATATTTCCTATGAAGGAGGCATCCTTGAAGATCCTGCCGCCGAGCCCGAAGAAGACATGTGGTTGTGGTCAGTATCACCGGAAAATGCGCCGGCAGAAGCAAGTTATGTTGATATTGAATTCCAGAAGGGTGATGCAGTTGCCCTCAATGGAGAACGTCTGCCCGCGGCAGAAATCTTGGCCAGCTTGAATAGGCTGGGTGGCGACAATGGTGTTGGACGAGTTGATATTGTTGAAAACCGTTATGTCGGCATGAAAGCGCGTGGCTGTTATGAAACACCTGGAGGCACTATCCTGCTGAAGGCTCACCGCGCCATGGAGTCCATCACACTGGACAGAGAAGTTGCTCACCTGAAGGACGAATTAATGCCACGCTATGCCTCTTTGATCTATAACGGCTACTGGTGGTCACCGGAGCGTGAAGCGCTGCAGGCGCTGATCGATTACACACAGCAAACAGTTAACGGCAAGGTGCGTCTGAAGCTGTACAAAGGTAATGTGATTGTTGTGGGCCGTGAATCCGATGATTCATTGTTTGACGAAAACATGGCCACCTTTGAAGATGATGCGGGAGCCTACCATCAGGGTGATGCGGCCGGGTTTATCAAACTGAATGCATTGCGGCTCAGAACGGCCGCGCTAAAGCGCAGGAAATAACAAAGCAGCATGGGTATTGAACAAACACTGGCCATCCAGTTATCACCTGCCTTGTATACCATCATCACAGTGGTGGTGGCGCTTATTCTGCGTTTTCTCATTCGGCGTGCACTGGTCAGCCTGAGTGAAGAGGGATTCTTCGACCAGAAAATAAGAAATGTTTTTTTACGCCTTACCAACTGGTTGATCGGCATATCGGTCGTGCTCTTGGCCTTGGGTTATTTTGGTTTGTCAGTAGCAGCGCTGTGGGCTTCCGTAACAGGCATAGTTGCGCTGGTGGCACTCGGATTTGTTGCCGTCTGGAGAGTGCTCAGCAATATCCTCTGTTCAATCCTGATGATCATTTTTCCGCCCTTCAGAATCGGGGATAACATTGAAGTTCAGGAACCCAGTAATGAGTTTTGCATCCGCGGCAAAGTGGACAGTATCAACATGATGTTTACTACGCTGCTCACGCTGAATGCCGATGGGGAACCGGAGAGTGTAATCAGAATTCCCAACAGCATCTTTTTTCAGAAATACGTGCGCTGTTTTCCCGGTAAAAAAACCCAGAGTCTCAAGGGTTACGTTGCCAGTGAACAGGATTCCAACAACTAGTCATCCTCTGCAAGGACTTTCTAGGGCTTTTCTGCTCTTGTCATGGCAAGCCGAGTAAAGACTGGGCCGACAATTTCAAAAAAGATGGTGGAAAAAATGACGATGGGAATTATCGTGTCACGGTACTGGGGAAACTGATTGGCGGCAACCAGTGCCATACCGATGGCAACTCCAGCCTGTGGTAATAGAGCTATTCCCATCCAGTTACGGCTTGCCCTGTCACTATGACTCAGCAGGGCGCCCAGATACGCACCGGCAATTTTGCCGGCTATTCGCAGGACGATATAGGCTGAGCCGAGTAATATCACTCCATTGATACGATCAAATTCCAGACTGGCACCCGCCAGAATGAAAAAAATGATCATGAAAGGCCACTCGACATCCTCGATTTCATGGAAGGCATATTCATGATGCCGGGCAAAATTTCGTAATACTGCGCCCATGACCATGGCGGCAATAATGAAAGAGACATCCAGCCATAAAGCCAGCCCCCCGCAGAATAAAACCAGCCCCAATGCCTCGGCAAACATGGGTCTGCCGGGACGCAAACGGCCACTCAGGTAGGCAGCCGGATAGCCAAGCACAAACCCCAGTACCAGTGCACCGCCAATTTCCCACAACAAGTGAAACAGGCGGCTCTCGCTGCTGGTGCTGACCGTAAAAATTGCAGCAGCGCTCAGGCCAAGACTGAAAATGATCAGTCCCCAGGCATCATCAAGGGCGACAATGGCCATCAGTTTTTTGGAAAAGCTGCTATCAATCTTACTTTCCAGGACCAGATCAACCGTCACTTCCGGGGCAGTGGCAGCACTGATACAGGCCAGCAGGATGGCAATGGCAACCGGAGCACCCAGTGCATAGAGCCCACCGGAGACCAGCATAACTGCACCGACAGCCGCAGAGACTGAAATCCACAGGATGGGCTTGGCAGCCTGCAATATCAGGGATTTGGTCAATTGCCCGCCCAGCAAAAACCCAATCATGATCAGGGTGATATTGGCTACCAGTTCAAACTGAGAGCTAAGAGAAGCTGGGATTAGCTGGAAGATTTCATCTCCAATCAGAATGCCAAACAGCAGCAAGACAGTAATGCGCGGCAAAAACGTACGCTTGCCAAGAAAATCGGCCCCCATACCCAGCAAGAAAATACTGCCCAGAGCTAGGATTATTTGTGTGGTTTCATTCATAAACTTTTTGCTTGAATTCGCATAAATCTTCGATGATACAGGCAGCACAGCGGGGTTTTCTGGCGACGCAGATATAACGTCCGTGCAGGATTAGCCAGTGATGGGCGTCGAGCAAATATTCCTCAGGGACAAATTTGAGCAGTTTCTTTTCTACTTCAATGACATTTTTACCGGGGGCCAGTCCTGTTCGATTTGAAACCCGGAAGATATGTGTATCTACCGCCATGGTGGGTTGACGAAAAGCAGTATTTAAAATCACATTGGCGGTTTTCCTGCCAACGCCGGGCAAGGCTTCGAGTTCTTCGCGCGTATCCGGCACCTGCGAACCATGTTTTTCGATGAGAATTTTACAGGCAGCGATAATGTTCTTGGCCTTGTTGTTATAAAGGCCGATGGTTTTGATATATTTTTTCAGACCCTGTAGGCCCAGGGCATAGATCTTTTCCGGGGTATTGGCCACCGGAAACAGTAATGCCGTGGCCTTGTTAACCCCGACGTCAGTTGACTGCGCCGAGAGCGTGACGGCCACCAGCAATTCAAAGGGAGTACTGAATTTCAGCTCCGTGGTCGGGTGCGGGTTATCCTGTTTCAGGCGTCTGAAAATTTCGCTACGTTTACTTTTATTCATGGTTGCTGATGGACTGTGCAAGTGCGCGCAGATCTTGTGCACCTGTGAATTTAAGGTCCAGCCATTTTCTCAGGGCAAGTATAAAGCCCATGAGTATAAAAGCACCCGGCGGAAGAATAGCCAGCAAGAATCCTGGGTAATTTGGCAGTATCTGGAGTTCCCAGTTTGCAGCGAAAGGCAGCAGGAGTTCCATATTGGCAAAGACAGTGCCACTGGCCAGCAATTCCCGTATGAATCCCATCAGCACTAGCACGGCGGAAAAACCCAGTCCCATCATCACGCCATCAATGAGGGAGGGCAGTGCCGGGTTTCTCGCGGCAAAAGAGACTGCTCTGCCGAGGACCGTACAGTTGGTGACTATCAGTGGAATGAAAATGCCGATCCTCAGGTACAAGGGGTAGGCAAAGGCCTGCAGTAATAATTCTGCACAGCTGACAAAACCGGCAATGATGAGCACAAAAGCAGGCAATCGGATGGTCGTGCTTACTCGTTGTCGAATCAAGGAGACAAACAGGTTTGAAGCTGCCAAGACCAGGATGGTAGCCAGGCCAAGTCCGAGGGCATTTACTACGGAGGTACTGACAGCCAGCAAGGGGCACAGGCCCAGCAGCTGTACCAGCGCTGGATTATTCGACCAGAGTCCCTGCCTGATGAGAGTGTTGGTTGCAGTGCTCATAAATTCAGTAAGTCACCTTCATTTTGCTGAAAGAACAACAGAGCATCCCTGACTTTCTGGATAACTGCTCTGGGTGTGATGGTAGCACCGGTAAACTGGTCAAAGTCGCCGCCAGCTTTCTGCACGGTCCAGGCTGCAGGGGTAGTGCTGGTCAGTGAGCGACCCTCGAAAGCCAAAATCCAGTCTGATATCCTCAGCTCAATTTTATCACCCAGGCCGGGTGTTTCCCTGTGCTGCAAGACGTGCACGCCACTGATCGCTCCATTGATCCTGATGCCTACCAGCAAATCAATATCACCATTGTAAGCATCTCGGGCAATTGCCGGGAGAATAATACCGATGGCGCGGCCATCTGCAATTACCCGGTAAGCCAGCGTATTTTCTCTCAGAGCGAGCAGTTCAATATCCGCAAAGGCTGAACTTTCAGGCGACAGTGTGATGGTAGGCTCAAAAGAAAGTCCAGGGCCAGATCCCTCAGCTGGAAATATTTCCAATAGGCTGGCCCGCAAGGCTTCCTCCTGCTGGTTTGCGATACGGGGTGCACTCAGCTCAAACACTGCGCCCAGTATCAATGCCACCAGCAAAGCAATCAATAGCAGGCTGCTGCTATGCATGAAAAGTGAGCGTAGAAGACTATTGTTCATACGGCCTCTTGCTCGCAGTGTAGTGATCAATAAAAGGTGCGGCAAAATTGCCCAGCAGAACGGCGAAGGCGATGCCTTCAGGGTAAGCCCCCCAGACCCGGATAATAAAGGCCGTGCTGCCAATAAGGGCACCATAAAAGAGTCGGCCTTTTGGGGTGGTAGCCGCCGTGACTGGATCTGTGGCAATAAAAAATGCTCCCAGCATGGTGCCGGCGCTGAATAGATGAAAAAAGGGAGACCCGGCACTTAATGAACTGCCGCTATCATAAAAAAACAGCGACATAATAGTGATGCTGAGCAGAACAGATACAGGGATATGCCAGCTGATGATGCGTTTATAAAGCAGCCAGATGCCACCAAGCAGAAAGCCCAGATTGACCCAGTCCCAGCCGAGACCGGCAATGAAACCGGGCTCTGCATTCTGTTGCCAGAATTCTGCCAGGGTCAGGCCGGCGCGCTCATTACGGAATATATCCATGGTGGTGGCGCCGGTATAGGCGTCGATGCCCGGGTCTGCACCGGTAAATATAAAAGACAGTGAACTTAAAAAATCGGGAGGAATGTTCATGGCGCTGCGCGGCACAAACCAGGTGCTCATTTCGAGGGGGAAGGCAATCAGTGCCACAACATACCCGACCATGGCCGGGTTGAAGATGTTTTGTCCCAAGCCACCATAGAGGTGTTTGGCAACAACTATGGCAAAAAATATGCTGATAATACCGAGCCACCAGGGAACACTTGGCGGCAGGCAGATGCCCAGCAATACGGCAGTAAGCAGCGCGCTGAAATCTTTCAGGTAAAAACTCGGCTGTTTTTGTCGAAGACTCAGCATCAGGGCTTCAAAGGCGAGTGCCCACAGGCACAGCCAGAGAATGTTGATCAGGGTGCCCCAGCCAAAAAAGACAGTCAGCGCCAGTATCCCGGGCAGGCAGGCCAGGATGACCTGCAGCATCAACTGTGAGGTAGACAATGACTGGTGGTTCTTTGGCAATTTGACGCGTCTGACCGGGCTCACTGCTGCTTACCTTGCTGGCGTGCCCGGGCACGTGAAAGTGCTGCCTGGATCAGCTCGCTTTGCGAGGCTGCACTGGCAGCCAGTTGGGAACGTGCCTGTCGTTGACGCTCTTGCTCTGCGCTTTGCCTCGCCAAACGGTTTTCATGTTGCTGGAAGCGTCCTTGTGCATGCCGGGCTAATTGGTGTTGATCTTCTTGCTGCTGCAGAACAACTTTGCCAAGTTGATAATACTGAACCAGCGGAATGTGACTGGGGCAAACGGCATGGCAGAGTCCACATTCGATACAGTCCTCAAGGCGGTGTGCAGCAGCTTTATCGTAGGCTTGCCCCTGAATAAACCAGTAAAGCTGTTGCGGCAGCAAATCCACTGGACAGGCATCCACACAGAGTCCGCATCGGATGCAGGCCTGTTCACTTAAACTTTTAGTAGGCAAGGGCAACTCGGGTTCAGGCAGGGCAATCAGGTCAATGCAGTCTACCGGACAGGGAGGCAGACAGAGTTCGCAGCCGGTGCATTCATCGGCGATCACCGTGTGCATCTGCTGTGCCGCTCCAACAATGGCATCAACCGGGCAGGCCTGGATACAAAAGGTACAACCGATACAGTCCTGTTCGCGGATCACTGCTTTTTTGACTGGACCTTGCTGGCCATAGTTGCTGTCCAGCGCAACTTTTTCCTGGTCGAGCAGATTGGCCAGAAGCGAAATGGTCTGCTCGCCGCCAGGGGGACACTTGTTGATGGCGTCACCCTGGGCAATGGCTTCGGCATAGGGGCGACAACCAGGGTAGCCACATTGAGCGCACTGGGTCTGTGGCAGTAGTGCATTGATCTGCTCTATCAGCGGCTTATTCTCCTGTGGGAACTTTTGTGCAACATAAGCCAGCATGAGTCCACAAAACAGTGCGAGAAGCAGCAGAGCCAGCACAATGCCAAAAAACAGGCTCATACCTGAACCAGACCGGTAAAGCCCATAAAGGCAAGCGAGATCAGGCCAGCACTTATCATGGCGATGGCCGGGCCGCGGAAGGGTTCAGGGACATCGGCATGATCCAGTCTTTCCCTGAGAGCAGCGAACAGCACCAGTACCAATGAGAAACCCAGTGCCGCGCCAAAACCGAATACAGCAGCCTCAATAAAACTGTGGGCGCTGTTGATGTTCAGCAGAGCAACACCAAGCACGGCACAGTTGCTGGTGATCAGCGGCAGGAATATGCCAAGCACCCTGTGCAGCAGAGGTGAAGTGGCTGACATGATGATTTCAGTCAGGTTAACGATGGCGGCGATCAGTACGATAAAGGCAATGGTCCGCAGCCAGGGCAGGCCCAGCGGAATCAGCAGGTAATGATAGACAAGGTAGGACAGCATGGCCGACAGTGTGAGCACAAAGGTGCTTGCGGCCGCCATACCAATGGCTGTTTCAATTTTACGGGACGTCCCCATGAAGGGACACAAGCCCAGAAACTGGACCAGAACGAAATTGTTCACCAGGATGGCGCCGATCAAAAGCAGAATGAGCTCGCTCATGTCAGCGCCGCTTATGCAAGTTCAGTTCGAGTCGCAGATGTGACTGCCTCGTGTCGTTTTGCTCTGCGCAGGCAAGCATTTGCCTCTGGATCCTCATGGCATGGACAGCCTTTCCTTATTTACCCTCGATCAATTCAATCATGTACCCGTCCGGGTCTTTAACGAATGCAATAACAGTCGTACTATGCTTCATAGGTCCTGCTGGTCGGACAACATCCCCGCCCTTGGCGCTAATTTCCTCACAGGCCTTGTAGGCGTCATCCACAGCTATGGCGATATGACCGTAAGCATTACCCAGTTCATAGGCATCTGTATCCCAGTTATGGGTGAGCTCGATGACCGTGTTTTCACTTTCGTCACCGTAACCGACAAAAGCCAGGGTAAATTTGCCTTCCGGAAATTCTTTCTTGCGCAGCAATTTCATGCCAAAGACATTGGTGTAAAAATCAAGGGACTTTTCCAGATCCCCAACCCGCAACATGGTGTGCAAAATTCTCATGTAAACCTCTTCTGGCGCTAATAGTGTGATCGAGTGCGTGGCGGAATTATGCCAATAATGAGAGACTTTAACCATGTCAGTTCTTCAAGCGAATGAAATACAGCTTTGGCTGGTTGAGGATCAGTCCGTTATGGATCCTGAGATACTGGCGAACTATCAAAGCCTGTTGAGCAAGGATGAGCAGCAACGATACGAACGTTTGTTGTTTCCACAGCATAAAAAGCAGTTTCTGGTAAGTCGGGCCTTGCTACGTTGCGTGTTGGCGGATTCGCTCGGGCTTGCTCCGCAAAAGCTAGTGTTTGCCAAAAATGCCTATGGCAAACCAAGACTAGCCATGTCCCCGTTGCCCGATTCACTGGCATTCAATCTTTCGCACACCAATCAGCTCAGTGTGCTGGCCTTGACTCGGCGAGGTGATATCGGAGTGGATGTGGAATACCTGACCCGTAAGGTGGATATCCTGAAACTGGCACAGCGTTATTTTTCGCAGCAGGAGATTGAAGATCTGCAAGCACTGGAAACTGGTGAGCTCAACCAACGTTTTTTTGATTTATGGACATTGAAGGAAGCCTATATAAAAGCTTGTGGCATGGGTCTGGCCATACCCTTGAAAGATTTCAGCTTTGCCTTCAGTGATGCACAGATACAGCTCAGCTTTTCCGAGGAACGCGAGGATGATCCGGAACACTGGCAGTTCTGGCAATACTGTTTCAAACAGCAGTTTCAGTTGGCGCTGGCGCTCAGGCAGTCAGCCAGGTCGCAGGAGCAGAGCCTTAGCCTATTTACAGGCATCCCCATGCAGGGTTTCGCTCCCTGTGAGATTGAATGCCTGCGATCCATGCAGGTCGCAAGTGGGGAGTAGAAAACAGCTGATCTGCTTCAACTGCAACAGCGTATCTGCCTAAGGGTGTATCAATGGGCGTGATAATTCATGCGGGGCCTTCATCACTGTGTTGGCAGTTCCAGCAGCGTGCGAAATTGCCAGCGTTTGTTTCCCCACAAGCCGGGCAATTCCAGTCCTCAGCTGTTTCTGATGCTTGCTCCTGGTTCTGAATGAGAAGTCTTGCCTCTTCATAGTCAGCATCATCCATTACCCAGAGTTCCAATAGAGTATTGGCAATGCCAAATTCAGCTCCCATGGTATTGCCAAAATCATTTTTCACCAGACAGTCAATGTTGTTGATGGCGAGTATATTCTTGACGGAATACACCACAGCTCGGTTTTCATGTTTATAAACAAGGCGCATTAAAAGCGAGGGTGATCAGTTTTCGTGTTCCAGTGCGGCACCACAGTAGTAACAGTTGGGCTTGTCGGCGGGGACGGTTCTGTTACATGCGCTGCAGCTGAGCGTTAGATTGGAGCGGGCTGAAATGGAGGCTTTGATAGCATCCACTTTTTCCTGCAGGGCAGTATCCGAAAGATCGGCACTGTCCTTAAGTAACTCCCACAGTGCCTGATTGTTGAGCTTCATTTCCCTGAACTGAATTTCAAGCTGATTAATTCGGATGGTCGCTGTATCCAGTTCCCTGGCTGTTTTCTCGGCTTTTTCACTGGCCTTGTCTGTCATGCCGCCCAGATTGAGAATTGCCATAACTGTGTTGCCTCCGAGGCCTGTTTATTCCAGTTCGCCGGGACGAATCAGTGTCTGCAATTGCCCTGAGTGCAACTGGATGTTGCCGGTGTCATCGTGCAGCCTGATACAGGCCAGACTGGCCGTTGTCATCAACTTACCTTCGGCAGTGTAAGCCAGCTCCTCTTCGGGGCAGAGAAATTCGAGAAAATCGTCCATACCCGGATTATGGGCAACCAGCAGAACTTTGTCATACCGGCTTAAAAAGGTTTTTGATTCGGCCAGCATGACATGGTGATTGGCGTGATACAGATTTTCTTCCCAGTACACATCTATCACATTGAAATGAATCATCTCGCAGATGCTCAGGGTGGTTTCACGGGCGCGCGCCGCCGGAGAGCTGATAATGCACTGCGGAATGATCTGTCGGTCCTGCATCCACTGTCCAATCAGCAGGCTCTGGCGTTTACCTCGGGTGTTCAGAGGTCTGTCATAGTCAGAACAGGGAAGCGACCAATCGGATTTGGCATGTCGGAGCAAATATAATTCCTTAGCCATCAGTTTTTTCCCATACCAGAAAACAATATTTTAACCACTCATTCTGCAAGCAGGTTTGCAGGGCATTGCCGCCGGATAACATTTTGCCGTAGTTGCTGAGCAGGGCCAGTTTACCAAGTATTTTGAGTATGATGGCAATGCTTCTGTCACGTGGTCTGCCAAGTTCCAGAAAAGGACTTAAATCGAGTTGTTCCAGTAGTCGCAGCTGATGCTCTTTTGCTATAGCATCCGCATCCTGCGGGCTTAACAGGCTGCCGATTAACCAGCCCTGGCGGAAACGCTCCAACCATGCATGGCTTTGTGCATCCCGTTCAGCTTGAGTGGGGTTCAGAAAATCATCACAGATCACCAGTCGCGCGCCGGGTTTCATGTGCCGTGCCGCCTCACGAAAAAAAGCTTCAGCATCAGCAGCATGTACAAAGGACTCAATGGCAAACACCAGGTCTGCCTGTTCCAGGTCATCCGGTAACTGACAAAAATCAGTCTGTATACAAGACAGCCTTTGCTGCTGCTCTTGTGCCCGGAAGCGCTTTAGGGCCAGTGCCTGCTGGTGCTCACTGATGGTGATGCCTGTGCCCCTGATAGGCAGCCGTTGAGCCATATAACTGAGGCTGGCTCCTACACCACAGCCCAGATCCAGCACCTGTGGCTCATCTGCTTGTGAGCAGCTCATTATTTGCTGGCAAAGCAAATCATCAACATGGTGCAGGGCCGCCTGCCGTGTCTTGACACTATCAGCCCAGACGGCACGATGGATACTGCCCTGTGAGGAGTGACCGAAGCGCAGGAACAAAGTGGTGTTGCTGTTGTAGAAACGGCGGGTCCGATTGGTGTGCTGAGCTGTCATCAGCGCTAGTCTACCTGAACTTCAGCGGGGAAACTCAGCTGCGTAATTCGGCAGCTTGATCAGGTGATGCGCATGCCGGCCTGGGCACCGGCATGGGGTTCTAGCAAATAGATATCCTCTCCCTCACCGGCAGCCAGAATCATACCTTCGGAAAGACCAAACTTCATTTTTCGCGGCTTCAGGTTGGCAACCAGTACGGTATAGCGGCCATCAAGTTGCTCCGGCTTGTAGGCTGATTTGATGCCGGAAAAGACGGTGCGCAGCTCGGGTTCTCCCTGCGCATTCTTGCCCAGGTCCAGCGTGATTTTCAGTAGCTTGTCGGCGCCTTCGACATACTCCGCCTGTACAATTCTGGCGATACGAAGATCAACTTTGGCAAAATCGGCAAATTCTATCTCGCTGGCTATAGCTTCTTTTGCCAGCGGACTGCTTGTCGGTTCCGCGCTAGCTGACCTTGCTGACAGACTGTCCTTGCTTGCATCCACCATGGCATCCACCTTGCTGCTCTCGATGCGGGTCATCAGTGCTTTAAACGATTGTATGGCATGATCTTCGAGCAGGCTATCGGCATCCTGCCAATTCAGAGGCGGAATATTGAGAAAGTTTTCACTGTCCTGTGCCAGTCGCGGTAGTACCGGTTTCAGATACAGCATGATCAGGCGAAACAAGTTAAGCCCGACGGAACAGATTTGCTGGACTTCTTCGGACTGCGGATTTTCCTTGGCCAGTACCCAGGGAGCCTTATCGGCAATGTACTGGTTGGCCCGGTCTGCCAGGCTCATGATCAGACGAATGGCTTTGGCAAATTCACGTTGTTCATAGAGTGCTGCTATTTCACTTGCTGCCTGCTGGCTTTCGCTAAGCAGTTCGTTTTGCTGGAGGCTGGGTGCCAGTTTGCCTGCAAATCCCTTGTTGATGAAGCCGGCACAACGACTGGCTATGTTAACAACCTTGCCGACGAGATCAGCGTTTACCCGCTGGACAAAATCCTCGAGATTCAGATCAAGATCATCCGGATTGCTGCTGAGTTTGGCGGCGAAGTAATACCGCAGATATTCAGGATCAAGAAAGCGCTTGTAGGTTTCCGCCATAATGAAGGTGCCACGGGATTTGGACATCTTCTGTCCATTTACGGTCAAAAAGCCATTCACAGATATCCCGGTCGGAGTTCTGAACTCAGCTGTTTTTAACATCGCCGGCCAGAACAGGGCATGGAAGTTAATGATATCTTTACCGATGAAATGCCACAGTTCCGTATCGGCTCCTTCGGCCCAGAAATCGTCAAAGAGCAGGTCATCACTGGTTTCACATAATTTTTTGAAACTGGCCATGTAGCCTATGGGGGCATCCAGCCAGACATAGAAATATTTTCCTTTTTCGCCGGGAATTTCAAAGCCGAAATAAGGGGCATCGCGGCTGATATCCCATTCCTGCAGACCACTGTCAAGCCATTCAGCCAGTTTGTTGGCAACCTGTTCCGGCAGGGTACCGCTACGCGTCCACTGTTTCAGGAAATCGGTGAATTCCGGCAGTTTGAAAAAGAAATGTGTCGACTCCTTTTGCACCGGTGTGGCGCCAGAGATACTCGAACGCGGATTGATCAAATCGGTGGCGTTATAAGTGGAGCTGCAGACTTCACAGTTATCGCCATACTGGTTTTCCGCTTTACATTTCGGGCACTGGCCAAGAATAAAACGGTCAGCCAGAAACATGCCTTTTTCAGGGTCATAGAGCTGGGTGATCGTGCGTTCATTGATATAGCCGTTGGACTTGCAGCGTTCATAGATGAAAGACGATAGCTCTCGGTTTTCCGGTGAATGCGTGCTGTAGTAAATATCAAAGTCGACGTAGAAGTCAGCAAAGTCTCGCTGATGTTCATGGTTTACCCGGTCGATAAATTCCACCGGTGTGACACCCGCTGCCTCTGCACTGAGCATGATGCTGGTTCCGTGCGCATCGTCCGCACAGACATAGGAGCACTCATGTCCTTGCATGCGCTGAAAACGAACCCAGATATCAGCCTGAATATAACCCAGCAAATGCCCCAGGTGAATTGGACCGTTTGCGTAAGGCAGTGCATTGGTGACCAGTATTCTTCGTTTACTCAACATTAACCTGCAACGTGTATTCGTTATAAAAAATTGTTTGTAGGCGAGGGGCGCGATTCTAGCAGTTTTACAACAACACCTTAAGTGAAAATATCGCTCGCTACGCTGCTGCTGTATGCAAAATTTTGTATACTTCGGGCTTATGTCGAGAATGAAAAAAATGCGCAGCTATTTTCACGGCCTCTGCTTATTGGGGCTGTCAATTCCTTACGGACTTGCCCAGTTGCCCTATGAGCGTGACTTCCCGGTCATGAATTATTATGCAGCTGATGCAAGCGGTGAGCTGGCCGAGTTTCTGGGTCAGCTGGAAAGTGGCGCACTGAGCCTGATCTATGATTCGGATTATGGTTATCTGCCGGCTGCACTGCAGGCTCTGAATATTGATGTGTCCTCACAGTTGCTGGTTTTCTCCCAAACGGCACGAAAACGTCGCTTTATCTCACCGGACAATCCCCGGGCGATCTACTTTAATGATGAAATTTACGTCGGTTATGTGCCGCAGACCAATGGTCTGGAGTTTGCCGCCATGGATCCAGAGCTGGGGCCGGTATTTTTCGAATTGGCACAAGCGCGGGACGGCAGGCTGGATATCAGGCGCCAGACCAGTGTATGTCTGCGCTGTCATGACAGTTTTACCAACAGTGGCGGGGGTACTCCGCGCTTCATGATGAACTCTGTGCTGGCAGATGAGACAGGTGCCATCGTTTCACATGAAATCAGCCTGGTTACTGAAAACAGTACACCACTGGAGCAGCGTTGGGGTGGTTGGTATGTCAGTGGCATGCATGGCAACCAGCAGACACTGGGCAATTACATGTATCGCCCGGGTGAAACTTTCAGTGAAGCCGATTTTCTCAGCTATGGCAATATTCCCGATCTGAATAGCCTGCTGGACACTGGTCCTTACCTGAGTCCCTACAGTGATATTGTTGCGCTGCTGGTCATGCAGCATCAGATTGAGGTACAGAACCTGATGACGCGTGTCAGCTGGAACTACCGACAAGAGCTGGCGGAGCAGGGCAGTATCGCCGGAGAGGCACTGGAAGAACTTGCCAGGCCTTTGCTGGATGCTCTGCTGATGGCCAATGAAGCGCCCTTGGGGGATAGGATCAGCGGGACTTCCGGTTTCGACGAGTATTTTCAAAGCCTGGGCCCGTCAGACAGAGAAGGTCGCAGTCTGCGACAGCTTGATCTGCAAGAGCGAGTCTTCAGCTACCCTCTGAGTTACTTGATTTATTCTGATGCTTTCGCAGCACTGCCGGAAGCGCTGCATGACTATCTGACCGATAATCTTCAGCGTATTCTCACGGCTGTTGAGGACCCGGAGGATTACCCCCATTTGGATACCACCACCCGAGGCGCTATCCTGGAAATCATCAACGCAACTGCGCCGGGCTTTTTCCTGTGAACCCCTGCCCGCATCGGGTAGAATGCTGTCTTTTTAAAATTGAGAACGGGCAATGCAGATACTCGATGGCCGGGCGACTTCCGAACTGGTAAAAACTGAAATCGCTGCGGCAGTTGCCAGCATAAAAGCCAATGGCGGCAAGGCTCCGCATCTGGCAGCTGTCATCGTTGGTGATGATGGGGCAAGTCATACCTATGTCAACAACAAGGTCAGGACCTGCAAGGAACTGGGGTTTGATTCAAGCCTGATCACCTTACCGGAGAACACGACGGAAGCTCAGCTCCTGCAGACAGTCAAGGAGCTGAATGAAAACGATGACATAGACGGCTTTATCGTACAGGTTCCCTTGCCGGCGCATATCGATGAAGACAAAGTCACTGAGGCAATCGATCCTGAAAAGGATGTCGATGGTTTCCACCCGGAAAACCTCGGACGCATGATGCTTGGTTTGCCAAGCTATATCTCGGCAACCCCGAATGGCATTCTGGAATTGCTCAAACGCAACAAGATCAAAACAGCCGGCAAGCATTGCGTGGTGGTAGGGCGGAGTAATATTGTCGGCACACCGATGTCAGTACTGATGTCGCGCAATACCGAGCCAGGCAACTGTACCGTAACACTGGTACACAGCAGAACGGCCAATATGCAGGAGATATGTGCCAGCGCGGACATCCTTATCGTGGCCATCGGCAAGCCCGAATTCATCAAGGCAGAGATGGTCAAGCAAGGTGCTGTGGTCATTGATGTCGGCACCACACGGGTTCCTGATGCTAGTAAGCCCAAGGGCTTCAGCCTGAAAGGAGATGTGGATTTTGATGCGGTCAAGGACAAGTGCAGTTTTATTACACCGGTGCCCGGTGGCGTGGGTCCGATGACCATTGTGTCCCTGATGCAGAACACGCTGCAGGCGCTGGAAAGAAAATTAGAAAGAAAATAACGGGATCGGCTACTAAGAAAACTGCTCCCTCAAGCAATTGCTTTCAAGTAAGCAAGTTAATAAGTTGGATTGAGTCATGACAGATATTCCATCCGCATTGAAACCCTTTATCGCCAAAGTCAGTGAAGGAGAGACGCTGAACTTTGAGCAGGCCAGTGAGGCTTTTGAAATCATCATGAGTGGTGGAGCCACGGCTGCGCAGATAGCCGGATTTCTGGTTGCCCTGCGCATGCGGGGTGAAAAGGTCAGTGAGATCAGTGCGGCAGTCAAGGTCATTCGTTCCAAGGCAGAGCCCATCAAAGCTCCAGCCGATGCCATGGATATTGTCGGTACCGGTGGAGATGGTAGCGGCACCCTGAATATTTCGACAGCCACTGCCATTGTGACGGCCGCCTGCGGTATTCCGGTAGCCAAGCATGGCAACCGGGCCCTTTCCTCAAAATCAGGCACTGCCGACGCCTTATCCATGTTGGGGCTGAACCTGGAAGCTCCCTTTGCGCAAATCGAACGGGCAATCCGCGAAGCCAATCTGGGTTTCATGATGGCGCCGCGTCACCATAGCTCCTTTAAATATGTGGGACCGGTAAGGATGGAGCTGGGGATTCGCACCATATTCAATATTCTCGGCCCCTTGTGTAATCCGGCCGGGGTAAAGCGATATCTGCTGGGTGTCTACAGTGCCCAGTGGGTAAGGCCAATGGCGGAAACCCTGGCGCAACTGGGTTGTGAGAAAGCCTGGGTGGTTCATGGTGCAGATGGACTCGACGAACTGAGCACCACCGGAGAAAATCTGGTCTGTGAAGTTGAGGGCAGCAGTATCAGGGAATTCAGCATCGGCCCGGAAGCTGCCGGTTTGCCAGCGGCCAGTCTGGAAGCCCTCAAGGGGGGAGACGCAAAGTACAATGCGCAACGAATACGTGCTTTGCTGGACGGAGAAAAAGATGCCTACCGCGATATAGTCCTGTTTGGTAGTGCCGCCGCACTTGTGATTGCGGGCAAGGTGAAAGAACTTTCAGAAGGGGTCGGGATGGCGTCAACTGCCATTGACAGTGGCAAAGCTTCCCAGACCCTGGAAAAACTTGTCGCTATTTGTCAGCCCTGATTGAGCTTTTGGAAGTCTCCACGCAGTCAACTTTTTTTCTCTGAGAGCGTTATATACTCATGATGCGGCCTTGAATGGAGAAGCTGCCTTGGTATTTAATTCTTATTTTTTCCGCAGTTATTAATAACTTAAGGGGTTATACTTCGGCGCTAAAGCGGCATTTGACCGCATGGCTTTGCCTTCACTCTATGTGGAAAAATATTGATGAGCACTGATCAGGCTGAACACAATAATAATGAGAACTATGTGCCGCGACCTAAGAAGAAAGGCAGAAAACTGCTCTTCTCGGGCATTATAGTTGCCCTGATTGCCGGTGGGCTGGGTTATTACTGGTATGGTGATGAAGAGCAAGTGGTCGAGAGTCAGCCTCTGATTGCCACCGTCGACTTTGGCGATATTGAAAATACCATTGCTGCTACAGGTTCCCTGATTCCCTTCGAGACGGTTGAAGTGGGTGCCCAGGTTTCTGGTCAGCTCTTGAGACTCTATGTCGAAGCCGGGGACCTTGTCGAGCAGGGCCAGCTCTTGGCTGAAATCGATGCCAGACAGCAGCAGCAGCGGGTTGAATCCAGCCGGGCCAGTTTGGCGGGGCAGGAAGCATTGCTTGAAGCAAGACAGGCTTCGTTGCTGCTGGCAGAAGCCAATACTGAAAGACAGCGTCGTCTTATGGCTGAGGATGCAACCAGCCAGCTGGATTTTGACAATGCCGTGAATGCGCTGGCTGCAGCCCAGGCCAACCTGATCCAGACCCAGCGACAAATAGACCAGAGTCGGGCAAGTCTGGCGATTGAGGAACAGCAACTGCAATTTACCCGTATCGTTGCGCCGATATCCGGCACGATTGTTTCTGTTGCGATGACCGAGGGTAGAACCCTTAATGCAAGCCAACAGGCGCCAACCATTCTCACCATTGCCGATCTGACGAAAATGAGCGTGGAAGCGGAAATTTCAGAAGCGGATGTTGCTAATCTGCAAAATGGCATGGAGGTGTATTTCACAACTCTGGGTGGGGGCAACCGTCGTTGGCAAAGCAGCTTGCGACAGATTCTGCCACAACCGACGATAACCAATAATGTAGTGCTCTATACGGGACTGTTCGATGTTGATAATACCGATGGAGCACTCTTGCCGGAAATGACGGCTCAGATCTATTTCGTTACCTCGGCGGCAAGAAATGTCCTGACCGTGCCAATAGGCGCGCTGAGCTTTGTCGAAGGAGGGCCAGCCAGTGCCGGTGGAGGTTTTAATGAATTGATGGCTGGTGAAACGGGTAACCGGCCAGGTGGTGCTGCGCCAGCACAAGGCTTCCCCGCGGGGGGCTTTGGTGGCAGGCGTGGGGGGCAGCCTGGAGCGGATGGCGCTGCCAGACCTGCAGGATTGCAGCTGGAAACCAGGCCGCGCCGAGCCATGGTGCAGGTTCAATCCAGCAACGGCAGCATGGAACAGCGGGAAGTGCTGGTTGGTATCACCAGCAGGGTTGCGGCAGAGGTTTTAAGTGGGCTGGACCGGGGCGATCAGGTCGTGGCAGGCCTGGTACAGGGTAATGCAGCCGGTTTTGATCGTGATCAGTTCCGCCAGGCGCTGGGAATACCCGGAGGCGGGGGCTTCAGGGGACCAAGATGAGCACCGGCACCATGGATGTCTCGGGAGTGAATGCTTTTATGCCTGAACAATCTGATGTGCCGGCTCAGGAACAAAGTCTGGCGATTCCCCTGATAGAGCTGAGACAGGTTCAGCGAACCTTTGTTACCGGTGGTGGCGTCGTGGTTAATGCACTGCGTGGTATTGACCTGAAAATCTACCCGGGGGAGTTTCTTGCCATTGTCGGCCAGTCAGGATCGGGCAAGTCTACCTTAATGAATATTCTCGGCTGTCTGGACCGCCCGACCAGTGGCAAATATCTCTTTGCTGGGCGCGATATCGAAAGTTTTGATGCTGATGGTCTCGCCTGGCTCAGGCGTGAAGCCTTCGGTTTCGTGTTTCAGTCCTACAACCTGCTAGGCACCGAGTCTGCACTGGAGAACGTCCAGGTCCCTGCCGTTTACGCGGGACTTGGATCCCATGAAAGACTGATCAGGGCGGAGTCACTGCTCAGTGCTTTGGGGCTTGGTGAACGCATGGATCACAGGCCGACACAATTATCGGGAGGACAGCAGCAACGGGTATCCATCGCGCGGGCCATGATGAACGGCGGCAATGTCATACTCGCCGATGAGCCAACTGGTGCTCTGGATACACAAAGTGGTATTGAAGTGATGGCGCTGCTGGAAGAACTGGCAGAAAAAGGCCACACGGTCATTCTGATTACCCATGATCAGGAAGTGGCACAGCATGCCGGCCGCATTATTGAATTCAGGGACGGCGAAGTCGTCAGTGATACCGGACCAAAGCCCGAGCATGTCAATCCAAAAAATAATGCCAAATTACGAGAGCTGTTTTTAAGCCGTAAAACGTCTCCCATGCTGGCCAGTTTGGGTGAGGCAGTGAGAATGGCCTTTCGTTCGCTCAGAGCCAATATCTTCAGGACCATGCTAACTCTGCTGGGTATCGTGATCGGGGTTTCATCCGTGGTAGCCATGCTCGCCATCGGTGAAGGGGCACAACAGAATATCATTGCCATCATGAACCAGATGGGGACCAATGTCATGACCATTTCACCGGAAAGGCAACCCGGCTCCTTTCGGCGCCTGCCCTCGACGCTGACGATGGATGATGCGAGTGCCATCCAGCAGAATATCCCGAATATTCAGGCGGCCATTCCACAGATGCAAAGCAGAAATACCACCGTGCGTTTTGGCCGCAATGACACCGATACCTCAATCGTTGCGACAACACAGGCCATGCCGGAAGTCGAATCCTGGGCCATGGCGCAGGGCATTTTCTTTACCAATGAAGACAGCGAAAACCTCACGGCGGTTGCCGTGCTTGGCGCAGAAGTCGTCACGGACATTTTTCCCGATGGGCAAAATCCGCTGGGTGAATACATCCTGATCCGCAATGTGCCATTTCAGGTGATTGGGGTCATGACTTCGAAGGGTGCACAGGGTTTTAATAATCCTGATGATGCGGTTTACATTCCGTTTCGTACGGGGGCGGTACGAGTTTTCGGGCAGGATGAAGCGGATGAAATCCGGGTGCTGGTGGATGATGTGGACCTGATCGATCAGACCCAGGAAAATGTCCTGGAGTACATTACAGCGCGGCATGGTACCCAGGATGCCAGGGTGGACCAGAATACCTCCATGCTGGAATCGGCATCCGAATCTCGCGAAACCTTTACCCTGCTGCTCGGTTCAGTAGCGGCGATTTCACTGCTGGTGGGGGGAATTGGGGTCATGAATATCATGCTGGTATCGGTAACGGAACGTACACGCGAAATCGGTGTGCGTATGGCAACCGGTGCACGCCAGAGTGATATCCTTTCGCAGTTTTTATCAGAAGCCATCGTGGTCTCCTGTTTTGGCGGATTGCTCGGGGTTGCCCTGGGAGTCAGCATTGGACTCATTCTGGAACGATTTGAGGTATCAATTTATTTCTCCAGTACGCCGATGCTGCTGGCGTTCACCTGTTCAGTCACAACCGGGCTGATCTTTGGTTTTGCACCGGCACGTAAAGCCTCCAAACTTGACCCAGTGGTGGCATTGGCCAATGAGTAATTTATCCAACAGCGCTGTTTCTTTGTTCAAAGCACTGTGCCCTGTAGGGGCTGCTTTGCTGGTCTCCTGTGTCTCTGTGGAGGTTCCGGGCTTACCGGATACAGCCATTCCTGAGACATGGCAGGGCCCTCAGGAAGAACAGGCGAGTTTATGGCCCGAACTGCAATGGTGGAACGGCTTTGAGACCGAGGAATTGAGTAGCATCATCACCGAGGTCAGAGCGAATAACCTGGATTTACAGAATAACCGCCGCAACCTTGAGTCGGCCCAGCTGGCACTGCGGGAGGCCGGATTTAACCTCCTCCCTACGCCCACGCTGACGGCAAGTACCGCCGGGATTTACAGCGATAGCCTGGGTAATGCCGAGCTGGACAATAGCCCCAACCAGCCTCTGACCCTCGCCGCGGGATTTACCTACAACAACATACTCAGTAAACCCGCCAGTTTTGAACAGGCGCTGGCTATCTATGACTCCAACCGTGCCCTGGTCGCTGACACGGCTTTGAATACCCTGGGAACGACGGCGTCTACCTATTTTCAGGTCCTGTTTATCAGGGATCAGATTGAATTCGCCAGACAGAACCTGCAGAACGCCGAAACCATCGGCAATATTACCCAGGCACGAGTCGATGCCGGGGTTGCCGTCCCAATCGATGCGCTGCAGCAACGGATTGCCATCCAGCAGCAACGGACCAATATCCAGAGCCTGCAGCAAAGCGAGTTATCCGCACTGTCTTCACTTGCCCTGTTACTGGGGCGATCCGTCCAGGAGTTTAATGTCGATGGACAGACGCTCGATCTGCTGAATGTGCCGCAATTAAGACCCGGTATACCGGCAGAACTTCTGCGCAGAAGGCCGGACCTGGTACAGGCTGAAGCCAACCTGCGCAGCAGTGTCGCGAATGTGGAGCTTTCGAGACTGAGTTTTTTCCCTACGCTCTCACTGACGGGAAACATCGGTGCCTCTGATGGTTCGCTCAGTGACTTATTGGGCTCTCCGGATGACCTGCTGAATCTGACAGCAAGCATCAGTCAGATCTTGCTGGATAATGGTGCGCGTTCACGCAGTGTGCGGCAGGCAGAAATCAGCATGGAGAACAACCTGAACAATTTCACTCGGGCAGCCATCGGGGCCTTTAATGAAATTGAAGTGCTTTTGAGTAATATCCGTTTGCTGCAGGAACAGGAATTTGTTGCCGAACAGCAGCTGGCACAGGCGGAAGAGTCATTTCGTCTGGCTGAAGTCAGGTATCGTGAAGGTGTTGCCGATTTTCAGACGGTGCTGACGACGCAAAACACCCTGTTTGCCCAGCGTACCAATTACCTGAATAACAAGATTCAGCGCCTGAATGCCATGGTGGGCTTTTATCAGGCTCTGGGTGGTGGCTGGGATGCCGATGATGAAGAAACCATGGCGATTGCCAATGAATAGGGTTGCTTACAGCCCTTATTTTATAAATTTTTCGAGTTTTGCTGCTAAGTTCCCTTCTTAAATGGAATTTTCCCTTATTTTTACGCTCTAACTTTGGACATTAAGCCATAGGACGTATATTCTCTGCAGTGATATTGCTGATGCATAACCACTTACTGTTTAACGGCTCTGGTGCTATCCCCAATGCTTGATGATATCACCCTCAAAGACCATAGCCTTGAAAGACGGATTTTTCTGTCCCGCCTGCTTATCGGCGCGGTTATCACATTATTATTAATCGCCATGCTGGTTTTGCGTCTGGTCTACCTGCAGGTTTATCAGCACCAGTATTTCTCGACCGTTTCCGATAACAACCGGATCTATTCTCAGGCCATTGTCCCCACTCGGGGGCGCATTTATGACCGTAATGGTGTGTTACTGGCTGACAACAAGCCCAGCTATAACCTGACCGTGGTGCGAGAAAATGTTCCTGATATGACCGCCAGCCTGGCCTTCATCCAGACACTTATCACATTGCCGGATGAGGACATTGAAAAATACCAGCAGCGCCAGCGTCGGCGAAATGTACCTTTTTCCTCTGTGCCGCTGGCCTATGACCTGAGTGAGGAAGAAATTGCCCGTCTGGCCGTTAACCAGTTTCGCCTGCCTGGCTTCCAGGTGGAGGCCCAGTTGGTTAGAAACTATCCCCTGGGGGCGCCGATTGCTCATGCGGTCGGTTATTTGAGTAGTATCACCGAGCAGGAACTGCGAACGGTCAATGCGGAAAACTATGAAGGTACCCATCAGATCGGCAAAATAGGTGTTGAAAAATTCTATGAGCCGGTGCTGCATGGGCAGGTCGGTTACGAAACCGTCGAAAAGAATGCTCGTGGCCAGATCATGAAAGTCCTGGATCGCAGCGACCCGATTCCCGGAGAGGATCTTGTGCTGCACTTGGACAGCCAGTTGCAGCTAAGGGCCTGGGAAGCACTGGGTGATTTTCGTGGCGGCGTGGTAGCTCTGGATGTGAATACCGGCGGTGTACTGGCGATGGTCAGCAAGCCTTCCTTTGATCCCAATCTGTTTGTGGGAGGCATCAGCCAGCGCGATTATGAAATGCTCAATCATCCCGTTCAGACGCCTCTGTTCAATCGCGCGCTGGCAAAATATGCCCCCGGTTCAACGGTAAAGCCTTTTGTCGGTTTGGCCGGACTGGATTACGCCATTCGCACGCGGGACTACCAGGTGTCCGATCCAGGCTATTTCAATCTGCCAGGTGACAGCCATACCTATCACGACTGGACCTGGTGGCTGACCGAATCCGGACATGAGCAGGTGAATCTGGCAAAGGCTATTTACCAGTCCTGCGATATTTATTTCTGGGACCTGGCCGTTGATCTGGGCATTGACCGCATGGCGCAGTTTATGGGGCGTTTCGGATTCGGACAAAATACCAGTATTGATATTCCGCAGGCCAGCGCCGGGACCTTGCCGTCCCGCGACTGGAAAATGGAAACCCGCGGGCAACCCTGGTATCCGGGTGAAACCCTCAATTCAGCTATTGGCCAGGGATATACGGAAGCCACTCCCTTGCAGCTGGCAACAGCAACACTGGTCATGGCCAACAAGGGGCAATGGCGTCAACCGGTCATGCTCAGGCAGCTTGGTCTGAACGGGGATGTCATTCAGCATGCCAGCGAAATTCCGGACGTGAGCCTGCAGAATCCGGATGACTGGAATTTTATCCATCAGGCCATGCAGGATGTCGTTCACAAGGGCACCGGGGGATTCAGAAACACCGGTAGCGCTTATTACTATATTGCCCGTGAAGGCAACATGCCATATCACATGGCCGGAAAATCAGGCACTGCACAGGTTGTCGGAATGGCAGCTGACTTCGATAATAATGCCGAGGTTGAAGAGCAGTTTCGTGATCATGCCCTGTTTATTGCCTTTGCTCCGGTGGAAAATCCGCAAATAGCTCTGGCTGTCTTTGTTGAACACGGTGAAGGGGGCAGCTCGGTGGCCGGACCCATTGCGAAGGAGTTGCTGGATGCTTATTTGTTGGATGAATTCGGACAGATAAAACCCGAATTTATCATTGAAGCGGAGCACCAGCAGCTGAGTTCGTTGGAAGAGCAGCAGGCAGAGGGTAGAGCAGCCTTATGAGTTCTTCAGCCTATGTCAGGCAGCTCAGTGGCGGTTTTGGGCTAGAGAAGCGCCGCAGCATCTGGGAAAGACTCAATCTCGATCCCCCACTTCTGTTTGCCTTAGTGGTATTAATCAGCTTCGGTCTGATGGTGCTCTACAGTGCCACTGACGGTAATCAGGCTGAACTCAGGCGGCAGGTTATCTTTATTGGCATTGCTCTCATTGTCATGTTCGTGGTTGCCCAGATTGACGTCAGGGTCATGCGACGATGGGCACCGCTGATGTATCTGTTCAGTCTCGGTCTGTTGGTGCTGGTACTGTTTTTCGGTTCTTCGTCCAATGGTGCACAACGCTGGCTGGATTTTCCTGGTTTGCCGCGTTTTCAGCCATCGGAGATCATGAAAATTGTCTTGCCTCTCACACTGGCTGCCTATTTTTCACGCCGCGCCATACCACCACGTTTAAAGCATATCGGCTGGGCGCTGGTCATCCTCATGTTGCCGGCAGCATTGATTGCCATAGAGCCTGATCTGGGGACAGCATTGCTGATAGCCGTTTCAGGCATCTTTGTCTTGCTGCTGTCAGGGATAAGCTGGAAGCTGGTTTTTAGCGCACTCGGTGCGGGGATACTGTCGATTCCTGCCATGTGGATTTTCTATTTGCAGGATTATCAAAAACTGCGAATTCTCACTTTTCTCAATCCGGAAAATGATCCACTCGGAGCAGGCTGGAATATTATTCAGTCAAAGACTGCCATTGGCTCCGGTGGTCTCTATGGTAAAGGCTGGTTGAATGGAGTGCAGTCGCGCCTGGATTTTTTGCCCGAGGGACAGACTGATTTTATCGTTGCTGTACTGGGGGAAGAGTTTGGACTGGCTGGCATTCTGTTTTTACTGACACTGTATCTGGTGATTATCGGCAGAGGCCTGTATATCGCCGCTGTATCGACCGACATGTTCATGCGCCTGCTGGCGGGCAGTATTTCACTGACATTTTTTGTCTATGTGTTTGTCAACATCGGGATGGTGAGTGGGATACTGCCAGTTGTCGGGGTGCCTTTACCGCTGGTCAGTCTAGGTGGCACATCAGTTGTCACTTTGATGCTGGGATTCGGTATACTTATGTCCATTCATAGCCACGGCAAAACTGCCTTTCGCTATGCGGATTAAACAGACGGGGACTGTTTTTATCTTTCTATGACGAGACAAAGTGGATTTCACATTGCCTTGCTGCCGCTTCTTGCTGTTTTCCTGACAGCTTGCGTTTCTTCCTCCCCCACAACAAACACAGCCAATGCCGGTCGCTATCAGATGGACAATGACAGCCCGGTACTTGAGGCGATTGATTTTTCACGGGTCGAGGAAGTCGTTCCCAAAGAGATCATCCGTACTGCTGCAGGCAACAAAAGTCCTTACAGTGTGAATGGGCGCAGCTACACAGTCATGGATTCAGAAGTGGGTTATCAGGAAACCGGTATGGCTTCCTGGTATGGCCGTAAATTTCACGGACACCTGACCTCCAATGGTGAAATTTACGATATGTTTCAATATTCTGCGGCTCACAAGAGTCTGCCAATCCCCAGTTTTGCCCGAGTCACCAATCTCAGCAATGGCAAATCAGTTGTGGTCAGGGTGAACGACCGTGGTCCTTTCCATGAGAATCGCATCATTGATTTGTCCTATGCAGCAGCAGCCCGTCTAGATTATGCGGCTAACGGAACGGCGCGGGTGAGGGTGGAATCCCTGACGCCCTGGCTGAATACGCCTCCCATTCTAGTTGATGAATCAGTAGATCCGATTGATCAGGAAGCGATTGCAGCTGAGCGCCAACGGATTGAGGCGGATCAGGGGGAAGAGTTTTTACAGGTTGGTGCATTCAGTAATCGTGACAGTGCTGAAAATCTTCGAGACAGCATTGCCGCGCTTACCCGTCTGCCTGCCTTTATTCGCAGTGAACTGAATGAAAGCGCAGGACAGGTACTGCACCGGGTGCGTTTGGGTCCGCTAAATGAGACAATGGCACTTGATGAAGTGATGCAGCTGATCATTGATGCGGGATTTGGGACGCCTTTTCGCGTCAGGCAGTAATTTGTCAATAATTGGCCATAAAATAGCCAGAATTGCCTGCTAACTTTAGAGGAAAGTCATGCGAGAATATTCACAAGGTACTGTAGGAAATTTCAGAATGAAAAAATCTTTCTCTGCTTTGCTGGTAACAGGTTTGGCATTGTTCCTGTCTGTTTCTGCCTTGGCCCAGCAAGCACGAATCATTCCACGAGCTCCGGATGTTGCTGCCAGTTCCTACATCCTGATCGACGCCACGACCGGTGAAATTCTGGTGGAGTCCAATGCGGACATTCCCCTGCCGCCAGCCAGCTTGACCAAGATCATGACAGATTATGTCGTTGCTTCAGAACTGGAGAACGGCAATATCAGCATGGATGACCAGGTGCATATCAGTGTCAAAGCCTGGCAGATGGAAGGTTCTAAAATGTTCATTCAGGAAGGAACCGATGTGCGCCTGGAGGATCTGATTTACGGCATGGTCGTACAATCCGGGAATGATGCCAGTGTTGCACTGGCCGAGCATATTGCCGGCAGTGAGGAAGCCTTTGCCGACATGATGAACCAGCACGCTGAACGACTGGGTTTACAGAATTCCTATTTCGTCAATGCCCATGGCTTGCCAGCTGATCAGCATGTAATGTCGGCCCGGGATCTAGCAACCCTGTCCCGTGCACTGATACAGCAGTTTCCTGAAAACTATGAAATCTACAAAGTTCGTGAATTTACCTACAACGGCATTCGTCAGCCCAATCGCAATGGTCTGCTGTTCCGGGATCGCAATGTCGATGGCATGAAAACCGGTTACACTGATGCTGCCGGTTACTGTCTGGTGGCTTCTGCCACACGCGACGGCATGCGCCTGATTGCCGTGGTGATGGGAACTGAAAGTGAAAATGCGCGTCTGGTAGAAGCCCAGAAATTACTGACCTACGGTTTTCGCTTTTATGAAACCTATGAGCTGTTTACAGGCAATGAAGTGCTGGCATCCAATCAGGTCTGGTCAGGAAAAACCAATTCAGTTGATATCGGAGCCGTGGAACAGGTTTATATCACCATTCCCAGTAGTACTGGAGATGAACTACAAACGGATATCCAGATTGAAGATGGTCTGCGAGCCCCCATTAATGTGGGAGATGTGCTGGGTCGGGTAACAGTCAGCCTGGATGATACGGTTTATTATCAGGGCGATGTCATTGCCCTGCAGGCTGTTGAAAGGGGCAGTTGGATCAAGCGCCTGATGGATTGGCTGACCCTGTTCTTTATGGGCTTCTTCAGTTAGACGCCTGTTGCCTTGCACAGGTGTGCAATGCCGTCTTAAATCGTGCCAGCATCTTGAATGGGCAAGGCTGTAAAGTTGGTCCTTTTGCGTGCTGGTACTGAATGCAGCGGCCCCGCTGTACAAGAGCCCATGATGCTTGGCCCATGGATTCAGATATGCAGATTGACGAAGACAGTATAAAAATCCAGTTTCCCTGCGACTACCCAGTTAAAGTGATGGGCAAGAACAGCGATGATTTCAGTGATGTGGTTCTGGAAGTGATTCGCCGGCATGCCCCGGACCTTCGCGAAGAAAATATCAGCTTTCGCCCCAGCCGCCAGAATAATTACCTGGCGGTTAATGTCACTATTTATGCCACCGGTGTGCAGCAGCTACAGGCCCTGTTTGATGACCTTAAAGCCACTGGTCGTGTGACCATGGTCTTATAACTGCAGTGTGAACACCGTGTCCACCCCGCTAAGCTATCGTGAACCCTGTGAGCTTCGCTATCTGGGCTTGCAGCCCTATGAAAAAGTCTGGCAGCAGATGCGTGATTTCACCTTGTCGCGGACTGCAGCCACTCCGGATGAACTGTGGATTTTACAGCATGAGCCGGTGTTCACTCTCGGGCAGGCCGGAAAGAAAGAACACATTCTGGATCCTCACGGTATTCCTGTAATCAATACTGACCGGGGAGGCCAGGTTACCTATCATGGCCCCGGACAGTTGGTGATGTACCTGCTGATTGATGTCAGGCGTCGCAGAACGGGTATCAGGGATCTGGTTGATCTGATTGAAAACAGTATTGTTGCGCTGCTTGAGGATTACGGCATCTCTTCAGATACCCGGCCGCGAGCGCCGGGGGTATATGTTGCTGAGAAGAAAATTGCTGCGCTGGGTCTGCGTATCAAACAGGGCTGCTCCTATCATGGACTCAGTTTCAATATTGATATGGATCTGCAGCCTTTCACGTATATCAATCCCTGTGGCTATGAGGGCTTAGAGGTGACGCAGCTGGCTGACTGCCTGCCTAAAGCGCCGCTGAATCTCTTTGATCAGGCCACTGATAAACTGCTCCATCAGCTACTGACTCTGTTATAATTGCGCGCGAATTTATTGCCGATCACATAGCCTAAGGGCAGCTACGGATTTCATGGAAAAAGTTAAAAAGGTCGTTCAAGGGGAAAAACTTCGGGGTGCTGACAAAGTTGCCCGGATACCTGTGAAAGTCATTCCCACCGAAGAAATGCCCCGAAAACCGGACTGGATTCGTGTGCGTATAGGCACCAGCGCCAAGGTCGAGCATATCAAGCAGACCCTGCGCAAACACCGCCTGAGTTCTGTGTGTGAGGAAGCCTCCTGCCCGAACCTAGGGGAGTGTTTCAGTGGTGGTACGGCTACCTTTATGATTCTTGGCGATATCTGTACGCGACGTTGTCCCTTTTGTGATGTTTCCCATGGGCGCCCCAACCCCCCTATGGAAAATGAACCACTGGAATTGGCGCAGGCCATCGCCGAGATGGGGCTGAGTTATGTTGTGGTGACCTCAGTTGATCGTGACGATCTTCGAGATGGCGGTGCAGAACATTTTTCCCGCTGTATCAGTGAAACCCGCCGCCTCAATCCGGGGATAAAAATTGAAGTACTGGTGCCTGATTTTCGTGGCCGCATGGATGTTGCCCTGGCAATCCTTACCGGCACCTGTCCGGATGTTTTCAACCATAATTTGGAGACGATTCCCCGCTTGTATAAAAAAGTCCGACCTGGCTCGGATTACCAGTGGTCCCTGAATCTGCTGAAACAGTACAAATCCATGGCTCCCGAGGTGCTGACCAAGTCTGGCATTATGCTGGGCCTGGGTGAGTCCAGAGATGAAGTAATACAGGTCATGCAGGATATGCGCGCGCATGATATCGATATGCTAACCCTCGGCCAGTACCTGCAACCCAGCAGGGAGCACCTGGCTGTGGAGCGTTTTGTACACCCCGATGAATTTGATGAATACGCCAGGCTTGGCAAGGATATGGGTTTCAGGCATGTCGCCAGTGGCCCCATGGTGAGATCTTCCTACCATGCTGATAAGCAGGCGCTTTTGAATTAGTTGTATGCATTGAAAGTGACTGCGGAGAGCTTCTGTACTATTTTTATCATGGTTAAAAAACCACTAACTAATAAGTTATTCACATTCCTGTTGCTCGTAATTTCGACCAGTGTCTGTGCTCAGGAAAATATTTCTACTGCGAGTGCAGCCTCAAAATCCATAGAGATGGTCAAACTTAACCAGGAACCTGAAATTGATGGAATTCTGGATGATGAGGTCTGGCAGCAGGCGAGAGTAATCACAGATTTCTACCAAACCACGCCTATCGAATTTGCAATGCCTTCACAAGATACTGAAGTGCGTATTTTTTACACTGAAGATGCCATCTATGTTGGCGCTAAAATGTTTGAGGATGATCCAGAACTGATTACTGCCCAGTCTCTTCAGCAATATGGTGGGGTAACCCAGGAAGATGTATTTATTTTATTGCTGGATCCCTTTCTCAATCGACGCAGTGGTTATCGTTTTGCTATCAGTCCTAATGGTATCTGGTGGGATGCCATTTACAGCAGTCCTACTGAAACTGATGCCAACTGGCTGGGTATCTGGCAGGGTGAAAGCGCAATTGGTGAGGATGGCTGGACTACTGAGATTCGTATCCCCTTTCAGACACTGTCCTTTGATCCTGATAACTCAGATTGGGGAATCAATTTCCAGCGCATTATCAGGCGAAGTGATGAGCGTATTTCCTGGCTTTCACGTGATCGCCAGCAGAACCCTGGAACTTCCGGGGTGGCGACTGGTATAAGTGGTATCCAACAAGGTAAAGGCCTGGATATTGTTCCAGGTCTGACATTGCGTCGCGATAAAGTTTTTGGTGCACAACCCGGCGCAGGTGTTGAAAATAGTTTTGAGCCAACACTCGATTTATTCTACAAAATTACGCCTTCACTCAATGCAGCTGTAACCCTGAATACTGATTTTTCAGCAGCAGAAGTGGATAACCGCCAGGTTAATCTGACGCGCTTTTCATTATTTTTTCCAGAAAGACGTGATTTTTTTCTACGTGATTCGGATATTTTTGAGTTTGGTCAAATTGGTACTTACGACTTTACTGCCAATTGGGGAACTGGCTTTTCGGCAATACCCGGTGCAGCTCAACAAAATGCCAGGCCTTTCTTTTCTCGTAGAATCGGATTGAGCGCCAATGGCGCACCGGTCGATCTTAATGTTGGTGGAAAAATAAGTGGCCGGGTTGGTAATTTCAATGTTGGTTCATTAATCATTTCGCAAGATGAGGATGTGGCAAGCGGTGTTGATGCTACAGATATTTTTGTTGGCAGAGCCGTGATGAATGTGCTGTCTGAATCACAGTTAGGGGTAATGATGACGGATGGCGATCCGCAATCCAATCTGGATAACACGCTGTATGGTGCTGATTTTCGGTATCGAAATTCTCGCTTACCGAATAACAAAACTGTAGAGGTGAATGCCTGGGTGCAACAAACGGATACTGAGGGAAAGCAGGGAGATGATATGGCATACAGCCTTGCTCTGAGCTCACCCAACAGAAATGGCTTGCGCGGTACCGCTATCTACACAAGAGTAGAACAGAATTTTGATCCGGCTGTAGGCTACGTGAATAGATCAGGCGTTGAGGAATATGCCATGGAAGGGGGCTACTCATACCTTATGCCGCCCAGTAGCTATTTTGCCTCTTATAATGTGACGGTAGATGGATATCGGGCTGAGCTCTTATCCAGCGGAGAATTAAGCTCTCAAGATGTCGGGATTCGTTTATCACTGTACAACCGAACGCGCGACAGATTTTTTGCAAGACTGGTTCAGGCTAAAGAAGTGCTATTGAATGATTTTTCAATTTTCAGGGCTTCAGATGGATCAAGATCAGTGGTGATACCAAGCGGTAGTTACACTTTTAACGAGGCGAGAATTTTTTTGAATACGGGGACCCATCGAAAGCTGTCAGCAAACTTGAGTGTTTGGGCTGGTGAATTTTATGATGGTGAGCACCTTGAGTTCAGGTCTGCCTTTACCTGGCGACCAAGTAATCAACTGGAGTTTGGTTTAACGCATAATGAAAATTCAATAAAATTACCTGCAGGAGACTTCAAAGTTCGCCAAATAAACCTGCAGGCAAATTTTGCTTTGAATACACGTTGGTCTTGGAATAATTTATTACAGTACGACAATGTATCTGAAGCAGCCGGATTCAATAGTCGTTTGGTATACATACCTGAAGCAGGACAGCAGGCAATTTTAGTGTTTAATTATGGTGCTGAGGATAGAAATAAAGATAATAACTTTATATCGACTGCTTCTGATTTATCTTTACGTGCCACCTATACTTTTCGCTACTAGGTCGACAGGGAAAACGATTTGTCGGCCCTACTGGACAAACCTACTTTGAACACTATGTCTGAATTTTTCTTATCATTTTCCTTGCGTTCAAAAATTAACAGAATAATTCTGAACTGCTTACTACTCTTAGTGTCAGTGCTGGCGAACGCCCAAACAGAGCAGGCTGGTGCCTCACTGGATTCGAAAAGCCTGAGTATGGTCAGGCTGAGTGAAGAGCCCCGTATTGATGGCATAATGGATGAGGCTGTCTGGCAGCAGGCCTTGCTGGTGACAGACCTGCACCAGATGAACCCCTTTGAATATGCCGAGCCTTCACAGCGCACCGAAGTCAGAATTTTTTACACCGAGAATGCCATATTCATTGGCGCCCGCATGTGGGATACCCAGGCTGACCAGATCAGCGCCTCAGTATTAAGGCAAAATGCCAACATCAATCCGGATGATGTCTTCAATATTATTCTGGATCCATTCCTGGATCGACGCAGCGGCTATCGTTTTGCCATGAACCCCAACGGTGTTCGCTGGGATGCGATTTATAACAGTCCAACGGATATGGAAACCAACTGGCAGGGTATCTGGCAGGGTGAGAGCAGCATTGATCAGGATGGCTGGACGACAGAAATGCGTATTCCCTTTCAAACCCTGTCCTTTGAACCAGGTAATACGGAATGGGGGATTAATTTCCAGCGGGTCATTCGACGGGATAATGAAGAAATTACCTGGTTTTCCCAGAATCGCCAATTCAATCCGGGTGCTTCAGGTATTGCGACCAATATGAATGGCATGCGCCAGGGAAGGGGGCTTGATGTTGTACCCGGACTCACCCTGAGAAGGGTGAGAACCTATGGCAGCGGTGCCAATGCCGGTGTGGAAGAAAACTTTGAGCCAACGCTGGATGTTTTCTACAAGATCACGCCTTCCCTGAATGCTGCCCTGACTGTCAACACAGACTTTTCGGCAACCGAAGTGGATGACAGACAGGTAAATCTCACCCGCTTTTCACTGTTTTTTCCGGAAAAACGGGACTTCTTTTTACGGGATTCAGATATTTTTGAGTTCGGTCAGATTGGCACTTATGGCTTCGGTAATCGGGATGGTACCGGTAATGCAGCGATTCCCAATGACAGTTCGCAAAATGCCCGACCTTTTTTCTCGCGCACCATCGGACTCAGTGCTTCAGGCGCTCCGGTAGATATTCAGGTAGGGGGTAAACTGAGCGGCAGAGTAGGTAATTTCAATGTCGGTTCATTACTGATCTCTCAGGATGGGGATGTCGTCAATGGTGTTGAGGCCAGTGAAATTTTTGTCGGCAGAGCCGTGATGAATGTTCTCTCAGAGTCCCGCTTTGGTGTCATCATGACGGATGGGGATCCGCAATCCAATCTGGATAGCAGTCTGTTTGGCGCGGATTTCAGGTACCGCAATTCACAGTTAGGCAATGACAAAATTCTGGAGTTGAATTCCTGGATCCAAAAGAGTGATACGGAAGGCAAGCAGGGTGATGACATGGCCTACAGTCTGGCATTGAGCACACCAAATAATACTGGCTGGCGCGGCGGTGCAGTGTATAACCGGGTTGAACAGAATTTTGATCCGGCAGTCGGCTTTGTCAGTCGAACCGGCATCCAAGATTATGCGCTGGATGGAGGCTATGTTAAACGTCTTGCCAGTGGCAGCTATATTCGCAATGTGTATATGGGCTTTGATGGCTACCGTGCTGAATTGCTCAGTGGTGGGCTCAACTCCGAGGACTTCGGGGTGCGTATTGCGCTGTTTAATCAAGAAAACGACAGGCTGTTTACCCGACTGAGAAGAAATCGGGAAGTATTGCTGAATGACTTTACCATTTTCAGGGCTTCAGACGGCTCCCGCTCGGTGGTTATTCCCCGTGGAGAATACGAATTTAACCAGTGGCTTTTGCTGGTCAATACGGCCGGACAACGCCGTTTTTCCAGCAACCTGATGATGGGCATCGGAGAGTATTATCACGGTGACTATCTCCAGTTGCGGGCCAACAATACCTGGCGACCAAGTCCCCGTTACGAGTTTGGACTCAACTATGGTGAAAATTCCATCAAGTTGCCTGAGGGCAATTTCAAGGTGCGGCAGCTTTCCATCACGGCCAATGTGGCCTTCAATTCACGATGGTCCTGGAGTAATTACCTGCAATACGACAATGTCTCAGAAGGTCTTGGTTTCAACAGCCGGCTTAACTGGATTCCGGAAGCTGGCCAGCAGGCATTCCTGGTTTTCAACTATGGGGCACAGGACCGTGACAAGGACAATAATTTCACCTCGACCAACTCGGATCTTTCTCTAAAATTTACCTATACCTTCCGCTACTAGCAGCTACTAGGCAGACAGGGCTAGCGATTTGCCGGCCAGTCTGAGGATCAGTTCAGCCAGCTCATCCCAGGTATTTAGCTTGTTAAGTCCTTTCACGGATTGGTCGATCTTGGCAGCCTGCTCCAGCATGTGCTCAAGCGAAGCCTGATCATGTTGATTCAGTGCGTTTCCTACGGACCCCATACGATTACGCCAGACGCGATATTGCTGCATAGCAGCTGAGACAGAAGCACCAGTCTGCACAAGCTTCAGCATGGGTAGCAGAGAGCGGATTTCCTTGCAGATAAAATTCAGGATTCTCAGGGCATCTTCACCCTCTGCTTTGAGGTGCTGTAAAATGGTTAAAGCACGTCCGGCCTGACCTTCTAAAGCACTATCGACCAGGGAGAAGACATTAAAACGGGAGCTGTCTGCTACTGCCCGGGCCACTGTCTGGGCATCGATATCCGTGGATTCGCAGAGCATGCTTAACTTGTCAATTTCCTGGGCTGTGGCCAGCAGGTTGCCTTCAGTCCGTTGGCAAAGAATTCTGATGGCCTGTTCGTCAGCATGCAGGCCATGGCCTTTCAAACGTTGCCTGATCCAGGCAGGTAATTGCTGGTTACTGATGGGCCACACCGGAACAAAATAGGCGGCAGATTCAATTTGTTTAAACCATTTGGCCTGGGTGCTGGCTTTTTCCAAGCGCGCGCTGGATATTAGCAAGAGATTGTCTTCAGAAGGATTTTCCAGAAAGGTATGCAGTGCCTTTCTGCCTTCATTGTCGAGTTTGGCGTTGCCCAGTCGCAGGTCTATCAGTTTTTTATCCGCAAACAGTGACAGGCTGTTGCCCGAAGTGAGAAGGCTTTGCCAGTCAAAATTGGCGTGTACGGTATAGACTTCCCGATCCACAAAACCCTGCTGCCGGGCGAAGTGCCTAAGCGCATCACAGCTTTCCTGCACCAGCAGCGTTTCATCGCCGGCTATCCATACCAGTGGTAGCAACTGACGTTCCAGCTGGGCAAGAAGCTGTTCAGACTTGATCTGCACGCTATTTACATGGCCTGCTGGTAAACCAGGGAGAAGGTCACAAGCACATTGGGGTTGATGCTGGGCAGGCCAGCTACCTCACGCAGCGCTTCAACACCCTGAGCCAGCGCAAACTGGCCAGCATTGATGATAATGGGTGATACGGAGCTGATCTGGATTTTATTGCCGGCCAGTTTGACGAGGTTCAGCTCTGTGCTGAGTGTCTGACTCATGCCATGCAGATTCAGCGTGTAAGTCACATTGTTAGTGCGGCTTTCACCGACGGACAGATTCTCCAGCATACGCACATCCGTATTGATGCTAATGCTTGCCAGTGGATAACTTGCTACCTCAAACAGTATTTCCTGCATGCGCTGGTCGCGAATCTCAATGGCGGTATCGACACTGCTCAGATGAATGTCCAGTGTGGCCCTGCCATCAGCGTCTATTTCTCCAGCCAGACGTGAAAAAGTGTTGATCTCGCTGATGGCCGCTGCCTTACTGGTCACGTAAAAAAGGGCTGATTCTTCATTGTTCAGTTGCCATTGTGCCCACGCTGGCATGCTCAGTGCAGTGAAAAGTAAAAACGATATCAAGTGCCTGTATGTGCTTTTTTGCATTACTTACTCCCGGGTCTGTGTTGGATACTTGGTGGGATTATTGCAAGCCTGTGTGCTGTGGGCAATAGAAGCAAAACCCTACAAAAACTAGGGAAAAGGCTTAAGTGGCTAGGGCTCAAAGGCCTGCAATTGGCGTAAAATCTGTGCGGCAAGTTGCTGGCGCATTTCCGATTTAATCAATTCAGCTTCATTGGTTTTTGCCGCAGCGTTGAGGGGATCAGCTTCGTAGAACTGAAACAGGCTGATGGGGCCGGAATCCAGCATGATTTCACCGTCCTGAATCAGCTGAAAAGCGCTTAGCATATTGAGCTCATATTCGCCGGCACGGATATTACGATTGACGCTGACAATCCGTTCAAGCGTTTGCTCATCCTCAAGTTGCAGCAGTAAAGTCGTACTGCTGTCATCAAGTTCGACACCTGAGAGCAGTAACTGGTTTTGCAAAATGCGTCCGAGTTCATTACTGGCACTATATTGCAGATTGATCTGGGGTATTTTAATGGAGAGTTCATTAAGACCGCTGCCTTGCAGAGTGAAGCCGCAAGCACTCAAGAAAAGCGATAGCAGCAGGGCAGACAGGCATTGTTTGCGGTTTATACAGATGTGGCTGGCTTTAAAGCGCATACGGGAATCTCTGCCTAATTGGCAACGATATTGACCAGTTTACCTGGGACCACAATGACTTTGCGAATGGTCAGACCCTCAAGGTGTTTTTGAACATGTTCATCAACCAAGGCGGCTGCTTCCACGTCATCCTTGCTACAGTCGCTGGGCAGTTCAAGTTTTGCCCGCAGTTTTCCGTTTACCTGGGCAACGATGGTGATGCTGCTTTGCTCCAGCGCGGATTCTTCATACCTGGGCCAGGCAGCATCAATAATCGCTCCTTCTCTACCCAGATGTTGCCAGAGCACATGTGTCATGTGCGGAATAATGGGAGCAAGCAGCAGCATAATCGCTTCCAGTGCTTCCTGAATGAGCGCTGTATCTTGTGAATCCGGACTCTCATTGCTGTCGACATACTTGCTGAGTGCATTGAATAGTTCCATGACAGCAGCGATTGCCGTATTGAAAATCTGTCGGCGATCGAAATCATCGCTAACTTTTTTGATGGTACTGTGTGTTTTTAGCCGCAGGGCTTTTTGCTGTTCACTGAGCTTCTGCTGATCCGGTTTCACTGTTGTGGCATTGTGCGCGGCAGCCAGTTTCCAGAGCCGTTTAATAAAACGGTAGGCTCCTTCAACGCCACTATCTGACCACTCCAGACTCTGGTCCGGCGGTGAGGCAAACATCATAAACAGACGCACAGTATCGGCGCCGTATTTCTCAATCAAGCCTTCAGGGTCTACAGTGTTGCCCTGTGACTTAGACATCTTGCTGCCATCCTTGAGCACCATGCCCTGAGTCAGTAGTCGTTTAAAAGGCTCATCGGATTTGACCAGACCTTCATCCCGCATCAGCTTGTGGAAGAAGCGGGCGTAGAGCAGATGCAGAATCGCATGCTCGATACCGCCAATATACTGATCAACCGGTAACCAGTAATCAGCCTTGCCATTCAGCATGGAGGTGGATTCTTCAGGGCAGGCAAAACGTGCGTAATACCAGGAAGATTCCATGAAGGTGTCAAAGGTATCGGTTTCTCGCTCGGCTTTACCCTGACATTTGGGGCAAGTCGTCTGGTAAAACTCGGGCATTTTCTTGATTGGAGAGCCGCTACCATCGAAACTGACTTCGGTCGGCAGGATTACGGGCAGATCATTTTCGGCAACCGGGACGGAGCCACATTGCTCGCAGTTAATCATGGGAATTGGTGTGCCCCAGTAACGCTGTCGACTGACACCCCAGTCTCGCAGGCGGAAATTGACGGTTTTGCGTCCAGTGCCTTTTTCGGTAAAGTATTCGACCAAGCGGGCAAAGGCTGCGTCGAAATCCAGTCCGTCCAGATCTCCAGAGTTAAGCAGCTGGCCCTTGTCGGTATAGGCCTCTTTACTGATATCGCAGCCGGCATCGTCTCCCGGCTGAATGACCTGCTTGATCGGCAGCCCATATTTCCTGGCAAATTCCCAGTCACGCTGATCATGTGCAGGAACTGACATGACGGCGCCAGAGCCATAGGACATCAGCACAAAGTTGGCAATCCATACAGGGACCTCTTCACCACTGATCGGGTGAATGGCCTTGAAACCGGTATCCATACCGGTTTTATCCATGGTTGCCAGTTCAGCTTCGGCGACTTTTATCTTGTCCTGTTCAGCAATATAAGCGGCTATTTCCGGCTTGTTGGCGGCAGCAGCCAGTGCCAGCGGGTGTTGGGCGGCAACAGCAACATAGGTCACGCCCATGATGGTGTCAGGGCGGGTGGTGTAGACCTGCAAAGGGTCATGTCCGGGAACCTCAAAACTCAATTCCAGACCTTCGGACCGACCGATCCAGTTTTGTTGCATGACCCGGACTTTTTCCGGCCACTCATCGAGTTTGTCGAGGTCGGCCAGCAATTCCTCTGCGTAGGCACTGATGCGAATAAACCATTGCGGAATTTTGCGTCGTTCAACAGGCGCCCCTGAACGCCAGCCGCGACCGTCAATAACCTGCTCATTGGCCAGAACGGTCTGGTCCACGGGATCCCAATTGACCTCGGCTTCTTTTTTATAAATCAGGCCTTTTTCATAGAGCTTGATGAAAAACCACTGCTCCCAGCGGTAATAGTCAGGGTGACAGGTAGCGATTTCCCGTTTCCAGTCATAGGCATATCCCAATTGCTGTAACTGGTTTCGCATGTAGGCAATATTTTCAAGGGTCCACTGGGCGGGAGGAACCTTGTTTTTCATGGCAGCATTTTCAGCGGGCAGGCCAAAGGCATCCCAACCCATTGGTTGCAATACGTTCTTGCCCAGCATGCGTTGATAGCGGGAAATCACATCACCAATAGTGTAATTACGTACATGTCCCATATGCAGGCGGCCACTGGGGTAGGGGAACATGGACAGGCAGTAAAATTTTTCGCGCCGAGGGTCTTCAGTGACCTGGAAACTTTGTGCCTCTTGCCAGAAATCCTGAGCAGTTTTCTCGATATGCTGATGAGAATAGTCTTCGCTGAGCTGTGATGCCATGGTTGAGATTTGCTTTATATTTATCGCTAAAAAAAGATCGCATAGGATACCGTAGATGCGGGATTAACGGTAGCTGTAGCGCGACTTTACAGCTGTATTAGCCATGCTTAGCTTGAGAAAAATATTTTTAATTATATTTTTCGACGCGCACTGTCTATACTGCCTTTTCCTGCTCAGGTGCGTCTGTGTTTACAGATACCTAAATGGGAAACCGGTGTGAATCCGGTGCTGCCCCCGCAACGGTCAGAGGCAATCCTGGGAAATTTTCCCTGCCTTAAGCCCGATACCAGCCTGTCAGGTTCATAATCGATGATGCGGAGGGCGTCGTCAGGGTGGCTTCAATCCAGTCTGTGTTTCCCTCCTTCTCGCTGTTAATGCCTGCGAAGAGGACTAACATGAACATTCATTATCTAGGCTTCATCTTGGCAGCCTGTCCGGCACTGACTGCTGCCCAGCAGCCCTTGAGTACTGAAGAAATCACGGTCAGCGTCAGCCGGATGGAGCGCTCTATGCAAGGGGTTGCTGCTTCGGTTGAGGTGCTGGATGGTGAGGATCTCAGTGTTTACACGAGTTTTCCCCTACTTGATGTACTGGGGCTGCTCAGCGGTATGTCCGTTAGCAATAGCGGCGGTCTCGGTAAACAGAGCACGCTGCGAATACGTGGTGAAGAAGGCTATCGTACCCGGGTGCTGGTGGACGGGGTTGAAGTCTCCGATGTCTCTTCTACCCAGATTCAGACCCAACTGGAGCATTACCTGACTGCAGGTGTGGAACGTGTTGAGATACTGCGCGGGCCACAGGGCATGATGTATGGCGCTGATGCGGGAGGAGTACTGAATATCATTACCACCCGCCCAGAAGATCAACTCAGTGGTGAGTTAAATGTCAGTTATGGTGCTGATCAAACCAGTAACCTGAATGCCTTTGCTGCGGGCAAATTAAAGCGGCTCGGCTACAGCCTGCGAGTGGCAGAGCTGAATTCACAGGGTTTCAATGCCAGCAGACTGGACACATTCAGCCGGGATGACGATGGCTATAGCAACCAGACAGCAGGAATAAACCTGGCCTATGAGCTGGATGAGAGCTGGCAGCTTCAGGGCGGGTATCAGCAGATTGACAGTGAAACAGAATTTGACAACTGTTTTGGTCTGGCAGGCAGCAGCCATGACTGCCTGTCGACCTTCCGGCAGGATAATCTGCACCTGAAGCTTGATGCCAGTAATGCAGCATTCAGGCAGCAGTTGGCCTGGCATCACAGTCGTACTGGACGCACGACATTTACAGACGCATTTCCCTTGCTGCAAACCCAGGGTCAACTGGAGCAGCTGCTCTACCTGGGCGACTATCTCATCAAGGATAAGCGTGCTTTGCTGTTTGGTCTTGATCTACAGCGTGCCCGGCTGGAAGAAGGGCTTCAAGTGCATGAGCGCGGGCAGCAGGCACTTTTTGCAGAATGGCGCGATAGGCTGGGTTCTGCATTTTATTACAGCGCTGGGGTACGGCGGGATGATAACGATGATTTCGGCGTCCATGACAGTTTCCGCCTGAGCCTAGCCTACCTGTTGGAAAGTTCCGCTGGCAGTGTAAAGCTCAAGGCCAATACCGGTAATGGTTTTCGGGCTCCCAGCCTGTATGAACTTGCCTATAATCGGGGAAATTTTTCCTATCCCCCGGCTTCGTTGCAGGCCCTGCAGGAAGAATGCAGCAGGGGTTGGGATGCAGGTATAGAAATCAGTACTGATTCAGGCAAGGCACTTGAGCTTGTCTATTTCAAACAGGAAATCCAGAATGCCATTGAATTTGATCTGGCCACTTTTTCAGGCTATCTGCAGCGCAGCGGTAGCAGTCAGGCACAGGGCCTGGAGCTGGCTTACCGGCAGGCTTTGTTTGCAGGCTTGGAGCTCAGTATCAACTATACCTATATGGACACTGAGGATGCGCTGGGAAGACAGAGAATTCGCCGGCCGGGACAGCAGAGCAATCTGACACTGGCCTATCAGAGCCCGCAGCAGCGTTTAAAGCTGCTGTTGAGCTGGCAGCAGCGAGCGGATGTAATTGACGAATATTACGACCCGGCAGCCTTCAGCAATGCTCGTACGGCCTTAGCTGACTTTCAACTGGTGAATGTTCATACGGCATTTGCGCTTTATGAAAGCTTGAATCTGTTTGTACGTATCAATAACCTGTTTAATCAGGACTACCAGGAAGTGTTTAATTACAATGTGGCGGGCCGCTCGATGTATGTAGGCGCAAGGTTTCACTTTTAATGATGATGGATAGGGCTAAGAATCTTAAACACAAACGCAGCATGCAGGCTCTGAAAAAACAGGTCGATGGCACTGTTGCCAGAGCCACCAGAGATCAGGGGCTTTGCCTTTTGTTGACCGGTGATGGTAAAGGCAAAACCAGTTCGGGATTTGGTATGCTCATGCGTTCCCTGGCCTATGGGAAAGCGGTGGGGATTGTGCAGTTCATCAAGGGAAAGCAGCCTTCCGGGGAGGAGAACTATATCCGGCAACGGCATCCAGAGATACCTTTCTACCAGATGGGAACAGGCTTTACCTGGGATACACAGGACAGGGAAGCTGACATCAGCGCTGCCCGGCAAACCTGGGCAGCAGCCGAAAAATTACTGAAAGATGAGTCCATAGAATTCTTGCTTTTGGATGAATTGACCTACATGCTGTCGCTCAAATACCTGGAAGAGCAACAGGTACTGGATGCCATTCGCAATAGGCCTGCAGGGCAGCATGTTGTGATTACTGGCAGAGGAGGGGGCAAGGCTTTAAAGGATCTGGCTGATACTGTGAGCGAGATTCGCAACATTAAACATGCCTATGAAGCAGGCGTGAAAGCACAAGAAGGGGTGGATTACTGAGCATGCACGATCAAGCAAAAGAAACATCGGTTATCGATTATTTACGTGATTTTATCCGCCTG
>Ga0181587_10000154_pt1 | contig 51736 bp, 51 predicted proteins | sample 071ome_27_FD_132463 | JGI IMG/M metagenome (GOLD analysis project Ga0181587, IMG submission 132463) | Coastal salt marsh microbial communities from the Groves Creek Marsh, Skidaway Island, Georgia - 071409AT metaG (megahit assembly) | ecosystem: Environmental > Aquatic > Marine > Intertidal... | reverse complement strand
TTTTGCGGCCCCTGGTGTTGATCCTCGGGCCGCCCGAATTCTTCATGCTGGTGATGGTCGGCGTCGCCATGGTCGGCACATTAAGCGGCAAGGCCCCGATCAAGGGTATTATCGTCGGCGGGCTGGGGATTCTGGTCTCGCTGGTCGGGGTGCATATCTCCACCGGTATTTACCGATTTACTTTCGATCAGCTCTATCTGGTCGACGGGCTCAAGCTGATCCCGGTGACGATCGGGCTCTTCGCCATTCCCGAACTGATCTACATGGCGGTCAAAGGTACCGGCATTGCCGATGTGCCGCTGGGCGATCTGACCAAGGGCAGACGGCAAGGTATCCGGGACGCCTTTACTCATTGGTGGTTGATCATCCGCAGTAGCCTGATCGGAATCTGGGTGGGGATCATTCCGGGGCTGGGTTCGTCCGTCGCCGACTGGTTCGCCTATGGCAGCGCGAAACAGACCTGCGCCGGCGCTTCCGAAACCTTTGGCAAGGGCGATGTCCGGGGCGTCATCGCGGTTGATGCAGCGACCAACGCAAAAGAGGGCGGCTCGCTGATCCCGACGCTTGCCTTCGGCATACCGGGGTCAAGCACGCTGGCGCTGATTTTCGGCGGGTTAATCATCGTCGGTATCTCGCCCGGTAAGAACATGCTGACGACCGATTTGCACCTGACCTTTTCAATGATCTGGCTGCTGATTATCGGCAGTATCATTACCTCTATCCTCTGCCTTGCCTTTACGCGGCAACTGGCGCTGGCCACAACCGTACGTCCGACCATCCTGATCCCCATCGTCCTCGGCATGGCCGTGATCGGCAGTTTCGCCGCGTCCAGCCGGTTTGAGGATGTCATCATCATGGCGGTGTTCGGTCTCATTGGCTATTTCATGCGTTTCGCAGGGTGGCCGCGCCCGCCCTTCCTGCTCGGACTGGTGCTGGGCCCTATTGCGGAGCGCTATCTCTGGACATCGATCCAGCTTTATGGTGGCGAGTTCCTGCTTCGGCCCGGCGTGATTACGATCTTCGTGCTTCTGGTCGTGGTGATTTTCTATCCGGCCATTTCCAGAAAACTTTCACCGGTAAAATCCGATGTTGTTCCTGGCTAGAATTTTCATGTATCTCCTCACGGCGGGCGTGCTTTATGTAATGTTCGCCTATTCGCAGGAAATGCCGTTCGCGGCGCGGATTTATCCGGAGATCGTTTCAATCATTGTCGGCGTGTTGCTGATAATCGAAATCGTTCGCGCGGTGCCCTCGAAAGCGGGGGCACAGGATCATGCGATCGGCGCGGATATCGAATTCAGCGACGACGAAAAATCCGAAGCCGGGATGCGCAAGGCGGCGCTGGTATTTGCCTCGATTTTCCTGTTGATTCTCGGTCTTTATCTGTTCGGGTTTTACGCGACCATCCCCGCCTTTATTTTCGGCTATATGGTGATTGAAAAGGAAAAACCGGTCTGGGCTCTGGTCTTTGCCGCTGTAGTAGGCGGCATCAACTGGTATGTGTTTGGCGAGCTGTTAAGCCTGCCATTTCCCGCCGGGGTTTTATGGGAGTAATGGCGGGCGGTCCGCGGCGTTAATTGGATATCTCAGAGGGGTAAAATGAACACGGTTCCGACAAGCGAAGACGAGCAGGATATTTCAAAACGGTTTCTGGTCGACCCGTACGAAAACTGGGCGCGGGATGAAGGAATCCCCATCCATCTCGATTTCGGCCACAACTTGCTCAATCTGGACGTCGGTCCCTGGGACCGCTGGGAGGCGACGGGCTGCTTTGCACACACCCATGGGCGCGGCGATTTCATGGCCAATTACGTTCTGGAAATCGAACCAGGTAAGAAGACCGCTGAGATCCGCCACATCTATGAAGCCTTCTTTTATGTGCTGAAAGGGGTGGGTTCCGCGGCCGTTGAATATCCCAACGGGGAAACCCGGACATTCGAATTCGGACCGAAAGCGCTCTTTACCGTGCCGCTCAATTGCAAATACCGGATTTTCAATGGATCGGGCCAGGAACCGTTGCGTCTTTCGTGCACCAATGACGCGCCGCTGGTGATCAACCTGTTCCACAATGAAAAATTCGTCTTCGACAATGATTTCGATTTTCCCGAACGGCTTGGCGCCGATGGTCATTTCGAGGGAGAGGGCGAGCATCTCCGCGTCAATCGGGGAGATAATGTTGCCGAGGCCAATCTGTGGGAAACCAATTTCGTCAACGATCTGACGAATTTCAAACTCTATTCGATGGATGCGCGCGGCAAGGGCTCGCTCAACGTTTCCTTCATTCTGGCGGACAGCACGATGCACGCCCATTCATCTGAAATTCCCGCCGGACGGTACAAAAAGGCGCATCGCCACGCGGCGGGCACGCATGTGCATGCCGTGAGCGGCGTCGGCTATACGCTCCTCTGGTATGAGGGGGACGAGAAATTCGTCGAAATTCCCTGGGAGCACGGCTTTATGTACACGCCACCCTTCTGGATGTTCCACCAGCATTTCAACACCGGACCGCAGCCGGCGCGCTATCTGGCCTGCAGCATGGGCAGCCGGCGTTATCCGTTTATTGCCTTGCGCCGCAAGAGCGCGGAAGGAAAGGGCGCGACCTCGATCCAGGAAGGCGGCCGTCAGGTCGAATACGAGGATCAGGACGAGCGTATTCATCGCAAATGGCTGGAGGCGATCAGGGAGCGTGGCGTCGAGTCCAACATGGGCGACGTGTTTGATGAGCCGAAAATCATGGCGATTCCGGAAAACGAATTGACCGGCAGGATCAAAACACCGCCATCGATCGGTCCGGCGGTTTAGACAGACGTCCCGGACCCGCCCGGTGTGGGTTGCTGCGTTGTCGGCGCTGTTGATGTAAGCTGCGCCCAGCATCATACGAATTACGGATTTAGTTGATGATTGATCGATCGAAATTTCCTTCGCCCTATGAGGAAGATGGCGGGGTGCTGTTCCACAAGACTGGCGGCATTTTCAAGAAGATGAGTGTCGAAGAAGGCAAGCTGGACGGGCCCTGGGTGCAATATCACCCGAACGGGCAATTACAATATGAAGGAACGTTCAGAAATGGTCGGCCCGAGGGCCCCATCGTGATGTATTACGATAATGGCCAGGTTTTTCGGAAGGGCAGCTTCAAGGATGGGCTGAAGGACGGGCCGTGGTCGATCTATGACAAGAAGGGCACGATGATGGACGAGGTCGTGTTCGTGAAAGGCAAGGCCGTCTGAGTGGTGGTCAATTGCAGTGGTGAATAGTCAGAATGTTTGGTTGGATCCTCAACCAAAATATAATGGTTCTCTGGGTTGGGCATAGAACGCCGTAATGCTTTGGCCTCTGCTTTTGGCATCACGACACCCCAGCATAACTGGGACCTATATCCGGTCTTCAAATCACTGATCGAACTACGGCCAAGCCAGGTAATTTGGAGATACCTACTGGTATCTGCAGCAAGTCCCTCAAGCCATTTATGCGCCTGTGACCCAAAAACCGAACAAATTTGGCGATTATGCAAATCGTGGATGTCGCCATTTTTAACCTTTCGGAAGATTACGCTGTGCAGATCACGCGTCTGAACGCCTTCGATTGCGGGTGGAGCCGCGAAATGAAATACCATGGCGTCTTCGGGAAAACGGTGATTATTTTCAATCCAGTCATCCTTTGACAGCGCGAAACCTTCACACGCGCCTCGGATATACGCATTGATTAGATAATCAAAGCTCTCGCTGGGCAAAGTTACCAGCTTCGATACTCCAAAATCCCTGAGGAAGATTTTGCTCAGCCATTCATGGGCGGCCGAATTTTTTATGACGCAGTACCTAAATTTTTCTAGGTCAAGGTTGGAGAATTCCGCATTGTCAAATTTGCTGTGCATGACGAGGCCGAAACCGTCATTTGCGACAGATGACGACACTGTTGGACTCTGTCATGCGGCATAACACCAACCCATTTTCTTGCAGATGCGGGAGTCTTTTGGGTCGATCTTGGGGCATCCAAAATACGATGTGCTATAATCGCACAGGGTATAAGAATTATTCGTCCACTTCTTGCAGCAGCGGCGTCGTTGGCTGCAGATTTTGTCTCCGACATTAAACTCGGCAGCTGATTGAGCTATTTGGAGGGGGGCTACAAATTCGGCTGATCTTAGCGCGGGTATATAGGCGACCAACACTGCAACAGTGGCGAACGTCACAAGTTTTAGCAATAATCTTCACTTAGTCGGATTTTCAATTATGTTCGGATTACTCAATCCGAAGTCTTCAAAATGGTACGGCCCCTGTCAAGCAACAGGAGGAAGTTACAAGGATTACTTGACCTCTATTTTGCCTACGGGCTCGAAAGAGCCTTTTTCGGTCATTCGGACGATGACGATACCCCCGGAAGAGGGATAGACGCCGGTTAATGCGCCGATATTGACGAAATGCGTGACCAGAATAAGTGGCCTTTCCATCGGTTCCTTGTTCAGAAAGGCACGAAGGGCCTTCATCTGAGGCTGCTTGTTTTCTTCCCGTTCGTAGAAAGAGTTTAACGAAGGAAGGTCGGATACAATCCCGAGCCCCAACAATGTGGCTGTTTCCCGGCAACGGCACCATTGGCTGGCGTAAATCGCCGGTTCGGCGATACCGTTTTGCCGAAACAACGCACCGATTTTACGCGCCTGGGCCCGGCCGCGTTCGTCAAGGTTTCGCTGTGTGTTGCAATCGTCGATCTTAAAGTTCGCCGGGTCGCCATTCCCTGGTGCGTATGCGTGGCGGATCATTGCGAAATGCCCCGGCGACTTTAGTGCCTGCCACAGCTCGGTGTCGCCCGCGTGGGTTCCGCCAGATATTGTCAGGAGCCCAGCCAAAACCGCGATTGCGGTTATCCAAGAAACCAGTTTCTTCATGCCGAACATACGTATTCCAGAAAGACCGGGATCACCGAACTTCCCGGATATTAGCGTTCGGGCTACCCTTTCAACAACGCAAAGCAACTAAATATTCGGAGGCTGTGTCATGGCGTCGTCTGAGCGTCCGCGCGTTGTCGCGCTGGAAGAACATTATTGGGACGAAGAAGTCGAAAAACATTTCAAGGGCAGGGACTCCTCTCGCCGCAATGCCCTGATGGAACGGCTGCACGATCTTGGCGAGTTACGTCTGAAAGAAATGGACGAGGCCGGAATTGATGTGCAGGTGCTGAGCCACGGCGCGCCGTCACTGCAGCGGATCGACGCGGAGTCCGCCGTCGATCTCGCGATCGGCACGAATGACCGGCTGGCGGAGGCCTGCAAGGCCAATCCGGACCGGTTGTTTGCCTTTGCCGCATTGCCGACCGCCGATCCAAAGGCGGCGGCGGATGAGTTGGAGCGCACCGTCGACAAGCTCGGCTTCAAGGGGGCGATGATCCATGGCCCGACCGGGCCCGATGGTTGGCTCGATAAAAAGGAATACTGGCCGATTTTCGAGCGCGCGGAGGCGCTGGACGTGCCGCTCTATCTGCACCCGTCCTGGCCGCATCAGGATTTCATCAAGACCTATCTGGCGGATTATCTTGACGAATATCCCGCGTTGGGCGGGCCGGCCTGGGGCTATACGATCGAAACCGCGACACATGCGTTGCGCATCGTGCTGTCAGGCGTGTTCGACAAATATCCGAACGCCAAGATAGTCCTCGGCCATCTGGGGGAGAGCATTCCGTTTTCGCTGTGGCGGATAAACCAGGCGCTCAACCGGATCGAGAATACCGGCGGCGCGTCTTTTCGGGAAATCTTCAGCGAGCATTTCTGGATAACCACCAGCGGCAATTTCTCCAATCCCGCCTTCCTGTGTTGCGTGATGGAGATGGGGATCGACCGCATCATGTTCTCGGTCGATTATCCGTTTGTCGATAATGCGGACGGCACCGACTGGATCCCGACCATTCCGCTGTGCCGGGAAGACATCGACAAGCTGCTGCACGGCAATGCGGAGCGGTTGCTGAAGCTTTGATGGTGGGGGTTATTCCGGTTGCCGACAAATCGAGAGATTCATGCCGCATACGGAGCAGAAATTTGCATCATTCTGTATGCGCATGCCGCAACAGGGGCATGGCAACGGTTTCGCCGGTGTGAGGAGCGCGCAGACCGCCCAATAGAAAACCGCAAGTCCAATGATTACTGTCGCGGCGAAACCGAAGTCGCTTCCGTTGAACGAATCCCAGGAGACCCACAGCAGAATGGCGGCCAATAACAGGACCACAAACTTTGCGCCGCCGCATATTCCGCGCCAGAATTCTGTGATCAGGCGGTCCAAATTCAACCTTCGCCTCCCAGCCCCAGCAGCCTCGCCGCCGTGCCGCCGAGAATAGCGATACGTTCGTCATCGCTAAGGGCCGGCGTCTCCATCACAAGATCGACCTCGGTGCTGGTCCAGCCGAAGGGATAATCCGTGCCGATCATGATCTTGTCCGGGCCCGTCTGGTCGATCAGGTAACGCAGCGCATCAGGATCGAACACGATGGAATCGAAATAAAGCTGGCCGTTTTTCAGGTAGGTTGTCGGCGGGTGCTTGCATTGCGCCCCGACGCGTTCATGTGAAAATGTCCGGATAACCGCGTCGGAGCGGTGAGCATAGGACGCAAAATAACCGCCGCCATGCACCGCGCATATCTTAAGGCCTGGATAGGCGTCCAGCGTGCCCTCGAATATCAGGTGCGAGAGCGCGATCGTGGTCTCCAGCGGATTACCTATCGTGTTGGCGAGCGCGCCGCCGCCTGACAGGCGGCCGCCGCCGATCATGTCGGGCGTACCGCGCGGATGCATAAAGACCAGAACATCCAACTCCTCGCACTTGGCCCAGACGGGATGAAAGTCCGGATCGGCCAGTTCGCGCCCCTCGACATAACAGCCGATACTGACACCGCGCAGACCGAGCTTTTTCACCCCATATTCGATCTGCGCGACGGCCAGATCCGGGTGCTGCAAGGCGATGGTGGCAAAGGCGGTAAATCGATCCGGATCGGTCGCGCAAATCTCCGCGAGGCCTTCATTCTGAATTCGGATGATTTCGTCCGCCGCGTCGCGTTCGGCGCCATACCACCAGGGATTGATGCTGAGCGCCGCCATATCGAGCCCCTGCGCGTCCATCGCGGCAATCCGCGTCGCCTTGTCCTCCATCAGCAGATCGGCGCGGTCGGCGGTTTTCCCCATTACCTCAAGTGCCGCCGGCACTCCGCAATGAGCATGGATATCGATCGTGCGGATAGGGCTGCCGTTGATGAATACTTCGCGCCGGGTGCTGCTGTGACTGTGAGGCGCGCCGGCAGGCCTGTCGGCGGGTGATCGCAGCGGGTGCCAATCGCATCCCACAAATCCGATCGATTTGGGACTCATCGCCAATTTACAGCTCCTCAATTAAGGCTTTCGGGCCATCATAAGGGAGAGCGTGTTTCGTGTCCTCTCCGCATCATTGTGGATATCGTCCCATTACTGTCACAAATCTGAAATTAGCGGCGTATATCTCTGGAATCCCATAAAAATCTAATCTGGAGGATGTCTAAATGAAGGTAATTGTCGCTGCCGCGGCGGCCACTATTGCGCTTGCATCTGTTGCAAACGCGGCCGATCTCGTCGTTTACAGCGCCGGTCCGAAGCCGCTTTCTGGCGGTCTGGCCAAGGGTTTCACCAAGATGACCGGTATCAAGGTCAAGCTGTTCCAGTCCAATTCGGGCAAGGTGATGGCGCGGTATCAGGCGGAAAAATCCAACCCGCAGGTCGATGTGATCATTTCGGCATCCTGGGGCCATGCGATTACCCTGAACAAGTCAGGCGATCTTTTGGCCTATACATCGCCCAATGCGGCGAAGATCCCGGCGAGCCTGAAGACAAAGACCTACGCCGCACAAGGCGCGGCGGCGCTGGCGATTGCCTATAACACGAAGTCGGGCCTGCCCAAGCCGAAACAATGGTCGGATCTGACCAAGCCGGTCTACAAGGACCAGATTTCCATGCCGGACCCCGCGAAAGCCGGTTCCGCGCTGACCCTGGTGCAGGGTCTGGCCAGTGCGCAGGGCGATAAGGCCTGGAAGCTTTTTGAAGCGCTCGCCAAGAACGGCATGATTGTTCCCGGTGACAACCGGGCCGCGCTGCGTCCGGTTCTGCAAGGCGCCCGGGGTGTTGTCTTCGGGGCGGTCGACTACATCGCGCTTGGCCTCAAGAAAAAGGGCGAAACGCTGGAAGTCATCCATCCGACCCAGGGCACCGTTCTGGCCCCGCGTCCGATCATGATCGCCAAATCCTCCAAGAACCAGGCGGCGGCCAAGAAATTCGTCGATTACGTTCTGTCCAAGGAAGGCCAGACGCTGGTCGCGAAGCGGCTGATCCTGCCGGCGCGCACTGATGTGAAGGCGCTGCGTCCGGGCTGGAAAGAGCTCAAGATCATCAATTACGATTATGTCAAAGCGGCCGGCGAGGCTGAGGTGACCAAGGCGAAATTTGCTCAGTCCGTCGGCAAGTAACAAAGCCACGTGACAACAGACAAATCTGCTGAGAAGGGCCGGCGGCTGAGGCCGGCGCTTTTCGGTCTCTCCACCTTTTTACTGATCGTCATCGTCGGGTTTCCGGTCCTGGCGATCATCATGTTTGCGCTGTTCCCGTATATAAACGAGCTGTCGTTTCGGGAACCTTTCAACGTTCTGTTACCCAACCTGTCCAATCCGCGCCTGATTGAGGCGACCCTCAATTCGTTGAGCTTGTCGTTTGCGGTCACCATTCTTTCCGCTGTAATAGCGGTGCCGCTGGCCTATATGCGGGCGCGGTTTCCGCTACGGCTGGGCCGGATATGGGATGCCTGTTACCTGGTGCCGTTCCTGATCCCGCCCTATTTCGGGTCGCTGGCCTGGATGCAGCTTCTGCAGCGCAAGGGTTTTATCGAACAATGGCTCGGCTTCAACATGGCCGATTTTCTGTTTTCCTTTCCCGGCATCGTCACCGTTATGGCGCTGCATCTTTTCCCGTTGATCTATTTCACCACCTCAAACGCCTTTGCGATTATCGGGTCGCGCTATGGCGATGTCGCCAAGGTATTCGGTGGCCGGCCCGTTCAGGTGTTTTTCCGGATTTACCTGCCGATGGTGCTGCCCGCGCTGCTTTCCAGCAGCCTGATCGTTTTCATCCTGACGATTGAGGAATTCGGCACGCCGGAAATTCTCGGCAGCCGCTTCGGCTATGAGGTCATCGTGACCTCCATTCATGAAAAATTCTCCGACTGGCCGATAGATTTGCCGGGCGCGTCGGTTCTTTCCCTTATTCTGATTTTTATCGCGTTCTTCGCCTTTCAGGCCCATCAGAAGCTTTCCGACAAGTTCCAGACCACGGTTGAGAACCAGACTATCGACCGGCGCGGCGAACCCTTGCCGCCGGTTTATCTGGCGATCGTGATCCTGATATTCGGAAGTATTTTCGTCCTTGCGGTGGTGTTGCCGATTGTCACGGTCGGTATTGCGGCCTTCATGGATACGGTATCGGGCGGGGTCACGGCGGATAATATGAGCTTCAAGAATCTACTCGGGCTTTTCGATCGGGAATCGGAAGCCTGGGGCGCGATCCTGACCAGCCTGTCGCTCGCCGTCATGGCCGCAATCGGGACTGTTGTTATTGCCATCATCGTCGCCTTTACTATCGTGCGTCTGCGCTCGGCGGCGACCGTTTTTCTCGATTTCCTGACGATCCTGCCCAATTCCGTGCCGGGCATGGCCGTGGCGGTCGGGCTGATCCTGACCTGGAACCAGCCCTGGTGGCCGGTCACGCCCTATAATACGCCTCTGATCCTGCTCCTTGCCTATCTCTGCCTGATGCTGCCTTATCCGATCCGCATGGTGACGGCGGCCCTGAGACAATTGCCCAAATCGCTGGATGATGCGGCCTATATCTCGGGCGCGAGCGAGCTGGTGGTTATCCGCCAGGTTCTTGCGCCGCTGCTTCTTCCCATCGCACTGGCGGCCGGATTCATCGTCTTCGCGATTTCGACGCGTGAGCTGGTCAGCTCCATCATGCTGGCCCCGGCGGGGGTTGAGACGGTGGCGACCTATGTTTTTCATCAGTTCGATCAGGTTTCCGTCGGCTCCGGGATGGCGATGAGCCTGGTCGCGATACTGGTGTCCGGATCAATCATCGCCTTCGGCCAGAAACTGCAAGGTAAAAACCGTACGGGTGACGGATCATGAGCGACCTCAAGATTGAACATATTTCCAAATCCTTCGGCAGCGTCACCGTGCTGTCCGATATTTCCCTGACCGTGGAATCCGGCAGTTTCGTCACGCTGCTCGGACCGTCCGGTTGCGGCAAGACGACCCTGCTTCGCATCATCGCCGGTCTGGAAACCGCCGATACCGGGTCGATTACCTGTGGCGACCGGACGTTTGTTAATGCTGAGCAGGGCCGGTTCGCCGATCCGCAGGACCGTAAACTTGGATTTGTGTTTCAGGATTACGGGCTCTGGCCGCATCTGACCGTAGCGGAAAATGTCGCCTTCCCGATGCGTATGGCAAAGGCGCCCGCGGCGGAAATCGAGGTACGCGTCGCCGAGGTGCTGGGTGTGGTCCGGCTCAGCGAACATGCGGAAAAACTGCCGGAACAGCTTTCCGGCGGGCAGAAACAACGCGTTTCCATCGCCCGGGCCCTCAGCGGCAAGCCGCAACTCATCCTGTTCGACGAACCGCTCTCCAATCTCGATGCAAATTTGCGGGAAGAGCTTGGCCAGGAAATCCGCATCCTTTCAAAACAGTTCGGTCTGACCTGCGTGAACGTGACCCATGACCGGCGCGAGGCGCAGATACTCTCCGACCAGATCGCGTTGATGAAGGACGGGGTTATCCATCAGCTTGGCCGTCCCGAGGATATGTTCCGTCAGCCCCGTGACGTCTGGGCCGCGCAATTCCTTGATGCGGGAAATATCCTTCCCGCCAACCGGGAGCTGCCCGGCGGTAACGGGTCTGCGGCGGAAGTGCTGGTGCCGCGCGGCGCGTTTGAGCTTACGGATAACGGCCAGGGGATAGTGGTGGAGGTTCTCAACTGCATCTTTATCGAAGACCGGTATGAAGTCACCGCCCGGTTCAATGGTGATATCATCAAGGTGTTTTCGCCACGCTATCTCACCATGAATGAAACCGTCACCCTGGCGGTCCGCGAAGAGGATCTGGTGCGGTTCGACTAGGCGTCACGCGACCCCGGGAATTCTCAAACTTGCCGTTTCCCGCCGGGCGTCTGTCGGCTACTCTCTCGGCACTATGACGACATCCATTCCCGATACCGATCCGGCGGTGCTGGCTGATTTGGCGGCTGCCAGCCGGATTCTCGCGAAACGCGGCGTGGTCGATGCGTTCGGCCATGTTTCCCTGCGTCATCCGGACGATCCCGGCCTGTATCTGATGCCAAAGGCGCAGGCGCCCGCGCTTACCACGCCCGGCGATATCATCACCTACAGCCTCGATTCTGAGCCACTCAATGACGCGGGCCGCGGCAATTTTATCGAACGCTTCATCCATGGCGAAATCTACAAGTTGCGCCCGGATATAAATTCCATCGTTCATTCCCATTCGCCGTCGGTCATTCCGTTCGGACTTACAGGGGCCCCGATGGTCGGTACCTTCCACAATGCCGCGTTTCTGGCCGAAGGCGCGCCGGTGTTTGATATAAGGGAAAAATTCGGTCAGACAGACATGCTGGTCTGCGACTGCGCCAAGGGGATCGCGCTGGCGGAAACGCTGGAGGAAAAACATGTCGCCCTGATGCGGGCGCATGGATCCGTCGCCTGCGGCAAGCATTTGCAGCTTTCCGTCTTTCGCGCGGTTTATACGGAAGTCAGCGCGCGTATCCAGACGGCGGCCTTTGCGATCGCCGCGGGCGGGCCCATCGCCGCGCTGGATGAAGAGGAAGGCCGGCTTGCCGATGCCGTAAACGACAATGCCTGCATGCGGGCCTGGCATCTCTGGCGTACGGAAATAACCATGGAAACCGGTTGGTAAGGTCCGGACGGGGGAAGCCATGACCGCATTTTTGGAAGAAAAGGAAAAGCTTGTCCGTTGTATCAGGATGCTCGAACAGAACGGCATCATGGATTACAACGGCCATGCCAGCATCAAGATCACCGATGATCAGATGCTGATCAATATCGGTAATTGCCAGCGCAGTCAGTTGACGGTCGAGGATATCTGTCAGATCGATTTTGATGGAAATGTCATCGACGGCAACGGCAAGCCACCGCTGGAATTCCATCTGCATGCCGGGGTCTACAAGGCGCGGAGCGATGTCAGCGCCGCGATCCACTGCCATCCGAACTGGTCGACAGTGCTTTCGACCGCCGGGATTGAGTATCTGCCGGTTTATGCGCAGGGCTCGCTGGTCTATCCGCTGCCGGTCCTCGATTCACCGGACTCGATCAACAATGTCGATATGGCGAAGCGCCTGACCGATACACTGGGTAACCGGCCGGCGGCGCTGATGAAGGCGCACGGGGTGGTGACGACGGGGGCGAGCATCGTCGATGCGTTCGTGCTGCTGAATTACCTTGAAGAAAACGCTGAGCGTCAATATCGCGCGCAGCTTATCGGGAAGCCTTACGCGTTTACCAAAGAAGAGCTAGAGCTTTGCTATGAAAAGCTCTACAACCCCGGCCTGTTCCTGCGCACCTGGAACCATTTCAGCGCCAAGCTGGACGGCACGGTATTCGACGCCTGACCGGCACGAGGAATCTCAATGGAAGACGTGGAAAAATTCGCGCTTGCCGCGGTGATCGGCTGGCCCATCATGCATTCACGCTCGCCGCTGATGCATAATTACTGGATGAAACAGCAGGGCATCAACGGCACCTATGTTCCGTTGGCGATCAAACCCGGTGCCGTTCCGGAAGCCCTGCGCGCCATGCCGAAACTCGGTTTTGCCGGATGCAACGTCACCATTCCGCACAAGCTTGTCGCCAAGGAAACCATGGACGAGGTCGATGAGGCGGCGGAGAAGATGGGCGCGATCAGCTGCGTCGTCGTGCGCGAGGACGGCAGCCTGTTCGGCACCAATAATGACTGGATCGGTTTTCTGCGCAATCTCGAACATTCTCATCCGGAATTTGATCTGACGGGCCAGGATGTCACCGTGATTGGCGCCGGGGGCGGGGCGCGGGCTGTGTGTTACGGGCTGATCCAGGCCGGCGTGAACAGGATCACCATGGTCAACCGCACGCTGGCGAACGCGGAAACGCTGCAACGTCTCTATGGCGACATCATTACCGTACGCCCATGGGAAGAACGGTCGGAGGCGCTGGGCGGTTCGGCGCTTGTGGTGAACGCGACCTGTCTCGGCATGGTTGGAATGGAGGGGCACGATATCTCGCTCGATGCGCTCGACCCCGACGCGGTGGTCTATGACATCATCTATACGCCGCGCGAGACCAATCTGGTAAAGCGCGCCGCCGAACGTCAGAACAGGACCTGCTCCGGGCTTGGCATGTTGCTGCATCAGGGGCCGGTGGCCTGGAAATACTGGTTCGGGTTGGAGCCCGAGGTAACGCCGGAACTCTATGACCTGCTTGCTGACAGTCTCGAATCGGAATACGGAAAATAGCCAAAAACCGGCCTTTATCACTTTCGGCCTCCGGTGTTGCGCGGGGGCTTATTCGCTGATGCGGGGCAACAATTATCCGAACGGCGTCCGGTCAGTTTTCCAATCGAAACGTCACCGGAATTTCGATTTTGCCGGGCACCGGTGCGCCGCCACGGGTAGCCGGGGCAAAGCGCCATTGCCTCACCGTGCTCTGCGCGGCACGGTCCAGGATTCTCGCGCCGCTCGATTTTTTGACGGCAACTGATTTCACCAGCCCGTCGGGACTGACAGAGACGGCCAACAACACTTTGCCTTCGATGCCCCGCCGTCTCGCCGCCGAGGGGTAACGCGGCGGTCTATTGCCGCCGTTTGCAACCGGACGCGGAGGCCGGGCAGAGGTTGCCAGCTGGATGGAATGGGAGGCCGCTTCTGCGGTTGACTCTGCCTGATCAGCTCCATTCAGGGTGGATATACGCTGCAACGTTTCCGCCGGTTCGCGCCGAAATTCGGCTTGAGGGGGTAGTCTTTCCGCGGCCGTTTTTGTCTTGCGTTGCGGCACGGCTGGTTTTCGCTTCGGGGCGGGCGGCACGTTTGCAAATGATCGCGTGATGGGGGGAGTAGGCGGCGGCTTTTTCTCAGAAGGCGTTTGCGCCGTTGCAGAGGCTGCTTCGGAGGCGGCCGGGCTGACCGCTTCAGGATGCGCATGCGAAGGTTTGGCGGCGTTCCGGGTGGCGTCTTTGGTATCAGGGACCGGCGCGGCCAGAACGACGAGCTCCGCGGAAATAACCGGTGGTACCAAAGGCGCGGGTTCGGGCCAGTCGGCCAGATAAAAAATCATTCCCGCGATAATCAGGTGAAAGAGGATCGAAGCGCTCCACCCGGTGGCACCGAACCCTTTTGGCGACACCGGTTGCGCGGGGGCGACGTCAGATACGGCTAGCGGGGAGGACATAGGGGATACCATCCACCAACCCTTGTTTGGCTTCTATTCCATAACAGTCGGCGAGATTTTCCGGCGTGATGACGTCGTCCGGTGTTCCGTTCGCCGCCACAACACCATTATGAAGTAAAATAATACGCTCAGCGAAGCGGACGGCAAGCGAGAGATCATGAAGAACGACGATGACGGCCGCGCCGCCGGCGGCCTTATCGTGCAATGTCGTCATAACGTCAAGCTGATGGGTGGGGTCCAACCCGGCGACCGGTTCGTCCGCCAGCAAAATTTTCGGCTGTCCCGCAAGAACGCGCGCCAGCAATACCCGCGCCCGTTCGCCCCCGGAAAGCGCGGTGACCGCTCGATGCCGCAAAGGCAAGAGATCGCAATCAGCCAATGCCGTCTCAATCGCGGCGGCGCCGTTTTGGTCGTTTTCGTCGCCGAAGGGCAATCGGCCGAGCGATACCAGAGCTTCGACCGAGATCGGCCAGTGCGCCTGGCCGCTTTGGCCGAGATAGCCGATGGTCCGCGCCCGTTCACGTCGTTCGATCAGGCCGAGCGACTGTCGATCAAGCGTGATCTGGCCCGAATAGTCTTGTAGACCCGCCAGGGACTTGAGAAGTGTCGATTTTCCCGCGCCGTTGGGGCCGATTAACGCGACGAATTCCCCGGTTTCGAATGAACAGGAGACATCCCGGAGGATTTCGTGTCCTCCCAGAGAGACAGTCAGACCGGTTGTCGCCAGTTGCGTCACAGGAGGTTTCTCCGGTGTTTCAATAGCAGGATCAGAAAGAACGGCGCCCCGATCATCGCCGTTAACACCCCGAGTTTGATCTCGCGCTCAAACGGCAGCAGCCGGACGATGATATCGGCGGAGAGAACCAGAATGCCGCCGCCAAGCGCGCTTACGGGCAGCAAAAGTTTCGGGCTGTGTCCCACGAGAGGGCGCAGTAAATGGGGGACAACCAACCCGACAAATCCGATGGCGCCCGAAACGGCGGTCGCGGCGCCGACAGACAAAGCGGTCCCAAGGACCAGACGCAACCGGATGCGTGAGAGATTGAAGCCGAGCGATGCGGCTTCGTCCTCGCCCAGTGTCAACGCGTTGAGCGCGTTCCCGAGAGTGAGCAACATCAGCCATCCGACTGCAATAAACGGCACGGCGAGCCAGACATGTTCGAAACTGCGGTCCGCGAGCGAGCCCAGCATCCAGAAAATGACCTCGTAAGCCGCAAACGGGTTGGGGGAGAGGTTGAGCGCCAGCGACGTCATGGCCCCGGCAAAGCTTGTGACCGCCACGCCCGCGAGGATCAGTGTCAGCACGCTGCTGTCGCGTCCGGCCAGTATCTGGATCAGCATGACCGCAGCGACCGCGCCAAGGATGCCGCCAATCGGCAAAGCAAGTGCGAAACTGGCCGCCAGTCCGGTATAGAACGCGATGACCGCAAACAGGGCGGCCGATGCGGTCACGCCGATAATGCCGGGTTCCGCCAAGGGGTTTCGCAGATAGCCCTGGAGAGCCGCGCCGGATAGCCCCAGTGTCGCGCCGACAGCGAAGCCCAGTATCGCCCGGGGAAGACGGATTTCTGAAAAGATCAGCCAGCCGGTTTCCGAAGGCGCGCTGCCGAAGAAGCCAGCCAGGTCGCTTAAGCCCACTGCCGCCGGGCCCACGAAAAGCGAGACGCAAAACGCGAAAACGGCAAGGGTTGTCAGGCCCGAAATGCCAAGCACATAGCGCCGTTTGGAACTGGTCATTTGGACGCTTCCTTCCATTTGTCGGAAAGGAGGCGCACGGCACGTGCCGTGGCGGGCGTGCCGCACAACCAAAGCCCGTCTCCGATGGCGATACGGGGCTTGGCTTTGAATGCCGCGCGGAGGGCGGGATGGAGCAGCAATTTATTGGCCAATGACGGGTAGGGCGAGGGGTGCCCGATTACCAGAATGTCGGGACCTTGTTCGACCAGCCTTTCCATCGGCAGCACGTGTGTGCCCGGCTGTCCCAAGAGTGATGCAAGATTCCTGAAACCGGCACGTTCGATAACCGCGTGCGATAACGTCCCCCGGCCCGATGAAAAGCCGTTGGCCCATAGAAGCGCCGCTATCGGGCGAGGTTTTGCATGTGTGCCCGATTCCGGGGGCAGGGTTTCCCGAAGCTTTTCGATCAACTTTTTTCCCCGCTCGGGGAACCCGATCGCCCGCGCAACCAAATTGATATTTCTTTCGATAGTGGCGAAATTCGTGGCCGCCTGAACCGTGACAACGGGGATGCCGAAACGTTTGAGTATCCGGATTGTTGCCGGGGTGGTGAACAGGCCTGCAAAAACAAGATCGGGTTTCAGGGGCAGGATTTCCTCTGCCTGCCCGCGCAGCAGCTTTATACCTCTCGCTTCAGCCGTGTAGGCCGACGATATCGGGTCCGCGACGAGAAAGCTGAGTGCGGCGATGTTCTCGCGCGGCGCAAGGGACAACAGGAGCTGATCGGTGCAGAGGTTCAATGACACAATCCGCGCCGGCTTCGCCGCCCAAGCGGGGCTTCCAAAAAACACGAGCGCGGCAAGGGCGGCCGCACCTATGTCAGCCGCCCGGCGGAATGTCATTGAAGCTTGATCCGGGTACGAATGCCGAAATATCCCCGGACGCCCGGACCGCCGAAATCAAGCGCTTCCTCATAATTGTCGTCCAGCATGTTTTCGACCCGCGCATAGAGCTGTATCTGCTCGGTCAGGTTATAGCTTCCGGCGACATTCAGCAGGAAAAAGTGATCGAGATTCACCCGTGTGTTGTTTGCGAAGAAGTTCGAGAATTCGGAATCCTTTTGCTGGCCGGTATAATCCAGCCCCACATTCAAATTCGCCCGCTTTTTCAGAAAGCGGTAGTTGGTGTTGATACTGGCCAGATGACGGGCCCGGCGGGTCAGCTGTGTACGGGTCGCGTCCTGACCGAGCGTGTAAGTATATTGACCCTTTACGGATAAGGAGTCGCTAAGCCGGCCGGTTCCACTGACTTCCACGCCATTGACAATCGAGGTCCCATCGATGTTTACGGCCGTCGTGCCCGCGCCATTGATCAGATCGGTGATCATGTTCCTGAAATAGGTTATGTCGAGTTTTGCTTTGCCATTAAGGAACGCCTGTTCCACGCCGACATCCCAGCCCGTGCTTGTTTCGGTCTTCAGGTTCGAGTTCGGAACGAAATTGGGGCCGAACCCGAATAGTTCGAACAAGGTCGGATTCTTCGCGCCCGTGCCGTAGCTTCCGTGGAGCCGCGTGCCGATATCAGAAAAAAGATAGGCGGCGGTCCCGCGGTAGGTTGTGCGGTTTTCGAACAAATCATTGTCGTCATAACGGATGCCGCCGGACAAAAAGAGCCGGTCCCAGAGAGAGACGCGGTATTCGCCCGAATAGCCCTTGTTGATGACAGAAAGATTGGAGCTTCCGAAATTGCTCGCGGTCGCCTGCGCGTCGCGTTCGTGATCGAACAGCAGGCTGACCGAATGGCTGGCGTTGGCATATTCGGGTGTGTCGAAAAAAAGATTGGTCTGGTAGTCAAAGCGCGACTTCGCGCCGTTTGCGCGCGATGGCGCGCCGCTTGTCAGGGACTCCGACTTGTCATCACTATAGGCGATTCCGGCGATATGCTCCCACATCCCGTCGAACAGGCTGTATTTGGCTGAGACCCGGCCGGTGCGTTGTCTGGTACGGGTGTTATCCGCCGTATCGACAGTAGCGATTGTCCCGGCGACCGCAGGCTGGTCGTCGGTTTCCTGTGTCGCATTGTGATAGCGGGCGAACAGATTGATCTCAAGGTCCTGTATCGGACTGAAACCGAATTTCATATTGGTGTTGCGAAACCAGTTACCGTCGCTTTCGGTATGGCCGGAATCTTCATCAGCGACCGAAAACCCGTCTGTGGCGCTGCCGGTGAAGCCGAGCGAATAATGATATTTTTCGCCGCCGCCCCGGACATTGCCCGAAATCATCCCGCTTCGCTGCGATCCGGCCTCGACGTTCATCGTCGCGATGGCCGGGCCCTTGCCTTTTTTGGTAACGATGTTCACGACGCCGCCAATGGCGTCGCTCCCATAAAGCGCTGTCTGTGGTCCGCGAAGGACTTCAATCCGTTCAATATCCGAGGCGGGCATATTGCCGAGATCGAATTCGGAGCCGCCGCTGACATCGTTGATCTCAACTCCGTCAATGAGCACCAGCGTATGGTTGCCTTCCGCCCCGCGTATGCGGAGTTGTGTAAAGGCCCCGGCCGGCCCGGTTCGGCTCACCGCGATGCCCGGCGTTTCGCGGAGGATTTCCGAGGCCGAACGGGCCTGGCTTCTGGCGATTTCCTCGCTGGTTATAACCGACAGGCTGCTGCCGGCTTCATTGGATGGGATGGGGATGCGGCTTGCCGACACCACCACTTCAGGGGCGACTACTACCGCGCCCTGGGCATTTACGCTGGAAACGGGCGTTGCGGTGCAAAAAACCGCCGCCAATCCCGCTAGAAGTTTTCTGAAGTCTAAACTATCAAGCACTATGGTCTCTCCAAATCATTCCGGCCAAAGGCCGTAGGTCTGAGAACACAGGCGGATATCCGCCGGCGTCCGATGGAGAAGACAACAAGCTGAGCAAATCGGGATTTGCGGCGCATGCGTCTTCACGCATCGCCGCGAACGGCTCACGTTACGCTGGCACACCCCCGGCCCGCGTATGGGCGATACTGGCAGTGGCAGGTCTCCTGGCTCATGGGTCTTCGCGTTCCTCCTGCCTTCCCGGTTTCCCAGTGGCGTTTTTCGGAGGCACGCTCGCCATTCACAGTTGCGGGGACAGCCGGGTTTCACGATCCGTCCGGGATCGTTATCCCTGTTCCCTATTGCTTCCCGTTGGGGAGCCACCGTTAGGACGAGGCTACCCCTCTCATCCCGCGCGATCAACCTGCGCAGGGATTCGAAAGGATGCGCGCATTGTGTTGTTTGAGGTTTGTTTTTTCCAAGTCGCTAAATATAATTGAGATTGCAAATAATTTAATTGCATATACAATCAAATAGGATGAAAATTTCAAAAGCAGGCGGGCATGGGCATAGATTTCGGCTATTTCACCCTTTCGGATAATTACTATCCGGGCAATCCGCGCAGTTCGAACCAGTTCGTGCTGGAAATTCGTGAACAAGCCATTCTGGCTGATCGGCTCGGCTATTCCTCGGCCTGGATCGGCGAACATCATTTCGACCGGCTGGGCGTCAATTCCCGGCCCGACCTCGTGCTGGCCAGCATCATTCCGGAAACGAAGAACATTCGTTTCGCGCCGGCGGTGAATGTCTTGCCGCTGCACCATCCGGTGCATGTCGCGGAATGTTGGGCGACGCTCGATCTATTGTCGGGCGGGCGGGTCGATTTCGCCACGGGGCGCGGATATGACCGGGCCGAATATGAGCCGTTCGGCGCCGATTTCATGCAATCAGCGGAGATGTTCGAGGAGGGGATCGAAGTGCTGCTGAAGGCGTGGACCGAACCCGGTTTCTGGTCGCATCACGGCAGGTTCTACAATATCGATGAGATGTCGATCACACCGAAGCCGGTCCAGAACCCGATCCCCTTCTATGTGGCGTCTTTCTCCGAGACTTCGGTCAATATGGCGGCCCGGCGCGGGCTTAACATCATCTACGCGCCGTTTGCGGCTTCCATGGTGTTCGGCAGTCTGGAGGCGGCGGTAGACAAATACCGGGAAGCCTGCGTGGCGGAAGGGCACAAGCCCGGCCGCGCCATGTGCAGCTATTTCATTCATATCGCGGAGACGCCCGAAGAAGATGATGTCGGGCGGCAGGCGATGATGGATTATTTCAAGCATTGCGTTTTGCGGGCCTTTCCGGACGACCCCGCAAAGATGCCGCCGACAATGCATTATTTTATGAAAATCAATGACATCCTGCGCAATATGGAGAAGGACAAGCTTTCCACCAATTCCGTCCTGATCGGTCCGCCGCAAATGATCGTAGACCGGTTGAAAGAGGTCGAAGCCTCCGGGATCGAGGAATGCATCCTTTATTTCAATGTCGGCAACAAGCCGCATGAAATGGTGAAGGATCAGATGCGGCGTTTCATGGAAGATGTCGCGCCCGCCTTTGAGAATTACCCGCGCGGGTGAATCGGCGGTCCGATGGATATCGCGCACTATCTTCCCTATCTGGTCAATCGGGCCGGGCAGCAATTCGTCACCGCCTTTACACCGTCTCTCGCGGCGGAAGGTCAGGATATTCAGTCCTGGCGGGTTTTGTTTGTCTTGAACCAGCGCGGCGCGATGAAAGTTGGCGAACTGTCCCGCCTGACCAGCATCAACGTTTCCACCTTGTCGCGGCTTCTCGACCGTATGGAGAAGAAGGGCTTGCTAAAACGGACGCCGGACCCGGCGGACGCGCGATCAATCGGGCTTGAATTGACCCTGGAAGGGAGAGAGGTATTCGAACGGTTGCGACCCGCGGCGGAAGCGCTTGAGGCGCGCGCCCTTCAGGTGATGAGCGAGGAAGAGGGCGCCGAATTGAGGCGTCTGCTGAACAAGCTTCATGGCGGGATGTCCGGCGTAGCGAAAATAGGAAATGACATGGCCGCTCGGAAAACCCTTATGATCTCCGGCCGGTTTTGTGGTCCCTCGACATCCGGTCACGGCGGTTACACGGCGGGCCAGCTGGCCCGTTATATCGATGGCCCGGCGGAGGTGACGTTGCGGCGTCCGATACCGATGGACCGGTCTTTGGGGTTGGTCACGGAAGGGGACTCGATCCGGTTGATGGACGGTGACGATGAGGTGGCGGTGGCGCACCCGGCTGAATTTTCTATGGATCCGATCGCTGCCCCGACACTTGAGGAGGCGGAACAGGCCGAGCAAAGCTTCCTTGCGGAAGAGGACCATCTCTACCCGCATTGCTTTGTCTGCGGCCCACAGCGAGAAGCGGGCGACGGGTTGCGGGTGTTTGCGGGCATTATCCCGGGGCGGCGCTATGCCTGCGCGCGCTGGTTTCCGGATGCCGGACTGGCGCGTGAAGACGGGCGCATCGACGATCCGTTTGTCTGGGCGCTGCTCGATTGTCCGGCCTATTTCGGTATGGATTTAGGGAAGACCTTTGTTCTGACCGGGCGCATGGCGGTGAAAATTCTCGATCGTCCCTGGGCGGAGGAACCCTATATCGTCGCCGGATGGAAAACCGGGCAGGACGGGCGCAAGCATTTTGCCGGGTCGGCCATATTCGATACGCGCGGCAAGGCGATGGCGGTTTCCACATCCACCTGGATTGAACCACGCATGTCCTAATTCAGCAGTTTTCCGGGAAGCCAGAGGGCGATTTCCGGGAAGGCCATGATCAGTGCGAGTCCGATAAGCTGCAAAATTACGAACGGGATGATCCCCCGGTAAATATCGTTGAGGCGGACCAATTCCGCCGCCGCACCCTTCATATAAAACAGCGCGAAGCCGAAGGGCGGGGTCAGGAATGAAGTCTGCAAATTAACCGCCAGCAAAATCGCGAACCAGTACAGCATATCGGCCCGGGCGACATGGTCGCCGAAATCCATACCGTTGATGATCGGTGCGAAAACCGGCAGGACGATCAGGGTAATTTCGATCCAGTCGAAGAAAAAACCCAGAAGAAACACCAGACCCATCAACAAGATAAGAAATCCCCAACTGCCGAGACCCAGACCTTCGACCAGCGAGAGGATGACATCGTCGCCACCCAGCGCCCGGAAAACGAAGGCGAATGCGGTTGCCCCGATCAGGATCATGAACAGCATCGCGTTGGTCAGCGCCGTGCGCTCCACGACGTCGGGCAGCCCGCTCAGAAAGGATTTGAATTCGGCCGCGATGCCTGTCCGGTTTCGGAATGCGTCCACCGCCGGTTTGTATAGCCCGGCAAGCAACAGCGCGCCCGCCGCGCCGACCCCGGCGGCCTCTGTCGGCGTGGTCCAGCCGAACAGAATCGACCCCAGCACGAGAAAAACCAGAAAGACCGGCGGCAATACGCCAAAGGCGGTCCGTCTCAGCAATTCGGTGATCGAGACCGCCTGCTCGTCCTCCGGCAATGGCGGGGCGAGGGATGGTCTGAAACCGCAGAGCACCGAAATATAGATCAGATAAAGACCCGCCAGCATCAGCCCCGGCAGGACGGCGGCGGCGAACAATGTGCCGAGCTTTTGCTGCAACAGATGCGCCATGAAGATCAGCATGATGCTGGGCGGAATCAGGATGCCGAGCGTGCCCGACGCGGCGATGGTGCCGGTGGCGAGGCGCGGGCTGTAACTGCGTTCCAGCATGACGGGAAGGGCGAGCAAGGTCATCATCACCACCGAAGCGCCGATAATGCCGGTGGTCGCCGCCATTACTGTGCCGATCAGCGTGACGGCCAGCGCCAGCCCACCCGGCACGCGGCGCAGCCAGATTTGCAGGCAATGCAACAGTTCGGCGGCGACGCCGCTGCGTTCCAGCATGGTCCCCATAAAGATAAACAGGGGAATGGCGGTCAGGATCAGCGTATTGGCGATCCCGTCCCAGATGCGGGGCACGAAGGCAAAAAACATCTGGATGTTGAACAGATCGAGCGCGATGCCCAGAAATCCAAAGATCACCGCAACCCCGGCGAGGACGAAGGCAACCGGAAAGCCGGTAAAGAGCAGCGCCGCGAGCGTCACGAACATCAGGATGGGAAGCAATGGCTCCATCAATCCCGCCCGGCGAACTTCAGGAGCGCGATCCCGTTACGGATGATGGCGGAGATCACGCCGAGCGCCAGCAACGATATGCCGAGCGGCAGGAACAGTTTGATTGCCCAGCGATGGCCCAGCCCGGTGGCGGAGGCGGACCGTTCGCCCTCGGCCCAGCTATCGACGACGAATTCCGCGCCGAACCAGATCAACAGGCCGCAGAAGGGCAGGATCAGGAAAAGCCCCCCGAGGAATTCGACCCAGGCGCGGGTCTCCTCATCGAATTTCTGGCTGAACAGTTCGATCCGTCCATGCGCGCCTTTCAGATAGGCGTAGCCCAGGCAGCAGAAGAACAGGATCGCATGGAAATGCCATTCCAGCTCTTGCAACTGGGTGGAGCCCAAGACGAGAAAGCGCCGGGTGATGACATCGAAGACGGTGACGCCGATCAGCAGGAAAATGATCCAGCCGGCGAGTCGTCCGGCTGTTTCGACCAGGCGGTCAAGAGTGACGCCAAGGCGAGGCAGAAATCCCATATGCCGCCGCTATTCGCCGCGCAAATAGCCGAGGTCGTACCAGATCTTATAGCGGTCACGAAACGCGGCGTATGACTCCCAGACCTTCGCAAAATCCTTATTTCGCGCGGCTTCTTCCTTAACGACTTCATCCCATGCCTTGCGCATGACCGATAGCGCCTCCGCCGGCCAGCGGTGAAGCTGCACGCCCTTTTCCTTGAGATCGTGCAATGCCTTGGCCTGGATCGCTTCTCCCTGCGCCAGCCCTTCGCGTATATTGTCGCCACAGGCGATTTCTATCTGCGCCTTTTGCATATCCGATAACGCTTCCCACTTTTCGCGATTCATCAGCAGCTCGAAAAAGGTCGCCTGCTGGTGCCAGCCGGGAAAATAATAATGGCTGGCGATTTGATAGAAGCCGAGATTGAAATCGATCGCCGGCATGGAAAATTCGGTGGCGTCGATCGCGCCGGTTTCCAGCGCGGGGTAAATTTCCTTGGCATGCAAAAGTTGCGTCGAGACGTCGAGTTTTTGCATCACTCGCCCGCCAAGACCGAAGAACCGCATTTTGAGGCCTTTCAGATCGTCGAGTGATTTGATTTCCTTGCGGAACCAGCCGGAAGCTTCCGGTGCGATAACGCCGCAAATTACGGATTTAAGATTATGCGGCGCATAGAGCGCATCCATCAGCTTTTTGCCACCGCCGAAATAATACCAGGCGCTGACCCGGGCCTATAACCGCTGGGTCGCCGATATTTCCAGCCAGGCGCCGGACCGTCTCAAATGGGTCACCGCGATTTGCGCCTCGGATGTGGACGAAGCCGTAAAGGAAATGATCCGCACCCATGAGGAAGGTTCGGTCGGGCTGATGGTGTTCGGCGAGTATGACGATAAATCCATCGACCATGATTATTTTGCACCGATATGGGCCTGCGCGAATGAGCTCGGCATGCCGATCAATGTGCATCCGGGCACGGCGGCGCTTGGCGCGATGCGGGAATACCCCTCGGTCGCGGGGGATCAGTTCCTGATGTCGGTGGTGCGCGGGTTCAAATCGATCTGCGCGTCGGGTGTTCTCGATCGCTACCCCAATGTGAAGGTCTCGTTCCTTGAAACCGGCTGCACCTGGGTCGATTTCGCGACCGAAGTGATGGATTTCACGCTCGATAATATCGAACACCGGATCGAGCTCGGCGCGTTGCGCGAAGAACACCAGGCGATCATGGAACGCGGTCTGCCGCAGATGAAGCCGATTGAGTACATCAAGGAAGGCCGCATCTTCCTCGGCTTCGAAGTCGATGATGAGCTGCTGCCCTATATGTTGAACAAGTACGGGCATGATTGTTTTGTCTACGCGAGCGACTTCCCGCATTCGCACCGGATACCGGATTCGCCGCGCTATCTGCTGAACCGTGCCGACATCCCGCAAGAGGCCAAGGACAAGATTCTCTGGCACGGCACGGCAGAGCTTTACGGCCTGCCGAACCCGCTGAAAGGGGCCGCGGCGGCGGAATAAAAAAGCGGGGCCTCGGCCCCGCTTTCTCATTCAAATTTTCTTTTCCCGGATCAGCTGAGCTTTGCCAGATCGGCCAATACCTGATCCGGATGATCGGCCGGCTTGACCTCGTCATAGGCCACGGCGACCGACCCGTCCGGCGCCAGCAGCACCGATTTCCGCGGGCTGCGGGCGCTGTCCGCCTCGGAGACGCCATACGCGATGGATACCGCGCCGTCCGCATCGGTCAGCAGGTCGTAAGGGAAAGAGAATTTGTCACGAAACGCCTTGTTGTCGTCGCAGCTGTCATAGCTCAGCCCGACGATGGCGGCGTTCGCCTTTTCGAAGTCCTGGATTCGATCACGGAACCCGTTGCCTTCGATGGTTCACCCAGGGGTGTCGGCTTTTGGATACCACCAGAGCAGGACATAACGGCCGGCGAAGTCATCCTTCGAAACGGTCTTTCCGTCCTGGTTCGGGAGGCTGAAATCCGGCGCCGATGCCCCGGCTTCAATCAATGCCATTTGGTATGCTCCCACATTGAAACAGGCAGGCGCGATTGCCATGCCTGTTTCAAGCAAAGGCAAAATGCGCGGCGCTGTCAAATGTCGCGGGCGGGTTTTCAACAGGTTAATTCTCTGTCAGCCTTTTCTCGGAGGATTTGCGCCAATGACAATATCCGTTGAACCGCTGGGCGACGGGATTTTCGCCCGCGTGAGCGGGGTGAGTTTTCGCGAACCGCCCGCCGGTCCGGTCTATGACGCGATCATCGATGCGATCGATCAATATGCCGTCCTTGTCTTTCCCGGTGCGGCGCCGACCGAAGAGGAGCATTTGGCGTTCGGGCGGGCATTCGGCGAATTGCAGCGCACGTCTTCTTCGATCAGCGGGAAACGGAAGCGGCGCATCCGGGCGGAGTTCGCCGATGTCTCGAATCTTGATGTCGATGGCAATATCCTGTCGGCGGAGAGCCGGCTTGCCCACAACAAGCAGGCCAACCAGCTCTGGCATTCCGACGCGTCCTTTCGCCCGACACCGTCGAAATATTCTTTTCTGGCGGGCGTCCGGCTGCCGCCGGCGGGCGGGGAAACGCAATTCGTCGATTTGCGCGCGGTCTATGACGCGCTGCCGGACGATCTCAAGGCTCGGTGCGAGGGCAAGGTCGCGGTCCATAGCCTGATGGCGTCGCGCCGCCGGGTCGGGTTCGAGGATTTCAACAAAGAGGAACGCGCCGCCTTTTCCCACGCGCCGCATCCTCTGGTACGCACCCATCCCGGCAGCGGGCGGAAATGCCTGTTTCTCGGCTCGCACGCCGATTTCATCGAGGGCGAGGATGAAGCGGAAAGCCATGATTTTCTGGTCGAGCTGATGGAATTCGCGACACAGCCACGCTTTGTCTATGAGCATCACTGGACGCCGGGACAGGTCGTGATGTGGGACAATCGCTGCACGCTGCATCGTGGTCGTCCCTGGGACATGACCGTTGTTCGCGAAATGCGGCGGGTGACGGTTGACGGGGACGGGCCGACCGTGGTCGATGGACAGATCGTTCACGCTATCTGAGTTTTCCCATGACCATTGTTATTTCCGACGACGATGTGCGCCGTCTGCTCTCCATGGAGGAGTGCATCGAGGCGATGCGTGTTGCCTTCGCTGATTTCGCCGACGGCAAGGCCGCCAACATGCCGCGCATGCGCTATTCGGTCGATACCGCGACGCCCGACAAGCGCTATCTCGCCAATATCCAGGCGGGTGCGGTGCCGAGTTACGGTGTCGCCGCAGTCCGGGCCGGCTCGCGCTTTATGCAGTTTGAGGAAGTCGACGGCGCACGCCGGGTGCTGCACAACCCCGATCCCAAGAACTGGACGGTGATCGTGCTTTACGACCTGGAAACGGCGGAGCCGCTGGCCTTTGTTCATGAAAACCATATCAGTGGCGTGCGTGTCGGGGCGACGGTGGGTGTTGCTGTTGAAAAAATGGCGCGCGAGAATTCGGAGGTGCTGGCCATCTTCGGTTCCGGCGCGCAGGCGGGTCCGATGGTCGAGGCGATCTGCGCTGTCCGCCCGATCCGCGAGGTTCGGGTGTTCAGCCCGACGAAGGCCAATCGTGAGGCATTTGCCGAAAAGCACGGCCGGCAGGGGCTGATGGTCACCGCCTTTGACGATGCGCAAGCCATCGTGCCCGGCGCGGATATTGTCGCCTGCGCCACCAATACGGCGGAGCCGGTTTTCGACAGCGCGCAGCTGGAGGCCGGTCAGACCCTGATCACCATCGTCAATTCGGATGTCACCGGCAGACGGGTGGAGGTCGATCAGGGCGCGTTCGAAAAGGCGTCCCGCGTTGTGATCAATGATTGGGACAGCGTTCACGCCAATGCGCAGGTGGAGTTGCTGGAAGCGATCGAGGAAGGGCTTATTTCCGAAGACCGGGTCCATACGCTCGGTGATGTCGTCACCGGGCGCGCGCCCGGGCGCCAAACGGATGACGAAATCCTCTACTACAAGAACAATACCGGTCTCGGCATGCAGTTCGCCGCGGCGGGCGGGGTTGTGTTCCGCAAGATGCAGGGCGAAGACACCGAAATGACCATCCCGACGGATTGGCTCGGCAGCGACGCCGAATAAGGGTAGGGTGGCGGCCTCTTTCTCCTGAGTGAGGCCGTTAATGTCCGCCGAACATCGCATTACCTCCGTCGAGGCGCTGGAAGCGCTGTACGAAATACCGCCCAAGCCGAATGCGCTGGCGAAGGAGCTTGATCATATCAGCGAGCCTTATCGTGCCTTTATTGAGGCCGCGCCCTTTGTCGTCGTGGCCAGCAGCGGCGCCGGCGGGATCGATTGCTCGCCACGCGGCGATCCGGCGGGGTTTGTCCGTGTGGCGGACCCCCGAACCGTGATGATGCCCGACCGGCGCGGCAATAACCGGCTGGATACGCTGCGTAATCTGGTCGAGGACCCGCGCATTTCCTTGCTGTTTTTGATTCCGGGCGTTAATGAAACGCTGCGCATTAACGGCACGGCGGAAATTGTTACCGACCCGGACCTCTGCGCCGGCTTTGAGATGAACGGCAAATTGCCGCGCAGCGTCATCGTGACCACGGTCGGCAGTGTCTATTACCAATGTCCGAAGGCGCTGGTGCGCTCGAGACTCTGGGATGCCGAAACGCAGATCCCGCGATCCGACCTGCCGAGTACGGGTGAGATGATCAAGGCGATGATCGATCCCGGCTATGACGCGGCGGCGCATGATCGCGACTATCCGGCCTATATGAAGGAAACGATATATTAAGTCCGGCCAGGGGCGGGGTTTTTGCGTCCCAAAATTTTGTCACCCCGGCCTTCGATCCGGGGGCCAGAATACCGGAAAGGGAAAGCAAGATGGATCCCGGATCGCGCTTCGCTTGTCCGGGATGACAATAAGGGTGGTTGAGGAGAAAGCGTCGTTTCATGATCAACACGAATTTCACGGAACTGTTCGGCATCGACCATCCGGTCGCGCTGGGCGGAATGGGCTCGATCCATTCCACCGATCTGGTGGTTGCGGTGTCGGAGGCGGGCGGGCTCGGCGCGCTGGGCTGTCACCGGCTGACGCCCGAGCAGGTGACGGAGGCCGCCGCGGCCATACGGCGGGGTACGGAAAAGCCGTTTGCCCTGAATTTCCTTGTTTTCGACCTGATCGAGGAGAGCTATCAGGCGGCACTGGACGCCGGGCCGCCCGCGATGGCCTTCGCCTGGCCACGCCCGGATCAGGACATCGCGGCTTATGTAAAACGCGCGAAAGACGCGGGCTGTCTGGTCACCTTCATGGCCGGTGGCGTGCCGGAGGCCGAGGCGGCGGCGGAAGCCGGGGCCGATCTGATCATCGCCCAAGGCACTGAAGGGGGCGGGCATGTCGGCTGGATGGCGTCGCTGGTACTGACCCCGATGGTGGTCGATGCGGTGGCGCCCATCCCGGTCCTGACCGCCGGCGGGGTCGCGGACGGGCGCGGGCTCGCGGCGGCACTGTCATTGGGCGCTGAGGGTGCCTTGCTGGGCACGCGTTTTCTGGCGAGCGATCAGTCGCCCCTTCACCCGAACTTCAAACAGGCGATTGTGGATGCGGACGGGCACGATACGGTGCTGACCGAAATTCCCGATATCGCGCAGGGGATCGTCTGGCCGGGGGCGATGTCCCGGGCGAAGAGAAACGGCTTTATCGAACGCTGGGCCGGGCGGGAATGGGCGCTGCGGCAGGATCAGAAGGCCGCCCACAAGAATCTGCTGGAGGCCCGTAAATCCGGCGATATCGTCAATGGCAGCCTGTCGATGGGGCAGGATGCGGGATTGATAAATGATATTGCTGATGCCGGTGACCTGGTTTCCCGGATAGCGGCGGATGCAGAAGCCATTCTGACCCGACGACTGCCCTGTTTGGTTGTATGACGCAATCGTTGACGAAATTGGCAAGAAAATCGTCAGAACCGAGGGTGTCGCGAATTGCGGAGAAACACTGTCGAAATGCTTTACAAATTCGCAATCCGCGATTCATGGTTAATTCCGAAGACACTGGAATCAAACAAGAATCCTTCTTGGCATTGTAATTGCTTTAATTAAGCCGAATTTGTTTATGTGAACGATGTTTGCGGAAACGGATTAACGTTATAGGCGCAAGAGCGGCTTGGCCGCATGGAAGAAGAACATGAAAAATATCGTTAAATCCCTGATCGTCGCCGGTGGCCTCGCAATGTTTGCGATGCCGGGTGCCAATGCGGCGCTGGTGTGCGGCCCGACGAATTGTACGGACAGTGATTCATTTACGAACATTGTTACGGAGCTTGTTGGGCAGTCGCTTCGTGTAGATAAATATGAAGTGATTTCCGGCAAAACGTTGGATCGGGTTCTTGTTGAACTTTCAGCGACCCTGACAAGTTCGGGGGATGTGACCAATAACGCGGCGGGTGCTGAAACGTTTTCAGTGTTTACGCAGGCGTTGCAGTTCGACGGAACTGTTGCTGGCGGGATTGTCGCCCTTCCCGGCAGCTATGACGCGATTACGCCTTTCTCCGTAATTCATTCGGAAAACTATGATGGACTTGCCGGAGGCGGAACGACTGCGGCTTTCGGTCCGGGCGGAACTACGGAAGACACAGATATTCTTGATTCTGTTCTGGCGGGCATCACCTCCCAGTTCATAGATACGAACGGTGCGGGCACCGATCAATTCGGCTATGACTTTTCGACCCTTATTGGAACGACGATCACCGGCGGTGGCGGCAACCAGTCGACGAACCTTATTACGAAGGCTAGCGCGACCCTGACGGTTACCTACGAATTTTCCGATACGCCGGTGGAGGTTCCCGAACCGGCGACCCTCGCTGTAATGGGTTTTGGCCTCCTTGGCCTCGGTGCCGCGCAGGCGCGCCGCCGGCGCGACCGGAAGGCCGCCTGATCGGTCTGATCAAATTTAATCCCTGAAAACGGCGGCTTCGGCCGCCGTTTTTGTTTGTGCGCCGCTGTGCTAACTAGAGCCAACCAACAGCCTTTTAGCGTAAGGGGACTCCTCTCATGAAAATAGACGTCTTCAACCATGTTTTTCCGACCGAATTTTTTGACGCGGCCGAGCCGCTGATGCCGTCAAACGCGGTCGCCCGCTGGAAGGCGATCCAGACCATCTGGGACATGGACGCCCGCGAACGCATGATGGAGGAATTCGACGATTACTGTCAGATCATTTCCATGTCGCAGCCGCCCTTTGATCTCATCGCCGGGCCCGATGTGGCGCTTGATCTTGCCCGGGTCGCGAATGACGGGATGGCGCGTATCTGCCGCGAACATCCGGACCGGATGCCATGGTTTATCGCGTCGCTGCCGATGAACAACACCGAAGGCGCGATCCATGAGATCGACCGGGTTCTCGATGAACACAACGCCGCCGGTTTCCAGATCCATACCAATGTCAGCGGCGCGCCGCTGGATGCGCCGGAATATCGCGACATCTTCGCCAAGATCGCCGAACGCGGCAAAGCTGTCTGGCTGCATCCGACCCGTCCGGCCTCGCACGCGGATTATGTGACTGAGGATCAGTCTTTCTATGAGATTTTCTGGGGGATCGGTTGGGCCTATGAAACCACCGCCGCGATGCTGCGCATGGTGTGTTCCGGGATGTTGGATGAGATTCCCAACCTGCATGTCATCGCCCATCACTGGGGCGCTTATGTGCCGCATGCCGAAGGGCGCTTTCCCCTGTGGGAGGTCCGCAATGCCACCATGGGGGACGGCACGTCATTCGCCGACGATCTGAAGCGGCCTATGATCGATTATATGAAGGATTTCTGGGCTGATACCGCGATGTTCGGCGCCAAGGGGGCGAGCCAGGCGGGGCTGGATTTCTACGGTGCGGGCAATTCCTTCTTCGCCAGCGACTGCCCGTATGATCTGGTCGGCGGATCGGAACTGATCCGCGATACCATCGCTGTCATCGAAGGGCTGAACTGCAGCGATGCCGACCGGCAGATGATCTTCGAACAGAATTCCAGAAACCTGCTTGGTTTATAAGGCTGGAAAGCGCGGTGTTATTCGCCGCGCTTCTTGTTGATCATCATCATGAAGGCGAACCGGTCATGTTCCGGATCGGCCTCGAAAATCATGATCCCCATGGCGGTAATCACACTACCCAGCTGCTTGTGCGGGCTTTTGAATGCGGCGTTCAATTCGTAATCGACGAGCTGACGCGGGAACAGATCCTTGTCGACATGTTCCATGAAAGTCCGGACGACGCGCACCGGCGTCTGATTCAACAGATCGTCCGGTCCTTCGAAATCATAACGGCCTTCGCCGCCGCTTTCGCCGTCAATAATCGTTGCCACGTACTCGGCCATCACCCTGCGCCCCTTGTTGGTGGTTTTTCGGCGCGCAGTGTCAGGCCGTTCTGTTACATTGTTATGACGGTCCGGTCAGGACCTTCCGCCGGCCTCGATCTTTTGCGCGGTGGAATTGGTGAACAGTGCCCGCGTTTCATCCATCGCGGCGATGCAGTCCTCGTCATAATCCTGTTTCGGGCGTGGGTCTTCTCCCCAATATCCGGTCGGGTCTTCGCCGCGCAGCGTCATGGCGGTCAGCCCGTCGAACCGGGTTTCGCGCACATGCGGCGCGACATAATGGATGGCGAGTCCGATGCGGTCATGATTGGCGTCATTGGGGCCGGAGCCATGCACCACGCTTTCATGATGAAACACGATCTGACCGGCCTTGAGTTCCGCCGGTATAGCGGAATCATAATCGACCCCGATGGCGACCTGGCCAAGCTGCACCAGATTGTTCGGATCCGGTTTGATGTCGTGCTCGATATGCTGCTTGTGGGTACCCGGCAGATATTTGATACAGCCGGATTCAAGCGTGGAATCGTTGAAGCCCAGCCAGGCAGTCAGCGTTTCGGCGGGTTCGAAACCATAGAAAAAACTATCCGTGTGCCAGGAAACGAAACGCGGGTCATTGGCCTTCTTGGTGAAAAAGGACGCGCCCCAGCACAGGATGTTGGGGCCGATAATGTCCTCCACCGCATCCAGCAGGCGCGGGTTGCTGACGATATCGCTCAGCCACGGGAAGGGGAGTTGCGCCTTGATCCGGAACCGCTTTTGCGGCTCATGGCCAAGATGCTCTTCCATCTCCAGAAATTTGCGGTGAAACCCGGCCGCTTCCTCGGGGCTGTAGAGATCGAACGGGAACAGGAAACCGTTCTCGTTGAAATAATCCACCTGTTCTTCTGTAAGCGCTTTCATTGAGGTTCCTCCCTGTTACGGGGCAAGCAATATCTTGCCGATATGTTCGCTCGACTCCATTAAACGATGGGCTTTCGCGGCTTCCGCGAACGGGAACACCGCAAAAGTTTCGGGAATTATGGCACCGCTTTCGAAAAGCGGCCAGACATGCCGTTCGAGTGCCCGGCATATCGCCGATTTCTCATCCACCGGGCGCGGCCGCAGCCGCGAGCCTGTAATGGTCAGATGTTTGCCGTGGACGTGGCTGAAATCGATCTCTGCCATCTTTCCGCCGCGCAGATTGATGATCACCAGCCGTCCACCATGGGCGAGCAGCTCTACTTCTTTCGGCAGATAATCGCCGCCGATGATATCGACGATGACATCGACGCCGCGTCCACCGGTTTCCGTCCGGCAGACTTCCACGAAATCCTCGTCGCGGTAATTGATCGCCCGGTCGGCGCCAAACCGCTTGACCGCGGCGCATTTCTTGTCCGTTCTGGCGGTTGAAAACACCATGGCGCCGGTTGCTTTCGCCAGCTTGATCGCCGCGTAACCGATGCCGCTTGTGCCACCATGGATCAGGACGGTCTCGCCTGATTTCAGCGCGCAGCGATCCATCATGTTGGTCCAGACGGTGCAGAAAATTTCCGGAAGCCCCGCCGCGTCTATAAGGGAGACGTTTCGCGGTATGACCATGCATTGCCCCTCGGGCGCGACGGCATATTCGGCATAGCCGCCGCCGATAATCAACGCGCAGACTTCATCGCCCTTTGCAAAGCGGTCACATCCCTCGCCTGTCGCCACGATCGTTCCCGAAACCTCCAGCCCCATGAGGTCCGGCGCGCCTGCGGGCACGGGGTATTTGCCTTCGCGTTCGCGCATATCGGCGCCGTTCACCCCGGCGGCGGCGACTTTGATCAGTACTTCGCCGGGGCCGGGTACCGGAACGGGACGGGTCGATAACGCCAATCTTTCCGGGCCGCCCTTTGGCTCGGCAATGATTGCGGTCATTGATTCGGGAATGTAGTTCGGCATGTCAGGCTCCGCATCTGGCGCGGAGGGGTTTGCCATGCCGGGTGATAAGAGTCTACGGTTCGGGCTGGCCCCGGAACGGGCTTTCTTTCCAACCGGTAGTTCTGAATTGGCATCTCAAAAAGAAATCGTTCTCGTCCATTCATCCGATTTGCATGTTGATGACGGATACACCGCCCGCCAGTGGGGCGGCGATGGAAACCGGCCATTACGCGCCGTTCTCGATGTGGCGACCGGTCTGGACGCGGATATCGTTCTGCTCACCGGGGATACGTTCGAACATAACCGCCTGCCCGAAACATTGCTTGAGGAAACGCTGAGAATTCTAGGTGATGCGGGACGAGAGATCGTCGTGCTTCCCGGCAATCACGACCCGGCGACCGATGATTCGGTGTGGCATCGCGGCGGGCTGCACGAACCTGATAACGTCCACATCCTCGGGATTACCCATCGTCATACGGTGACGTTTCCCGAACATGATCTGGAGATATGGGGCAGGGCGCACCGCGATTACGAGGATATGGTGCCGCTGGCGAAACCGCGCCGCCGCAAGGCGCGTTGGCATATCGTGCTGGCACATGGCCATTACGAGGCAAAGCCCGATCCGAAGAGCACATTGCGGCCGTCCTGGCTGATCAGCGCGGATGAAATCCATGCCACCGAGGCCGACTATGTCGCGCTCGGCCATTGGAATACGCCAAAACGCGTCGCCGGGCGAAAGGCGCGGGCCTATTATTCCGGATCGCCCGATCTTGCGGGGACCGTCAACCATGTGCGGCTCACATCAAAAGGCGTACAGGTCGGCAAAGCCCCTGTGATTCTAGAGGATTAATCCCCGGAGGAAGTAATGGCGAGAATTGACCCTCCCCGTAGCGACGAGATGAGCGCCGAACAAATCGCCCTGCGCGACCTGATTGCCGGGCAACGCAGTACGGGTGAGGCGCGGGGACCATTCGGTGTCTTGCTTCACGCGCCGGAAATTTGCGGCCGGGTTGCTGATTTCGTTGATCACCTCCTGTCCGACACGCATATCGCACACCGGCTGAAGGAACTCGCGATCATCACCGTCGCGCGCCATTACACGGCTCAGTATGAATGGTGGATCCATGCTCGCCGCGCCGAAAGGATGGGGCTGGAGCGGCCGATCATCGATGAGATCTTCGATCGCCGCACGCCGGACTTTCCGGACGATGAAGGCGCGCTGGTTCATGAGATCGCCGGAACGCTTGCCGAAAAGGGACGCATCGGCGATGACCTTTACCGCAAGGCCGAAGCATGTTTCGGCACGCCGGGGATGGTCGAACTCGTCTCCCTGATCGGGCTTTATATGATGATCGCGGTGTTCCTGAATGCGTTTGAGGTAGATGTGCCGGATCCCGATGCAAAGCTGATGAAACCATAAGGGAGGAGGAAGTGCCGGATCATAGACTTCCCGATGTACGCCGTATCGTAACGGGTCACACGGAACAGGGCCGCGCCTGTGTTACCTATGACGGGCCGTCTCCGACCATCGAAGTGCGTGAGAACGGTCTGGTCTCGACACTGATCTGGGGCACGGATAAATGTCCGGCGGATATTGCCAGCCCGGACGATTTCGCCGCGCGGGAGAACATTCTTCAGCCGCCGCCCAACGGCTCCTGGTTTCGCATTGTGGATTTCCCGCCCGGCGCGCCTGGTTTCATGCACCGGACCGACACGGTCGATTACGCGATCTGCATGCAGGGCGAAATCGACATGGAGCTGGATGACGGTGAAACAGTCCATATCGGACCGCATGACATGGTGGTTCAGAACGGAACGAATCACAGCTGGATCAACCGGGGAGATGAGACCTGCCGCATCGCCTTTGTGCTGATCGATGCGAAGAAACCCACCGGTCCCGCCGTCGGGCCCGGGGCGCGGCCCCTCGCGCCGGTGCAGCCTCTGCCCGATGGAAAGGAAACATTCCTTCCGCCAGTTCGCCGTGTCGTCACGACGCATGACGAAAACGGAAAAGCGGTGGTGATGCATGATGGCCTCGCCCCGCAACGCATATGGCGCGAACCGCGCGGCAACGTATCGACATTGATCTGGGGCACGGACGAAACGCCGGCGGAAATTTTGTCGGCCGAAGATTTCGGTCTGCGTGAAAACGACATTGAGCCGCAGGCCGATGGTAGCTGGGTTCGTGTCATCGATTACCCGGGTGAGATGACCGGACGCATGCACCGGACCGACTCAGTAGATTACGCGATCTGTCTCTGCGGCGAGATGGAGATGGAGCTGGACGACGGACGGACCGTTACGTTCGGCGTGGGCGACGTGATGGTGCAGCAGGCGACGAATCATTCCTGGATCAATAAAGGGAAAGAACCGGCACGAATAGTGTTCGCGTTGCTGGGGTCCGATACACCGGCCATTTAGGGGTCATTTTACGAATGGCAGATGCGTATCGACTGTCATTAAATATTCCAATATAGTTTTTAGAGTTGTTTAGTAAGTTTCATAGTCGTCATTAGGGTTGGCAAAAGGCGATGTTGGCAAGCAATCTCGAAAGGGCGGTTTTCGATCCGTCCGGCGATGGCGCGTTTTTGGCTGAGTTGGGCAAGAGATCGCCGGTTATTCAGAACGGGTTCGCTTATTGGCAATCGATGGGGTGGCCTGACCGCGTGCCGCGTCGCGACGATCTCAAGCCGTTCGAAATTCCCAAATTGATCCCGCACGCGATCATTCTGGATGTCCTGACGGAACCGCTCGATTTTCTGTACCGGCTGATCGGGACGGAAGTGGTCGACAAGATGGCGCGCGACCGTACCGGCCAGAAATTCTCCGAAATCACCTTTCAGCGCCCGCCCAGCAAAATCTGGGAATATTGCGAGGCTGCTCTTTCCGGCCGTTGTCCGGTGTTGACCGATATCCCCTATGTCGGACCGCAGGCGGATTTTCTGGAGGCGCAAGATCTTGTGCTGCCGCTTGCGGACGATGCGGGAAATATCACCAAGCTTCTTGTGTTCGTTGATTTTATCGCTAAAAGCGATGCATGAATTCTGATAACGTTAACGACCCGATTGGGGCGGCGCGTTCTCTGGTGCCCTTTCTGTCGGAAATGGCCCCGGAAACCGAAGCCGCCCGGCATTTGCCTGATAGTGTCTATCGGAAAATCGATGAGGCCGGGCTTTTTCACCTGATGACGCCACCGGCGCTCGGTGGTAGCGGTCCCGATCTTTCCACGCATATCGAAACGGCCACAGTTCTGGCCGAAGGGTGCGGTTCCGCCGCGTGGGTCATGTGCCTTGTCGGGTACCAGAATTATCTGTTGGGTTGGTATCCGCCCGAAGTGCAGCAGCAAATCCGCGATAGCGGCGCCAGGATTTTCACCGGACTTGTCATGGGCCCGCCGGTTACGGCGGAAATCGTTGAAGGCGGTTGCCGCATCTCCGGCCGTTGGCCTTATGTCAGCGGCGCGCATTATGCCGGCTGGTTCCTGTTGAGCGCGCGCGATCCCAACCAGAAGGGACGGGTTATCACCTGTCTGGTTTCCGCGTCGGATGCGAGGATCGAGGATGACTGGTTCGCCATGGGGCTCAAAGGGACCGGCAGTGTGACGGTAACGCTCGACGATTGCTTTGTGCCGGAAGACCGGATTCTGTGTTTCCGTGAGGCGGAAAAGGGCGGCGTGCCCGGCGCGGCGCTATGCGACAGCCCGCTCTATCGGGGCATACCGACTTCAACCTTGTTTGCCCTCGTCGTCGCGGCACCGGCGTTGGGGCTGGCGCAGGCGGCAATTGATGCTTATAGCGACAGGCTGCGGACCCGGACCAATGCGCGAATGCCGTCATCGCAAACCGAATGGCCGTCATCGCAGGCGCGGCTTGGCCGGGCGCAAGCGCGGCTTGCCCATACGCGGCGGGTTTTTCTGGAATCGGCGCGGCGCTACGAACGGATGGCGGCGGACGGGGCCGAATTCACGCTGGAGGCGCGTTCGGAATTTCGCATGGATGCGGTGGAAGCGGTTCGGACCTGTACCGAGATCGTATACGACCTCTTTTGCGATGCCGGGACGGGCGCGACGCTGGATGGCAGCGTGCTGCAACGCGTATTTCGCGATATTCATACGCTTCGCAGTCACTTTATGATCATGCCGGATGCGGCATCGGAAAATGCCGGGCGGATCAGGCTGGGCCTGGCGCCGAAACCGCCGTTTCAGGCGGGCTGAGCCTGTTGGAATAAATCCAACCCGGCGCATCAATATTCCATAACGCGGTACTGTCGCACGGCCGGAAGAATTGATGGCGGTTTGCCTGAAGAATTCTGTTAAGATTGTGTCGACGGTTGAGCGCCGGTTGCCGGTTTGACGGCTGTTGGGTAAGCGGACTGTGCCGGTGTGGATCAGCTATCAGGCGGCGCGGGCAACGATACGTTCCACGTGGCCGGTGACGGTTACAGCTCGGCCTCCAGGCATACCTATTCGAATTCCCACGGTGATTCGATCCGCATTGAAGACATGGCGGTCGTTCAGGATCAGATTTATGGTGGAGACGGCTGGGATACCATTGAGGGTACGGACGGAGCCGATGTATTGAACCTCTCGCTCGGCACGACCTACATGGAGTCTTACGACGATGAGGCGCTTCGCATCGACAGTATCGAGGAAGTTAATCTCGGCGCCGGCGACGACATCCTGGATATGGACTCGAACGGGGCCTCCTATACGACCGATATGGTCGTGGACGGCGGTTCCGGCGACGATAATCTGTGGATGGCCCAGGGTGACGATACAGTTTATGGCGGCTCCGGCGCGGACCGCATAACCGGCGACGATGGCGATGATTATATCGAAGGCGGCTCCGGCGCGGACTCGATGGATGGCGGTTCCGGGACGGATACGTTGTCCTATGCCGGGTCTTCTTCAGGGATAGAGGTGCGTCTTGATGATGGAGCTGGGCGCGGCGGTGATGCCGAAGGCGATACATTCTCCAATTTTGAGAACATTCAAGGTTCCGCCCATGCGGATGAATTACGCGGCGATGACGGTGATAACGTTATCGAGGTTGGGGCCGGGGCCTACGATATACGCGGTGGTGACGGAAGTGATACGGCGTCATACGAAAATGCGTCTTCTGCGGTTTCCGCGAATTTGCATACCGAGTCCGGAAGTCAGGGAGACGCGTTGGGGGACGAATTTGACAGCATCGAAAACCTGACCGGTTCGGCCTTTAACGACACGCTGACCGGTGATTCATCGGCCAACGTGCTCACCGGTGGCGCGGGCAACGACACGCTGCGCGGCTATGGCGGGAACGACACGCTGAACGGCGGCGCCGGGAACGATATCCTGATCGCCGGCGAGCAGGGCGGCGGCACGGTAACCGTCGATGGCGGATCCGGCTGGATCGATACGCTCCAATTGCAAAACAATGATGGGTCGGATGTCGCCGATGGCTGGACGATCAACCTCACCAACGGGTCGATCCATTCCAACGATGGCGACAGCATCCAGCTCAGCGACGATGCCGCGGGGTCCATCACGCTGGACGACGGCACGACGATCGATTTCTCAAATATCGAAGTGATCGATTACTGAGCCGCCTCAAGCTCCTCGTGAAGTCTGAGCCAGGTCTCTTCCGCTTGCGCCAAAGACCGCTCGGCTTCGCCATGGGCGCGCTGCAGCGCGATGAGATCCTCCGCCGGGCCGTCGTAAAGAGCCGGATCCGCCAGCTTTTTGGTGAGTGAGGTTTTCTCAGACTCCAGCCTTGTCATAAGCGTTTCTGCTTCCTTGAGCCGTTTGCGCAGCGGCGTGAGAGCCTGGCGTTTCTTGGCCTCTACGCGGCGTTGCTCCCGGCGGTCGGCGGACTTGCTCTCCGATTTTTTGTCGGCGCCCGTATCGTCCCTTCCGGGCCGCAGCACGCGGGCGCGGTAATCATCCAGATCGCCGTCGAAAGGCGCGACCGTGCCGTCCGCGACCAGCCATAGCCGGTCGGCGACGAGCTCGATCACATGCGGATCGTGGCTGACGATCACCACGGCGCCTGCGAAATCGTTGATCGCCTGAACCAGCGCGTCGCGCGATTCCATATCCAGATGGTTAGTCGGCTCATCCAACAGCAGTACGTTGGGTGCTTCCGCGCTCATCAACGCAAAAAGCAGCCGCGCCTTTTCACCGCCAGACAGCGATCCGACCGGCGTGTCGGCGCGTTCCTGGGCGAAACCGAATCTTCCCAGATGGGCGCGGATTTTTTCCTCCGGATCGTGACGCCGGCGGCGGGACATCTCAATCACCGGGGTTGCGGATAAATCCAGTTCATCCGACTGGTGCTGGGCGAAATATCCGACCTTGAGCTTGCGCGATTTGGAAACGATACCGCTTTCCGCCGTCAGGGCACCGGCCAGCAACTTGATGAAGGTCGATTTGCCGTTGCCGTTAGCGCCCAGCAGTGCGATCCGGTCATCCGCATCAAGCCGGAGAGAGATATTGCGCAGAACCGGCGTATCGCCATATCCGGCGGAAACGCGGTCCAGGCTGAAAAGCGGCGGCGGCAGCGGCTTTGGTTCGGGAAACTCGAAAGTACGGCTCTCCTCATCCGGTAGTTCGGCCACCGGCTCCATCTTTTCCAGCATCTTCAGGCGCGATTGCGCCTGTTTTGCCTTGGTCGCCTTGTAACGGAAGCGCTCGACAAATTTGATGATTTTTTCACGCTGGGAGTCCTGTTTGCGGCGGATGGCGTCGATCTGGTTGAGACGCTGGCGGCGCGCCGTGTCGAACCGGTCGTAATTGCCCGCGTAATAGGTGAGGGCGCAATTCTCCAGATGGATGATGCCGTCCGCTACCCTGTTCAAAAGTTCGCGGTCATGGCTGACGACAAGAACGGTACCGGGATAGGCGCGAAGATAATCGGTCAGCCAGACCGTTGCCTCGAAATCAAGATGGTTTGTCGGCTCATCCAGCAACAACAGGTCTGGCGCGGTGAAAAGCAAGGCCGCCAGCCCGACCCGCATGCGCCAGCCGCCCGAGAGACTGTCGCAGGGTTGTTGCTGCATTGCCTCGGAAAATCCGAGACCGGCGAGTATCTTGGCCGCGCGCGCTTCCGCCCGGTGGGCGTCCATCTGGTGCAGCCGGTCGTGAATCTCCGCAATACGGTTCGGATCGGTCGCGTTCTCGGCCTCACGCTGCAGGGAAACGAGCTCCGGATCGCTGGTCAGTACGAAATCGATGAGCGACAGCGGGCCCGAGGGGGATTCCTGGCTGGTAATGCCGATACGCATGGCAGCCGGAATGGATATCTCACCGCTTTCCGGCTGCAGCGCGCCGCGGATCAGGTGCAGCAGGGTGGTTTTACCCGCGCCGTTGCGCCCGACCAGCCCGACATGGTGGCCGGAATTGACGGTAACGCTGGTATTTTCCAGTAGAACCCGCCGGCCGATGCGGAAAGTCAGCCCGTCAATTCGCAGCAAGCGGAATCAGTCCCTATTGCCGTGCCGGCTCTTCCGGCGGCAGGATTTCCACCGTACAGATCTGGTCGATCAGATGGCCTCGGCCGATATCTTCCAGATGGGCGCGTTTTTCCTCGTTGTTGAGTGGCGCGCCGATCCCCTGAGTCATCGCGAGAATGACCGACCGGTCACCCATATCCAGCCAGAAATTCCGCCGCACCAGCTTTCCGTCCGCATCGCGCGCAAACGGGTTATTGGCGTCTCTCCCAAGATCGGGGGAATAAAATTGCGCCATGGCCTTATCCTTTCGCGCCGAGTTGCTGCGCCATCCAGTCGGCGGTTTGCGGCCGGACCTTGTAGGGGCGGTTATGGCAGACATGATTGCCGTCTTCCACAATCGATAGCACCTTGGGACCCGATACCTCGGATGCCAGACGCTCCGCGGCCTCAACCGCGGTCAGACGGTCACGTCCGCCCGCGACGATATAGATGGGGCAGGTGATTTTCTCGGCGACGCCTTCCAGCGTCAGTTTCCGGGAATATTCGCCGGCTTCTTCCATCGATCCGCAATGTGCGCGGATGCGGAATACTTCGCGATTGATAAATGATTTTTCGTCCCAATTGGCACCCCAGGCATAGGCGCCGGAAATTGCCACGCAAGCCTTGATACGTTTTTCCATCGCGGCCGCGCGCGGCGCGTAGTGACCGCCCATGCTGACCCCGAAAATGCCGATCCGGTCCTTATCGATTTCACCCCGCGTTTCGGCCCAGTCGATCACCGCCGCGGCCACGGTTTCGTAATCCGGTCGGATCGGGAAATCATATTCGGCTTCTCCCTGACCGGGTCCATCGATCGCCAGTGTCGCCATGCCGCGTGTGAGGAACCCCGGCTCATAGCCGAATATCTCTTCCTTGGTGGCTTCCAGCCCCGGGATCATGATGACCAGAGGCGCTGGTCCCGGTTCCACCGGAAGGCGCAGATTGGCGGCAAGAAACTTGCCTTCGAACGGAATTTCGATGCGTTCCCCGGGCGGTCGCAGATGGGGCAGGGCCCGGGTCCGGCAGGCGACGGCCTTTTCATGGGTTGCCTTCATTTCTTCCGGGAATTCGACCGCCATGAACTTGCCGAAATGATAGATCAGCCCGGCCGTCGTCCAATGTTCGGCGGCGCTGAGGGTATTTCCCGCCGCGAAAGCCTCATCCCCCAGATACTCATGGATTTTGGCCCGCGCGGACCAGCGCGGCAGCCAGTCTTCCCAGTTTTCCATCCCGTCGGTGGCTTCCTGAAAGTCGGCGAGCGGCACGCCGCTGGTGATAAAGCGCGGCGTGAATATCCCGATTACGGTGTCGATGCGCGGATCGCGGGCCATTTTATTTCTCCCCTATGGAACAGCGGAAAGATGCCGTGCGTCTCGGGATTTCGCAAGGGGCCGCCCGGGACGGTTTGCCGCCGCTGCGCTTTGGGCTAAAACGTGCGATATCAGCGAAAGTCGGGAAGGAAAAACAATGAACGGCCCCATCGGAGAGCGGGTTGTCCGCAAGGAAGACGTCAGGCTTCTGACCGGAAACGGCGAATTCAGCGATGATCACGCGGCGGCGGGACAAACCCACGCCGTGATGGTGCGGTCGCCTTATGCGCATGCCGTCATCAAATCGATCGACACATCGGCCGCATTGGCCATGGACGGCGTTCTGGCGGTGCTGACGGGTGAGGATTGCCTGGCGGACAAGCTCGGCCATATTCCGCACAGCCCGTTCCCCTCGACCAATTTCGATCTGAAGCTCCACGCGCCGGGGAAGAGCGTCGGCGAGGGTGAATTTATCGGTTCCCACATTCCGCTGCCGGCGGACAAGGCGCGCTATGCCGGTGAAGCCGTCGCGATGGTCGTCGCCGAAACAAAGGCGCTGGCGCAGGAAGCGGCGGAAAATGTCATTGTGGATTACGAGCCTTTGCCTTCCGTGACCCACGCGCGCGCAGCCGACAAGCCCGATGCGCCGCGTGTCTGGGACGATATCCCCAGCAATGTCTTTATCGAGACGTTTTTCGGCGATGAAGCGGCGACCGAAGCCGCGTTCGCCAAGGCCGATCATGTGGTGAAGATATCTTATGACATTCCGCGCGTCACCGGTGTGCCGATGGAGCCGCGCTCGGCGCTCGGCGTCTATGATGCGGACGCGGATAAATACACGCTTTATGCCGGCAGCGGCGGCACGGTACGCCAGAAACGCGAGATCGCGGAAGTTCTGGGGATAGAGGCCGACAAGGTCCGGGTGTACGCCCTCGATGTCGGCGGCAATTTCGGCACCCGTAACCGTACCTATGTTGAATTTCCGCTGGCGATCTGGGCCTCTAAGAGAATCGGACGCCCGGTCAAATGCACGATCGAACGCTCCGAATCGATGCTGACCGATTATCAGGGGCGCGATCTGCAGGTCGATATGGAACTGGCCATGGATAAGGACGGCAATTTCCTTGGCCTGCGTTCCTCGAACCTCAGCAATGTCGGCGCGCGTTGTGTGTCGCTCTCGCCGCTCTCCAAGGGCTCGGGCATCATCACCGGTTCCTATCATATCCCGGTGGCGCATTTGCGGTCCCGCGCGATATTCACCCATACCGCGCCGACCAACGCCTATCGTTCTTCCGGTCGGCCAGAGATTATTTATTGCATCGAAAGACTTGTGGAGGTCGCGGCAAAGGAATGCGGTTTCGATCCGCTGGAGCTGCGTCGCAGGAATTTGGTGACCGAGGCCGAGATGCCCTATCAGAATGCCGTCGGCATGATCTATGACAGCGGTAAGTATGAGAAGAGCCTCGACATGGCGATCGGTCTGGCAGAATTCGATGGGTTTGAGGCCCGTAAGGAAGAAGCACGCAAACGCGGCAAGCTGCTGGGCCGGGGGGTCGCGCATTATGTCGAATCCTCCATCGGCAGCCCGATTGAGGAAACGCAGCTTCACGTTCTGCCCGATGAGGACAAGGTCGATCTGGTAATCGGCACGCAGCCGAGCGGGCAGGGACATGAAACCAGCTTCGCCCAGGTAGCGGCTGAATGGCTCGGTCTGCCGGTGGACAAGGTGAATGTGATCGTCGGCGATACGGATATCGTCCGGGTCGGCGGCGGCTCGCATTCGGGGCGTTCCATGCGCATGGCGGGAACCGTGATCGTCAAAGCGGCCGAAGTGCTTATTGAAAAAGGCAAGCGCATCGCCGAAGAAGTTTTTGAAGCATCCGAAGTGGATATTGAATTCAATAACGGCATTTTCCGCATCAAGGGCACGGACCGGGAAATTGGATTGTTCGATCTGGCGCGGGAGGCCGCAAAGCGTGATCTGCCTGAGGATCTGGCCGATGGCATGTCGGTGACGGAACAAAACGAGATGCACACGCCGGTTTTCCCGAACGGGTGTCATATTTGCGAGATTGAGGTGGATGCCGAAACCGGCGTGCCTGAAATCACGCTGTATGTGGCGATTGACGATGTCGGACGGGCGATCAATCCGCTGATCGTCGATGGTCAGACCCATGGCGGCATCGTTCAGGGTGTCGGACAGGCGCTTTGGGAAGAATGCGTATTCGATAATGACGGTCAGCCGTTGAGCGGTTCCTTTATGGATTACGGCATGCCGCGCGCGGATCAGTTCCCGTCTTTCCGGACCGCCTTGAATGAGGTGCCGTCCCCGACCAACCCCCTGGGGGTGAAGGCGGGCGGTGAAGGCGGCACGACCCCGGCGCCCGGTGTTATTTCCAACGCGGTCATGGATGCGCTGAGCGAATTCGGTATTCGCGATATCAAGATGCCGTTTACCCCGCTGAAACTCTGGCAGGCCATGCGGGACGCCAGGAACGCCGCCTGAGAAAGAAAAGGAAAAGACTATGGCTGAGCCAATCAGGCTGATCGGATTTCCCAATACCGGACTTCTGGTGTTTCACGCCGGTATCGAAAAAGGTTTCTTTGAAAATCACGGCGCGCCGGTCGAGCTCGAGGTAACGCCGAGCTCAATCTACCAGCTGGTAAACCTGATTGACGGCAAGTTCGATATCGCCTGCGGTGCGGTTGATAATTTTATCGCCTATCAGGAAAAGGCGGGTGAAGAGGAACCAAAGAACGAACCCGATCTTTGCGTTTTTATGGGGGCGACCCAGATCGAACTTTCTTTCGTCGTCGCGAAAGGCATCGAGAGCTTTGACGATATTCGCGGCACAAAGCTGGCGATGGACGCGCTGACCACCGGGTTCGCCTTTGTCCTGTACCGCATGCTCGATAATGCCGGGCTGAAGCCGGAGGATTACGAGATGATCTCCGTCGGCGCGACGCCGCATCGCTGGCAGGGCGTTCAGGACGGGGAATATTCCGGGACTTTATTGATCGAACCCTTTACCGGCCAGGCGCGGGCGGGCGGATACAATATTCTGGAGAGCAGCCGCCAGACATTTGAAAAGTATCCCGGACAGATGTTCGGGGCGCAGCGCCGATGGGCCGAGGCCAATCGCGACCGTATGGTCGGCTTTATCAAGGGCTATTTGGAAGCGCTCAATTGGGTGCTGGATGAGGCTAATACCGACGCGGCGCAGGAAATGCTGTCCCGCCACATGCCGCAAATGCCGCCTCCCGCGATCGGGCCGGCGTTGGCCAAGCTCCGGGCACCCGAAACCGGATTGGTTCCCGAAGGGCGGATTGACCGGGAAGGGCTGAAAACCGTGCTGGAATTACGCAGCCAATACGCGCCGCAGGGGCGGCTTTTGACCGACATCGAAAAATATATCGATGACAGCTACTACCAAGTGGCCACGGCCTGATTTGCCGAAGCCGCCGGAGCGGCTGTTTCCCCTTATCAGGCATCTGTCCTGGCGGCTGACGCCGGTTTTCATTCGTCTGAAATTCAATGCCAACACCATTACAATTTTCTCGCTTGTCAGCGGTCTCTGCGCCGGCTTGTTGTTGGCGCAAGGGACACAGACATCGTCCATATATGGCGCGATTGCCTTTGCTCTCGCCTATCTCCTGGATAATTGCGACGGGGAGGTCGCCCGGGCGACCGGTAATATCTCAAGACTTGGCGCGCGGCTGGACGATATCGCGGATTGGCTGGTCGATGCCGCGTTCTTCGCCGGGCTGGGCATTGGCGTCGCGGTGATGCGCGGTGCAGATATCTGGATGTGGCTGGGGTTTGCGGCCGCGGCGGGTGGGACGATCGATAGCGCCATAAAGCTCTTTCGAACGCGAGACGAAATACCGGAACAGACCGGCGACCGCGAGGCCACGCCTATGTTCGTTAAAGAGTCCCGCGTTCCGAAAGACCTGACAGACTGGGTGTTCCTGTTTTATCAGAAGCTTAGCCGCGCGGATTTCTGGCTGATCGTTCTGGTGCTTGTGGTCATTGGGTGGCAGTGGGTCTTGCTGCCGCTTGCCGCGATCGGCGCACAGATATACTGGATCAGCGGTCTGTCGCCTCGTGCGCGGGGATGGGAGGTTTGACCCTCCCTCGCACGGTTAGAGCTTGATGCAGATATTCGTCAGCTCAGTATAGAACTCCAGCGAGTAATCGCCGCCCTCGCGGCCGATGCCGGATTGTTTGCTGCCGCCGAATGGTGTCCGCAAATCCCGCAGGAACCAGCTATTGACCCAGGTGATGCCGGATTCGATCTGCGGCGCGACGCGATGGGCCCGGGTCAGGTTTTCCGTCCAGATTGAGCAGGCAAGCCCGTACGGCGTGTCATTCGCCAGGGCGATGACCTCTTCCTCCGTATCGAAAGGCCGGATGTGACAGCAGGGGCCGAAGATTTCTTCGGTAATAACCGGATGATCGTCGGGTAGTCCGGTCCAGATGGTCGGCTCGACCCAGGCGCCATCCTTAAGCGAGTCGCCGAGATCGGGTGCGCCGCCGCCGGTTACGACCGTGGCGCCGCCTTCCGCCGCCAGCTTGTAATAACGCAACACCTTGTCGCGATGTTCCTTGCTGATCAGCGGGCCCAGCGTTGTCTCTTCCGCTTCCGGACGTCCGCAGACATGGCTTTCCGCAACCTCTTTCAGCCGGGCGACGAATTCATCGAATATGGGGCGTTCGACGAATACCCGTTCGGTGCCGAGACAGACCTGGCCGCAATTTGCAAAAACCGAGCGGTTGGTACCCTCGATCGCCTTATCCATGTCGCAATCGGCGAAGATGATGGCCGGGTTCTTGCCGCCCAATTCAAAAGAGACATCGCGGATGCCGACCGCCGCGTTCTTCATTATGGCTTCGCCAGTCACTGTTTCGCCGGTGAAGGTGATGGCATCCACATCCGGATGCTGGGTCAGGAATTCGCCCGCGGAATCCGGACCGAAACCCTGAATGACGTTGTAGACCCCGGGCGGCACGCCGACCGAATTCATCACCTCACCCAGCATTGCGGTGGTTGATGGTGTTTCCTCTGACGGTTTGACGATCACGGTGTTGCCGCAGGCAAGGGCGGGCCCGACCTTCCATGTCATCAGCAGCAATGGTAGGTTCCACGGGCTTATCACGCCGATAACGCCTTTCGGGCGACTGACCGTGTAATTCAGCGCGCCGGTGCCGTCCGGTGTCGGCATGCGGAAAGCCGCGTCGTGATGGTTGCGCATGATATCGGCGAAAATCTGGAAATTGGCCGCACCGCGCGGAATATCGAGATGCGAGGCGAGACTCACCGGTTTGCCGGTATCGGCGACTTCCGCAGCCAGAAAATCATCGAACCGGGCGGTGATGCCTTCGACAATCCCCGACACGATCTTCAGGCGTTCGGCCAGCGGCATGGTTCCCCACGGCCCCTTCAGCGCCGCCTTGGCCGCTTTTACCGCCGCATCGACGTCTTCGCGAGAGGCCTCATGGACGGTTGAGATATGGGAGCCATCAACAGGGCTGATATTGTCGAATGTCTTGTTCGACGTTCCCTTGGTGTATTCGCCGTTAATGAAATTAAGAGCGCGGATTTCTTCCATTTCCCTGGCAAGCGGCACGTCCATCTCCCTTGAATTCGATTTGGCGCTAACCTGAATAGGGAAGGGGCTGTAGTCAAGCGGCGAAACCGCCGATTGAACCGTGGGACCACGCGCCCTATCTTCACCCGAGGGAACAGAGAGGATTAGATCATGTGGTTCACATCGAGCGCTAAAATGCAGATGCCATCCGCCGAAGACGCGCTTCCGGGCCGGGAACAGGAAATGCAGCTCCCCGGCAAGCATTTCGTCAATGATAACCCGATCAAGCCGCCATATCCGGACGGTATGAAAATGGCGATGTTCGGTTTGGGGTGTTTCTGGGGCGCTGAACGCATGTTCTGGCAAACAGAAGGCGTGTTCGTGACGGCGGTCGGCTATGCCGCGGGTCATACGCCGAACCCGTCTTATGAAGAGGTTTGTTCCGGCAGAACCGGCCATAATGAGGTTGTGCTGGTGGTATACGACCCGGCGAAACTGTCATACGAGCAGCTTCTTTCGGTCTTCTTCGAAGGACACGACCCGACGCAGGGCATGCGTCAGGGCAACGATGTCGGTACCCAGTACCGGTCCGGCATTTACGTCTATGACGACGAACAGCGCGCCGCCGCCGTCCGTATGCGCGATGCCTATGAGGCGGTATTGCAGGGCCGGCGTTATGACGGGATTACCACAGAGATTATCGACGCGCCGGATTTTTATTACGCCGAGGAATATCATCAGCAATATCTGGCGAAAAATCCGGGTGGCTATTGCGGATTGGGTGGGACCGGCGTTTCCTGTCCCGCGAGGTTGGCGGAGGACGGCGCGTAGTCAGCGCCCCAGCACTTCCCCGAGCAGTTTTATCTCCATCACGATGATGAAGAGGATCACCAGCTTGTTGAACAGGCTGGCGCTCATGAAACGTGTCGTCCACATACCGATCTGGGTAAACACGATGGTCGGGATAATGGCCAGCGCGCCCTGCACCAGCCGTTCGTAATCCAGCAATCCCAACCCGGCGACAGCTAAAAGATGTGTGGTCGCGATCACCAGGAACATGATCGAGACACCGAAAACGTAGAGTTCTTTCTCCAGCCGGTAGGAATGAATCCATGTGGCGACAACAGGGCCCGCGATCCCGGTTGCACCTTGTGATATCCCGGCCATCACCGCCATAAAGGGTGATGCCTTTCGCGCGGCCTCGCCTTCGAGACGGAAATCCGGATTAAGGACCATGTTAAGCAGATAGGCGCCGATCCACACGATCAGCACCCAGAGAAGCGCGGTATCGGTAAGTTCGCGCAGGACAAAGGTGCCGATGACGGTGCCGATACAGGCGGCGATCAGCGCAACCTTCAGATAGGGAATATTCGCTTTCATCTTGCGGTAGCGCCAGCAAATCCAGACATTGCTGAAAAAGGTCGGCAGGGTGATGACGACGACCGCGTGCTGCGCCCCGAGAAAGGCGGCAAGTGTCGGGATGGCGATAATCGGCAGGCCGAGCCCGATCGCGCCTTTCAGATAAGAACCGACTGCGATGGCTGCCAGCACGATGGCCAGTGCCTCAAAACTTAGCGCGTCCACGGGATGCTCCTGATGACTTCTTGGGAACGGCTTAGCGCGCGGCGTCTAAAGCCGCAACCCGGCCGCGGCGATCAGGCGGTGAGCAAGCCGGCCTGTTCCAGGCCGAAACCTGTAATCGCAGCGGCGATTACAATCAACCAGGGCGGCAACTTCCAGAACTGGAGCGCCGCGAAGGCCAGGAGGGCGATGCCGGTCGTGACCGGGGTCGCGATGGCGACGGGGGCGATCAAGCCGATAAAGGCGGCCAGCAGCAACCCGACAACAGCGGCGTTGATACCGTTGAGCGCCGGACCGAGGGCCGGTATCTGCCGAAGCCGGCTCCAGAACGGAAGGATGCCAATCATCAGCAGGAATGACGGGGCAAAGATCGCGAAAAGGCAGATAAATGCACCCTGCCAGCCGCTGATGCCGCCTTCCAGAACCGTGCCGAGATAGGCGGCAAAGGTGAAGAGCGGGCCTGGAACGGCTTGCGCGGCGCCGTAGCCGGCGAGGAAATTATCGCCGCTGACCCAGCCGGGATCGACAAGTTCGCTCTGCAGTAACGGCAAAACCACGTGCCCGCCGCCAAAGACCAGCGCGCCGGCGCGATAGAATGCATCGAAGGCCGTCAGAACGGGATCACCGGTTGCCGCCGCGACAAAGGGCAACCCCGCCAGCAAGATGGCGAACAAGACCAGAGAAAATATGGCGATGGGAAGCGGCAGGGTAACGTTGAGCGCGCCGGGGTCGCCAATCGCTTCTTTCGATCTGGTCAGGGCCGAATAGAGTATCGCCCCACCCAGAATAGCCGCAATTTGTCCCATCGGACCGGCCAAATTCAGTGCAACGATAGCGGAAAGAAGAGCGATTGTTGCGCGCAAACCGTCAAGACACATCGATCTGGCCATACCCCACAGGGCCTGAACCACCACTGCCGCGGCGACGACCTTGAGCCCTGTCAGCCAGCCGCCACCGAGTGTTGAGCCTGCTTCGAGAACGCCGTATCCGAACAGGGTCAGCAGCAAGGCCGAGGGCAGCGTAAAACCGGTCCAGGCCGCCGCGCCGCCGAGGAACCCGCCCTTGGCGAGGCCGATCCCGAGCCCGACCTGCGAACTGGCGGGTCCCGGCAGGGTCCGGCACAGCGCGACGAGGTCTGCATAGGCCTGATCACTCAACCATTTCTTGCGGTTTACAAATTCTTCCCGGAAGTAACCGAGATGAGCGACAGGCCCGCCGACTGACGTCAGGCCGAGCCTCAGAAAAACCGAAAAAATTTCTATGGGTGATTTCTTGTCCATGGCCTTGCCGGATCGATATTGACGTTTTGTAACGCCTGGTCATGACAAAGAAAAGAAAAGGGCCGGTTCAAGGAACCGACCCTTCATTCCGCTATTTATAAGCGAAATCAGTTGACCTTCTTGCCGAAGATAATCTCACGCGCCTGCGCGACGACTTTTTCGTCGGCGTTGTTGATGGCGTCATTGATGAATTTCTGGATTTCCGCACCCTTGACCGGGATCACGCGAAGCGAACGCTTCTTCGCTTCCGCGACATAGGTCGGGTCGGCCACCATCTTGTCAAAGGCGCCGCGCAGCATCGGAACGATGTCCTTGGGCGCGCCCGGCGGCAGTGCGAGGCCGCGACCGATGATGCCCAGCGTCGCCATGAAGGAGACGATCGGCTTGTGCTCAGCGGAAACAAGGTCTTTCAGCATCGGCACGTCGTCGCCAAGATCGGGGTCCTTCCAGACGCCGGTCTGAACAATCGCCTTGGCGAAAGGCTTGTCGCCCTTGAACCAGTGCGGAACCTTGGAGGACCAGGCCAGCCAGTTGAAGCCGGTGCCCTGATGCTCGCCCTGTTCCATGGCAAGGATGGTCTTGC
>Ga0181587_10000147_pt1 | contig 52124 bp, 46 predicted proteins | sample 071ome_27_FD_132463 | JGI IMG/M metagenome (GOLD analysis project Ga0181587, IMG submission 132463) | Coastal salt marsh microbial communities from the Groves Creek Marsh, Skidaway Island, Georgia - 071409AT metaG (megahit assembly) | ecosystem: Environmental > Aquatic > Marine > Intertidal... | reverse complement strand
GCGTCCCATGACGCTCCCTCATCAGAAAATTAATGAGCCCCTCATCAGCATCACCCATGACCTCTCGCCTATCCCCAAAAGAAACTCTGGCGGCATTGACAACAGACAGATCATCAGCCATCGCATCGTCAAGTCGAACAAAACCATGTTCATGAATCATCTTAGACCTCCGAATGCGCGTCGATAAAGGACATAATTTTCTCTGCCGTTGTAGACCCGTCGTAGCCGGGGTCATTCCGCAACCAACGAATAAAGTCATACCATCGACGTTGCTGCTCCGGATCGTCGAATACCAAGGTGTATTGAACGACAGCCTGAGGCGCAGAACCCGGTGACGCTACGGTCGAACCCTGAATTGCAACTTGCTTATGATCGACGTCACCACCGGCCACAATTTGACGCTCGCCGTCAGCGTTCTCTTCGACAATAGGATTGTAAGTTGGCTTTGTGTCAACTATGACTGGCGGAACATAAGACGAAGAACCGACCGTCGGATCGTTGGCGTTAAATGATGCTTCCTCGTATGCGGCGATTTCAAACTCGTCCCATCCAAGTCCATCGAAAAGGTCCTGATAGTTGTTCTCTGCCATCATTTCCATGAGTTCAAAAACCGCAGCGTTATCGCTTTGGCCTAGTTCAACAGTTCGGTTGTCAGCAAGAGCGAAGGCAATTGCTTTATCCATGTCACCATCCATGCGCACTGCCGCAACCTGAGTCCATCCCAGTCGTCGTGCTGCTTCAACTTGGTGATTCCCAGCGATTACCGTGAATGTTCCATCATCACCATTTGGAGTGATGACAATTGGACGCACTTGTCCGAATTCACGATACGACGCCATGATTGCCTCAACGTTACCTTTTCGAGGATTACTAGGCAGTGGCGTCAAAACGCTGAGGTCGATAGCAAGATCGGCAATTGCTTTATCAATATTGTTACTCACCACTAATCACCTCAATAACATCGATGTGAGCATTTTCCATGAACAAACGCACTCTAGCCCAATCTTCATACGCTGAATCGGAATAACAAACCACCCTGACAATTCCACTGGAGGCAATTTGTTTGGCGCACCCGTAACAGGGTGGTCCGTTTACAATCAGGGTGCCACCAATCCTTTGACTGGGGTCAGACCACAACAGCGCATTTGCTTCGGCATGTTGAGCGATGCAGTTGTCGTAAACCGCGCCATTGGCCGATCCCTCCGTATAGCGTGGACAATGACCGTCGACACAATGACCAATTCCCGGCGGGGAGCCGTTATAACCCACTCCAGCGACACGGCCATTGGGCATTAGAACAACAGCGAAATACTGACGTTTAGCGCAAGTGGAAAACCTGCCGGCCAGATCAACGCACGACTCAAGCCAGTTCTTCTCGCGCCTTGATATTGTCACGGCCCAACCTGAACACGCACATTTGCATTCAGTGTCCGCATGGCATCAATTGACGTTCTAAGTGACAACAACTTTTCCCGCTTCGATTTCACAAGCGCTTCAGCAATCTTGAAATCGTATTGCTCATCCGCCATCTTGTAATCAGCCCAAGACTCACGTTCCTTAATTGAGCCCTTAGCGCTGAGATATTCTTTAGCCCAATTTGATTTATATAAGGCTTCTTTCTTCGCCGAATCTTCCGCTAATACTTCGAAGGCCTCCGTCTCATCTTCGAGATCAGCGATCAAACGAAGCAACTCGTCTTCGATTTCAACCTGACTAATAGGGCTGTTTCTACGGTTCATTTCTCCACTCTATTTTTTCTAATGCGGCCAAATGTGATTCTGGCCAACTGTAAGATGACTCACCCAAATGCGCTAAAACCATCTGACGCAAAATCCATGCGTCACACATATCGTCAGATCCAGAACCAGACCACACGATTCCGGTTCTCGCAGAAATTGAACTTACAACTTCGGTTTTCGAAGCATTCCCTTTTCCGGTGGCGAACTTCGCTCGTGAAGTGGGTGGTATTTCCACGTAAGGAATACCATGCTCATAAAAATCGACACGCAAAACTCCACCAAGTTCACCCAAAGCATGAGCGTGAGAATTTCTTGAAGAAAAGGAATATCCCTCGATCGCTATCAGATCTATCGAGTGCGCCCGCACAAGAGCGTTGACAAAATTACGTATCTGAATTAGACGTTCAGGACCTTTTGTCTTCGGCTGAAAAACCATCGTTTCATCGTCAGACATGCAAACACCAGTCGATGTCAGCGATGGATCAACACCAAGGACGTTCATTTCTCCCAGCCGTGTTTCGCTAAACCCAACTCGAATGCCAACTGCGGATAATTGCCAATTCGAACATGACATTCTCGACAGACTGCAATGCAGTTGGACTCATCAAGAATCGAACCGCCCTGACTTCTGCGAACAAGTTCGTGAATGTCTACACTCCCCCTACGAGTGTAAGCAATGACTCCATCGTGCCTCGCAAAAACCGGACACGCTTGACAGTATCTGTGATCGTCCAACATTTTTGCGACAAGTTTGCGTCGCTCAACATATTCTGCTTCACGTTTCTTGCTACGCACTTTCAATGGCGAACCACGCTTCAGACCACCAGACCTCTTCAAAGGGGTCCGCTTCATCGGTTTGCCACGCTTCACAACAACGCAGCATCCACGTTGTCGAACTCCCAGCGATTATCGAGGGTAGCCCACAGTGCTTTGTCGACCTCAGTTTCTTCCATGTTGTACTCCTGCAACATGGTCCGATGCATCTTGATAGCGCGACGATAAAAATCTGCGGTTTCCCAAGGGCTTTCCTCGATGACCTGACCGTTTTCAATCATCGCATTAACTTGGTTCAAGCGTCTTTGAACAAAGAACCTAAATCGCTCAACCTTGTTTCGCTTAGATTTGTATGCCGACTCAGCGGTCTTCAATAATTTTGCACCATCACGGCCAAGCGCTTTGTACCTAGATGCATCGGCTTCAGAGTCAGCATCAATATCGTCAATCTGTCCGTTCAAGTTTTCAACAAGTACCTGAAGGGCCCGTCTCCACTTGTCCCAGTTCTCTTGCTTCATTAATGTCTGTCTTTGATCTGGCGACAGTTTATTTTTGACTTCTTCAGCCACCATTTGTGCAAAAATTTCGTCCGGAATCACCACTACCTCCAAGCAGGGCAAATTGTTTTGTAGGCGCACCAATCGCAAAGCCGTGAGGTGCGAGTTTCGAATTGATGTGTCTCACACGCCTCATCAATAAGACGCTTCGTGATAGTTACATACTCAATTGTATCGCTTCTATCCTGATCAGTGAATGGAACTTTATATTTAGTCCCATCCTTCAAATACAACAGTTCGAGTTGATCAGGTTCACATACTCCGAGTTCACCAATCAGCGTCCCATAAATCCGCAGTTGCAAAAATTTGTCATCGACCCATCGCTTTGCAGGAGTTTTTCCGGTTTTGTAATCGGAAATAACATTTGTGTCACCGATGGTTAAACGGTCGATGAAACCCTTCAATGTCACACCATTAATCTGGCCATTCAACTCGTACTCAATGTGGGTTGCGTCAACTTGCTTAGGGTTCTCGACATTGAAGATGTTCTCCAGACACCACCACGAGTTCCAGCGGAACATTCTGATGACATCTGGATCAGTACCAATCCAAGGCGTTACGCGTTCGAGCCATTCACTGTTCTCCCACGTGCTCGCAGCAAGTGACTTTAGGTTCGCTAAATTCCTATCGTCGGATGGGAGCACGTAGAAGTATTCCAATGTTTCATGCACAAAGTTACCCATCAGCGTCGCCTGCGTTGGCTCGTCTGGGATCATGTCGATTTTTGAGAACCGAAACTTCTGCGGACACTGATTGAACGTGCCCATTGATGATGGCGATAAATGCGGTGGGGGGACTAGAACATCACTACTCGCCATTAGGCTCAACCCATTCCCCGCCCATCATAATGCGAACGCACTCACCGATTAGAAACTCCAGATCGACAGCCGACGCGGTTTCCAAAGTGGGCTTAGGGGCGCCGTCGGCATACTCCGACCATACCTGTCCAAGTTCAGCCTTCTGATCGGCATTCAATTCCTTAGTGTGGCTAATGAAAGAAGTCCACAGTGCGATGATTTCTTCACTAACGACAGGCTTGGAAGCCTCCTCGTCAATGGCCAAAGCCTCGTCGGTTCGTGCGAGGTAGAGGCCGATACCGAACTGTTGAGCGGCCTTCTTGAGAGCGTCCGAAACGGCGCCCTTGAACTCGTCACCAAGATCAACAATGTCTCCGTTCTTGGTGCGCTTAATCTTCTGACCGCCAATGCCATCCTTCCAGACCAACGTGCCGTCAATGGTGGTTTCGATGCGAACATGGGCGACAATGAAGTCAGGATCAAGTTGGTCTCGGGCGCACGAGATGATCTGGCTACTCCACTTTTCTACACCAAACACCTTGTTCATTCGAGTGATGACTTCACTGACGGGAATGTAAGTCAGGTTCGCACCACCCTTTTTAAGGGTCCGTTCAACCTCTCGGGGAAACGGTTCGTACAGGTCATTCAATTCCATTACTTCGCCTTTCCAATATTGCCCTTGCGGACAATGACGCTGGTTTTTGCTTCTGACTCGCAGTAGTTGTCAGGGTTGATTCCAATTTCATTCAACTTTGATGCACGCCAATACGAAGGCTGAACAAAGTCCAACATACGCATGGCGACATCCTCCGAAGACATGACAACCTCGCCGGTATCCATGTCAATCGATGATTGAACGATTCTACGCACGACGTCGTTTGCAATGTCCTTGTGACGCCACTTCGTGCGAGACGATGACATCTTGCGTTCGATTTCAGCACCGTCACGCAACTTGATGAATTCATTGTTTCGCATCAGGACGCCCATTCGTGCTTCGACAGAAGAATAGACGTACGAGAGATCCGTCTTGAGAAGATTCAGTTCGAGCATCAAATTTGCGGCATCTTCCACATTGACCTCATCGGACAAATATTCCGCGAGTGCATCATCGAGATCCGCGATTTGACGCCGAAGATCAGCAATCAAGTTAGTAATCATTGTTCCCCTTTAATAAGTGTGGGTGGTTGTTGTTATACGACGATAGCAACTCTTTTTCGCTGTGGCAACCCCAAACCTGTTAAATGTGTGAACGCCCCCACAGCAGAGTCGACTTGGTCATCATGTGGCGCGGCCTCCGGGAACGCCGATAACTCATCAAGCCATTCTGTTAACCATGGGGCGCGTACACATCTGACGTTGCCGTTGGCAACAGCAGCAGCAAATGGCCGTGCGCGCGTAACCTTGTCTCCAGTCGAACGGATTCCAGCAAAATCATAGCCAGACAGCACATATCGAGCATACTGATCGACAAGGGCCTTCCCTGATGAACCCGGCTCTTGCTCCATGCGAATCGCAACATGCCTTCCGTCTTCGTACGCCGTTTGAGCGATCAGTTGTTCAACCTTCTCGCCCTTGACCCTTGCTTTCTTTACATCAAGGATGTATGCGATGCCCTGATCGAACAGCATCAACGTACCCACAGTCCAGTCAGGGTCCGGGTTGGACTGTGATGGTTCGGTGGCAGCCAAGTCCCAGAATCGAACAGCCCGGGCAGCAGATGAAATCTCAGGGACCTCATGCTGATCGAGAAGAACAACATTTTCACGTTCAAAAAGACTGCCAAGCGTAGTTGACCACCAATCACCTTCTTCGAGCCGGCGTCGCTCAACAGGGTCAAGCGCTTGAAGGGTCTGTCTGTAGGAAGCAGCGTCGATACCCGGGTTGTCCGTCAACTTCGACGGAACGAAAATCCGGTTGTGTTCGAGACCTTCAACAATGAATCGTTGCCGCACCCAGTTGGGCGCCGGGTTGGAAGCAGCCCTCATCCGTAGTGGCACCTTGGACAGGGGGCCGTTTGCTGGACGACGCAAACGCGAGAACATGTAGCGGTAGTCCGATTCGCGAATCTCGGTGACCTCGTCCATTCCGATAAATTGAAATTCAGCACCCTTATAACGCAAATAGTCCTGCTGATTGTTCAAATACCCGAAAGATATGCGTGCGCCAGACGGGAAAACTGCCGTGTAGTTATTGGCGTTCCACCGAACGTCATCTTCGGCAGCAATCCAAGATTGGAAACGGTCCATGATTGCTCCGGGCAAAGCAAGGTCAGCGTAGGTGCGCCTAAACAGGATTGCGCTATACCCGGGCACATCGACATATTGAAGTGCCGACATCAAAAGGGCCGAACTTTTACCGCCACCGGCCGCTCCGCCAAACAGGGCCTCGAGAGCGTACGTACGCAAAAAGACCTTTTGCGTCAACGATGCGGACTCTGGACAGTACAGCGCTTCCTTCGGCTGCAAATAATCTAAAACCTTTTGCCAATCTTCCACTGAGAGACCTTTCGCGCTATTACCAGAATAGACGACAACGTTGCGCTATGTTGTGAGTATGGCCGAGCAGATAAAAACGAAGTGGCGACGCATGCGTGAAAAAGTCAACCGCGTTAATGTTGCCAACCTTCTGATGCTATTATTTATAGTGTTTACCAGTATTGGTGTCGCTCTTGTCGCCCCTTCGGCGGGATGGGGTTTCATTGCTGCTGGTGTAACAAGCGGCATATTCGGCTATCTGCTGGGACTTGAATAAGCATGGCATGGAACTCCTTTGAAAAGAAGTCACTCAACAACATTGAGTCGAAAGCCGCACGGGTGTCGGTCGGTGCGCCCATTGCCAACAACCCCAGTTACGCCGGAAAAGGTTACCGAGACCCTTGGGACATTGAACGTGCGTACAAAGAGGGGATGCAGAAAGTTGTCTGGGTATCGCGATGCATCGACGCGATTGCCGGCAACCAAGCGCGACTACCAGTAATTCTTCGGCAAAACAATGATCCCGAAGGAAAGATCGTTACCAAAAAGAATCTTGGAAACGGCAGCATTCTCGACATCCTGAACACGAAGGCGAACGAAGGCGAAAACTCCTTCATCTTCCGTTACAGGCTTTCCGCCCAACTTCTGATGAGCACACGAGGTGCTTTCATTGAGAAGATTAGGGGGCGCGATGGTCGAATTATCGGGCTGAACTTGCTTCCCCCTCAGTACACGTCACCAATTCCTGACCCGAGGCGCTTCGTTGCTGGCTATGAAGTGCTCATGCCTAACGGCGAGAAAATCATCATGAAGCCAGATGATGTCATTTGGATTCGCCGTCCGCACCCCATTGACCCATACCTGTCGATGACTCCAATGGAATCAGCAGGTATCGCGATCGAAATCGAAAACCTTGCGAAACTTTATAACCGCAACTATCTCATCAACGATGGCCGACCGGGTGGTCTCCTTGTTCTCAAGGGAGAAATCGACGAGGATGATAAAGATGAACTACGTAATCGTTTCCGAGGAAATCTTGGACGCACCGGCGCAACAACGGTAATCGCCGCTGATGATGGTGTTGACTACGTCGACACCTCGTCGAGCCCCCGCGATGCTGCTTACATTCAGATGCGGCAAATCACGAAAGAAGAGATTCTCGCCTCCTTCGGCGTGCCTGAATCGGTCATCGGTAATGCTGCGGGTCGAACATTCTCGAATGCTGCCGAGGAAATCCGAGTTTTCTGGATTGAGACGATGATGCCTCACTTGGAGCATCTTGCTCGAGGGCTGGACGAAGCAGACGAGAAGCATTATGTCGACTTCGACACCTCTGAAGTTCCGATCCTTGTGATTTACAAGCAGGAGCGGGAAAGATACCTGCTCGATGAACTCCAGCAAGGTCTCATCACCCCAAATGAATACCGCGAGGCAACCGGTCGGAAAAAGGTGGAATCAGAACTTGCCGATTCCATGTTGATGAATCCCAACCTCACGCCTGTCGGAAACACAGAAAAACCGATGCCCGGGCCAGAAGCGCAAATGGGTGGAGGGGCCCCCGGAATGCCGGGAGCGATGCCGGGAGCGATGCCCGGACAACCGGGAGAAACGCCAGCGGCAATGCCGCCGCAGCAGCCGGGCGCCGCACCGCTTGATCCAAACACCATGCAGGGCGCTATGGCGGCTGAGCAGGCTCCGATGGAAACAACTAACGTTGAGCCACCGGAAGGACAGTTGGCGGATCCGGCGTTCGGTAATGTGAATACCAAATCTGACATAGATGCCGATCTTGAGCGTTGGACTCAAATCCTTGAGCGGTCACTTGAAAGGCTTGTTGAGCGACAGCAGCGAGTTGTGCTTGAAAAAGTAAGTGGTCAGAAAGCGCGAAAAGCACTTGCCGAGGGAACAATCGATCCGGACAGCGTAATGCCATTAGACGTCTGGACGAAGCAGTTGGAAGAAGACATTCTTCCTGTCTTGAACTCAATTATGAAGGACGGGCAGGGTTTTGATGTGAAGTCGGAAAATAACGACGACATGGTTGTTCATGCCAACGCTGCACTCAGTCGCATTAAAACTGTGGTTTCTGATACCCGCACGTTTTTGGATATTGAGATCAATAAGTGTATGGCCATTCCAGACGGTGAATTGCGCCTGAAAGTGCTTCGTTCTGCGCTTACAGGGCATTTTGCCTATCTGATGGGCAAGAAGGTTAACGAGATTGCGACCGCAGAGGCTCGCAGGGCTTGGAAATTGGCCAAGTAGCAGTTTACGTAAATAACTCGCAGTTTACGTAAACCCTTTATTTTGCTCGTATTAGTTGCATTACGTCAACTACGCTTCGTTTATTATATTTAGTGTCGAAGGAGCGAAAAATGCCCACTAACGAACTTACCGATCTCGAAATCAAAGCAGCGCCAGCCGGCCAGATGACCGTAAATCAGGCAAAAGGCATCGTCGAGGCTTTCGTTGCAGGAATTGGCAACAAAGACTCTGTGGGCGATATTTGCGCCTCGGGAGCGTTCAACGCGAGCCTTAAGCGCCGCAAGCCACGCGTGGTGTGGGGACACAACTGGAATGACCCAATCGGTAAAGTGCTTGAAATCTATGAGGTTCCGGCTACCGACCCCCGCCTTCCGGAAAAGATGAAACGTGCCGGAATCGGTGGACTTTACGCAAAAGTTCAGTTCAACCTCAACAGTGAAAAAGGACGCGAAGCGTTCGCAAATGTCCAATTTTTCGGTTTAGAGCAAGAATGGTCAATCGGATACAAAACGCTCGACGCCATTTTCGATCCCGCCAAGCAAGCGAATGTTCTCAAAGAAGTCGAACTTTACGAAGTCAGCCCAGTTCTTCATGGCGCAAACCAGTTGACGGGAACAATTTCCGTAAAAGCAGCGAAGCAGAAACTGCGCGACCCCAAGGGTGGGCTGACCGCCGCTGGGCGACGTCACTTCAACCAGACCGAAGGATCGAACCTCAAGCCGGGCGTTAAAGGTCCTGCTGATACGCCGCAAAAAATGCGTCGGAAAGGCTCGTTTCTGACTCGCTTCTTCACAAACCCATCCGGGCCAATGAAAAAGCCGGACGGCAAGCCGACTCGCCTCGCACTTTCAGCGGCTGCATGGGGCGAACCAGTTCCACAAAACCGCAGTGACGCAGCCAAACTCGCCGCAAAAGGACGTCGACTCCTTGAACGCTACGAGAATGCGAAGAAAAAAGATGCTGATTGGGACGAGGAGCAAATCGACTATACGGTCTTTGAGAACTTCTTCGCCGAGGATAACCCCGAGTTCAAAACGCTCGAAACTGACGAGGGATTCTCTATTAACGATATTGAAATCGACGAGGTCGACGAAAAGGGCCACTACATGATGCGTATGGTTCCACGCAGAGCCCCAGAAAGCCCCCGCCGTGACATTTTCGCAGAAGGCGAAGCGCAATCCCTCAATGCGGAGAAGCGAAACGCCCTTGAAATGGAAATTGCTTCACGAACCCAGATGCCGATCAAACTCATTGAGGCGACGGAAAACTTGGCTGTCTTTGCTAAGAGTAAGCCAGATGGTACTAAGAAGTTTTACCGCCTTCCATACCACTGGGACACTGAAACCCAGCAATACATGTTTGGCAAGCCAGAGCGCGTCGAGCCAGCGATGATGTGGCGCCCACGGAAGCCACGCGTCGTCGTCCCATCACAAATGCCGTCAATGCCGGTTGAAGTAAAGCCTCAAGGTGAAGGGCGAGGCGAGTACAACAACCCTGTAACCGTGAAGTTTGAAGAAGATGAGAAAAGCGCAATCGATCAAATGATGGAGTGGCTTGATGAATCTGAAGATGTCGAAATGAAGGAAGATGCTGTTCGCTTCATCATCGAATGCGACATGGAAGATGCCTTCAACGTGAAATCTGCATTCGACCCAATCTTCGATTACTACAAAGTTGACGTCGAAGTTACTGAAGATGGAATTGAAGTTCTGTCAGAGGCTTCTGACGACTTCTTGAATGCCATTGCGGTTGCTTCCAAATCGATCTTCGGGGAGACCGAAAAAAAAGTCTGAGGGGTCGCGCTCAAAGTTTCGACCCCAACGCTGTAGATGGTGACGAGGACGGTCTCGTTCAGGAGGGCACCCCCTTCGAGCGTCCAGCCACACCCAATGTCGCTCGCGCCCTTAGGAGCGCCACAAGTTCCGCCGGATTCGACGGGATGAAACGCGACGATATGGCGAAAATGCGTTCAGAAGAATTCAACGAGGCGGTACAGAAACAGTTCGAAAAAGCAAAGGAACTGAGGGCCGAACTGTACGAGAAATATCCAAAACTGGATGCGATGCTTGCAGCGCAGCAGATTGCGACCGTCACTTCAGTTCGCACCGGTCAGGACATCCGTGAAGAAGATGTCATGGAAGAACTTCAAGATCTGCTGAAGATCGATAGCGACGAAATCGACGACCTAGCAGACATCATCGCCAGTACACGATTCAGCCAAGACCTCCTCGAAGCGGACGAAGCGCAAATGTCAATTTCTCGCGCTCGAGATTTCGTTGAGGAAACAACTGAGGACATGGGGAACATCTCGCTCGCAATCACCGACATGGAAGAAGACGTAGAAACCGCTCTTGACCGAATCAAGAAAGAACTTGACGGCATGGAGATTTCTACAGGGCAATTCAAAGATCTTGCTGAATCCGATGACCGTGCCGACGCAACCCGCAGGCTACTCACTGATTTGATTGACGACCGAGAAGAACTTGAGCAACAGATTCCTCAAATGGGCTACCTTCTTGAAGATTACGACGAGGTCAAGGAGATGCGCGATCAACTCAAAGACCTCGTAGATGAACTCGAAGAACTTTCAAGTGGACCTGTTGAATCTAGGGAGCGGGGACGAGATCTGCTTAAGCAAGGTTTCCTGAACGCTGACTCACTAAACACGGGGTACGACGAAGACAAGTTTCGTGAGATGCTTGGAAAGTTCCGCAAGACAAAGACTTACGAGCGTGCCACCGAAGGGATGACAATCGTCCGCAAGCGCAGTATTCCAAAATCTGAACCCGTTGCTGACAGCGACGCCGCAAGGGACATTCATGGACTTGGAAAGCGCAGCATCATCAACATCCCGGAAACGGGCGTTCAGGTCATGCTCAACGATGATCAACGTGGCGATGCTCGTCGCACCATCGCTGGTCTCAGGTCATCAACACAAAATCCTGATGCTTTCGAGAAGATGGACGAGTGGCTTTCCGGTAAATCGCCCAATATTTCGCGAGATCAGCATGAGGAGATTTTCAACGAGTTCGCAGATGCCGCCAACCGGGATTTGGATCTTGGAGACCTCCGACACGTCCGTGACGCGATCAACTTGGCGGCAATGTCTGAAGATGGAAAATGGAAAACGCCAAAGGCTGAGGGTGGATTCGATGGAAGACCAAAACCCGCTGGTCTGACTAAGCGCCAAAGAGCAGATTTGTTGGAGTGGGGGCAAAACGACGCAGATGACATGCTGCGTAGACGCTTCGTTGGTCTGAAAGAAGATGATGTGTCCCCCAAGGGGTGGATGATGCTCCGCAACGATTTTGGCGGTGGCATGCGTTCAGCAACTGGCGGTGGAAGCATCAATGAAACGCGTGACACCGGCAAGCGAGCACAGCGAGGTAGGCCGGTTGGCGCTGGTGATGAGAAGAAATTCAAGGGCAAACCGTTCTCGGAAGTAAAACCTGACAATTGGGATCAGTTGACTGCCGATGAGAGGTTTGACGAACTTCTTACGAATTTGCACCCTTCTAAGACCGGTCTTCGAGAAGTTGACTTCAACCGTTTGAGAAAAGAACTGGTGCTGGAGTCTCTCCGCTCAGATCAGGAAAGCGAGCGTGCTCGACGTCGGGCTCAGCGTCGGGAAGCGCTGGCGAACGTCAGGGTAAGCAAACCAACTGAGCGCCCTGCTGCTCGACCTGCTCCAGTTGCTACAACCGCTGAACAAGCCAAGAAGCAGCGTCAGCAGGAAGTCACGAAAATCGGCAACCGAGTTGCCCGTATTTCGTCAAATATTGACAAGCAGTTCGAGAGAGACGAAGAACGTGGTTTGGACCCCAACGATGAGTCCCATAGAGATATTTGGGCGTCACTTACCGACATTTTGGAAGATAGCGATGAGTTAACCCTGTCTCAAGCAGAATCCATCGCTGCAACCCTTGACGACTACCTAGAAGAAGCATCCGGAGCAGATCTTACTGCAACCGAATCAAACAGTGTCCAAAATGCTCAGGTTCTTCGCGCAGATATGGGCGATCTGATTGACAGATATAGGCTTGACCCGAATATCAGCAAGGGTGACAGTTCAGCGGCGGTCCGAATTGGCGGCGAAGGTGAAGAAGATGTCGCCACCACCGGCCGCTCCGCCGCACGATTCCTTTCCGAAGGCGGAATGCGATCATTTACCTCATACAAGCCTTCCCCAACCGTCCAAGAATACGCAGAAGCACGCAGAAGCCAAGGGCTACGCAGTCAACAGGCTGGACGAACCGTAATCAATGAGGAAGCGACATTCTTCAAGGCAATCGAAGATTCTCTGGCAAAAGAAATCAGAGAAGCACGTAACGCCAACGATTCACGAACGGTTAAGGGGCTTGAACTACTTCAGCGAATTATGCGTCGTCAAGATTCAGGCAAAGTCTCGGATCGTCGAACCAACGCCGGCGCACTTTGGGTGACGGCAGACGAAGCCGATGAGATTTTGGACGCGATGATGTTTGCCCTTGACCGACAAATGGAAACAGGCGGATCTAGGGTGGACCTGTATGCACAATTTGTCGAAATTATCTCGGCTGCCGCAATGGGGACATTCATCAGCAAGACGACCTCGGAGGTTTCGTCACGAACCCAAGCACGAACGAACAGTCAAGGACGACAAGTAAATATCCCGAATCAGTAGAACGTCAATAAGTACTCCACAGAATAAGCCAATTTTGGGGTACAATTTGACAAACGGTCCTCACGAAAAAACAGTTTAAATACCTCTGCATGGTCACAGGCAAACAGGCTATGATGCCATGTAGTGGTTGTAGCATCTCTAAGAGATGTTTACTGAATAACATGCAGTACAAGGAGCCTACCAACATGGAACAAGAAGAGAAAGCAGTCATCAAGATCGATGCCGAGGGCAAGATGATGAACTGCGCCAAAGGCCATGGTGGAGACGACTGCGGCTACAAAACTGGCGCGAAGATGTGCGGCAAGTGTGGAGCCATGGCAGTTGAAGTAAAAGATGACGATGCCGACTCCGAAGATCTCGAGGCCAAGTCCTACGATGAAATCGACGAAGACGACGAAATTATCGAAAAGGCACTCGCCGCCGTTGCTACCGATGAAGACGAGGACGAGGACGAGGAAGAGTCCGACGAGGAATCGGATGATGACGCCGAGATGAAGGCTGTTGGCAACGCTCCACAGATGGATGAAGAAGAAGACGAAGAAGACGAAGACGAAGAAGAGGACGACGTTGCCCCCGCAGAGGCCGCCCCAGCCGAAGAGGCCACTCCTGCCGATGATGAGCCCACCCCTGATTCTGATGCCGAGATGGAAGAAGAAGAAGACGAAGACGAGGAAGAGGACGACGAAGAGGAAAAAGGCTGGATGGGTGACGCTCGCAAGCGCCGCCTCCAGACCATGGGGCGCAAATCTGCCGACCTTGGTCAGACCGGCTTCCTCTGCGCCGTCGAGCGCAAGGTGTACCCGGGAAGCGCATCCGTCTGTGACGACTGCCCGGGTGGATGTATCGCCGAAAAAGGCATGCCCGGTCTCATCGAAATCGAAGGCAAGGCCGAAGCAGAGTTCAACGGTACCGTCATTGATTCCGGATACTCGCAGGACAGCGACATCTACGTCATTGACCTTGAAGTTAAGGACGGACACGCCATCGAAGTGTTCATGGAGGGATCCACTGGCGAAACCCTCGGCTTCCATCGTCTCGACGACTCTGTGTTTGAGCAGAAATCGCTGACCGCTGACACCGAACTAATCGATTTCAACGTCGCTGCCGAAATTGCCGTCAAATCAATCGAAGGGGTTGAAGGCATCGTTACCGCTGTGGAGCCTGACACCTTCGAAGGCTTTGACGTTTACGCAGTAGAGGTCGACGGTATTGATGGCAAGTCATATGACGTATTCGTCGCTCTAGACGGAGAAGTGCTTGGTTTCGACACTTACGAACCGGACGAGGCGGAAGAGATTGAAGCCGAAGCGGCAGAAATCGCCCTCAAGCGTGCGTTTAATGAATCCCAGCGAGAGGAAATGGCCAAAGAAGGTCTTGCGCTTCCTGATGGTTCTTTCCCAATTTCCAATGTTGACGATCTGCGCAACGCAATCATGGCCCATGGCCGCGCCGTCGACAAGGAGAAAGCCAAGAAGCACATCATTAAGCGCGCCCGAGAAATGGGTAAGGAAGAGATGATTCCTGCTGCTTGGACATCCGCCAAGAAAGAAGACGCCGAGGTGAACGACATCAACGACGCAAGTTTCATGCGTTCGCTGGTCGAGTTTGAAATGCTCATGAACGAGGACGACAGCAACGACGGGAACTCCTGAAGGCTGGGAAAGAGTGGCCCACTATGGCCAACATCCGGGCCGAACGAGTAATACTTTCTGATCGCGTCAACACCTATCGACGTGATTACGAAACCATTGGTGCTCTCTTTCGGATAAAGAGTGCGGTACTTGCTTCCCAAGAGAGCCTTGACCCAAACATCTCTGTAAAAGCGTTAAATCAGGATCTTCCCAAAAAAGATAAAAAAGATTCTGAGAAGCGCACTTCTGGTACGGGAGTTGAAGAACAACTCCCCGAACTTCGCTATGCGCCTAACGGCAAACGTGGCCGTGGCGACGTACTCAAACTGCATGTAACCCCACGCGACCTCACAACTGGCAACGAACCAAACTTTGGTTGGATTCCTGCTCCTGAGAAAAAATCCGAAGAGGAAACACGCAAACAAATGCGTGAACTGTTGGATTGGAAGAAGCGCCGACCCAAAGTTCGCGTCAGGAGTTTTCGTGCTGACCCAAGAACAGGTCAACGAGTAGAGGATTCCGGTGTCGATGTCGAAGTAAAAGGACTCGGCAGAAAACTGAACCAGATTGTTCCCGGAGGGAATTTGTCCTCACGTGCGGCTGGGGCAGTTGGAGTACTAACTGACGCAAACGGGAAATTCCGATGCCCGCCCGGAACCCCGGCAGCCAACCAGTTCACCGATGAATTTGGTACAAACTGTTTCAAACCAGCACTCTCCTCGCGTCGACTCATTGGAGCGATGCGTCGGTGGTTCGACAAATATGTTGAACTCGGAGAACAAATCCAACTGCTTGAAAGCATGGGCATATACGGTGTCGGGCCAGACGACCTAACCCCTCAATACAGGCAAAACATCCGAAACATGGTTCGGGCTGCTGGAAGTGTTGCGCCAAAAGAACGCGTCCAAGAAGTTCAATCCCGAATGGACACCGCAATTGATGCCCTCCAAACACGACTTGGAACGACTCGCGACACCACAGACAATGCCGACATGTGGACCGCGCTGGCAACGCTGGCCGCCGATGAATGGCAAGACCTTGACTTCTCAGGGATTTTTTCCGGACCGGAAGGCTGGGGTTCGTGGAACAAAAACATGCTTGCCGACCCAAAGGGTCGCACTCCTCAAGCAGCAGCAGATCACACTGCCGACGTTCGTAGCCAATACATCTCAATGTTTGACAACTGGGTGTCGGACGGCCCAATGCGCCAAAGGTACCGAGATGGAGACCCCGAAGCCAGAGCCCTCATTGACGAAATGGTTACCCGCCATCTGGCAGCAGAGCGTGGCTTCTTAAAGGCGATTCTTCAGGAGTATCAAGAATCCCCGGAAATCATGCGTCAAGTAAAGACGCTAGGCCGAACGCAAATCCGTGATGGCGAGGCGTTTGATGACTATTGGCGAGTAGATGGAGAATGCAGCCCGGCAGGTTTCCACCCCAGAGATGGGTTCGCTCTGAATATTGACTTCAACGCGGCAGCAGTGGCTCTGAAACCAGCAATCCAAAACGGACTAGCAAATTACACTTCTGACGGCCGCATCCTCTTATTCGATATCGACCCCAACGATGTGTCTCGCTCATTCACTTCGGAAGCCGAACAGTGGGCCGAAATCGGAAACCTGATGCAGAACACCGTCGATCTTGAACGGTGGCGAAATGTTTACGCTCAAGACCTTTCTACCGCACGCCACGGCTCAATCGAAGCAAAGGGTGTGCATATCGCAAAACATGAACTTGGTCACGCCCGCCAGTACCAGTTCATTAAAAATGCCGTCTTGGACACCCACGCCAAAACAGGCTCCACCTACTTAGTCAACTCAACTTCAGGTCAAATTGAACGGCTCGACGTTTCTCCCGATCAGTGGACTAACCAGCAATGGGTTGATGTGGTGACGAGTCAGGTTCAACGTCTTATCCCAGAAAAGTACCTCGCCGATGGCTTCCCACCGACGTCGCTTGAGACGTTCGAAGGAACAATGCTTCACATCATGGCGGGAAGGTATTACCAAGACGAAGTTCAAAATTTCTTCAACTTGAATGATGATGCCAAACGAGGACAGTCGGCATTGATGATGCTCGAAGGCATGACAGAATTGCGCGCGCTTCGAGATATGGGTGTCCTCATGGATCCAGAACTCGACCGGCTCGTGTCATGGATGGACGACGTTGACCCCAGAACACCGGAACGCCCTGATCCGCAAGGAGTTATCTGGCCGCCGCCGACAAGTTCAGCAATGCAAGTGTTCCAGCCGGATCCCAATGGAACGTGGGACACAATTAGCCGCACCCCGATTGAAGATCCAAACCCGTTCATTCCTGACCTTGGCGGAAAACAGGAACATATCGATGCCATCAATTCACGCATCTCAAGTCTCAATCGCAGTCTTCCCGACGCCGAAAGAGACCTTTTTGATCCAAGAAGCGAAGTCGTCGAAATCCAGAACGGCAATGACGTTGTCGAACAACTGAGAAGTGGCAAAACCGCTCTCGACATTGAAAACCTGACGGTTAAGAAACAGCAAATCATTGACCGCGAAGTACTTGCTGAGGACATCGCAGCAACAGGAGAAATCGACGATGTTGGGGATCTCGAGGTCGGCGATGCCATCCGATTCAAAGGATTCAAAACACTTGATCGCCGCATGGATGCTGATCAAGAACAAGACCTTTCGGCTGACGAAGGAAAACGGAAAGTCAACTTTGTTCTACCTAAGGGAACAAAAGGCATCGAAAAACAAAACCCGGCGAACAACGAGCCCGATCAGGTTGAGATTCCCGGCGGAGAATACGAAGTCCGTTCTGTTAACCCAGATGGAACTGTCACGCTAGTTCCCCGCAGCCAAGATGATGCCGACACCGTTGCTCGTCGCCTCATCGACAGTCTTGATGGAAGTTCCGACATAGACGACGTTCGCGATGCTGTAAGAACAGTTCAGAAACGGGCGCAGAAGTACGTCCAGAAAAAGGAAAAGATTCGTCGAGCCACGCGATCCAGCGACCCGGCCACCGCACAACGTATGGAGCGGCGCAATGCGGCGATTGTCGAAGAAATTCGGCAACGTGGAGCAAACCCATTCCGCGTAACCGACAGAGATATCGAACGCATCTGGGGCTCTGTAAGACCCGGTGAACGTCCACCATTCACCCGTGCCCAAGCAGAAGAGGCTTACGGACGTGCGCTCGAAACTATCGAAGATCTCCGTGGCCGACCAACAACTGGGCGATTTGGTCGAGCATTGGAAGCAACTGATGAAGTCAGAGAATTCCTAGAGACCGCCCGCCAAAGCGAAATCGGTGCGCGTATTGAACGCGCTGTAATGGAGTACCACAACGGTTTCGATTCACGCCCACGATACCGGACCGACATGGACGGCCTTCAGAGCATCATTGACACAGGGGACTCACGTGGCCTCATCCCGCCACGCGGTTCTCAGTGGGATCCGTTCCTTGATGCTGAAGATGCCATGCAAGGGTTCACTCCAGATGATGGAATTCGTCCACTCTTCGGCAATCTGCTGCACGCTGACGATGACAGCGCCATTCAACGCTACTTGGACAACATCAAGGGTTACGCCGCTATTCGAGACTCGGAGTTCTTCGATCGGGTAACTGAGTCGCCACTCGGCAAAGTCCTAACCGGAGATGTCGAATTGGTTCTTCGTGCCGATGTCGCTCGCCGAACCGGATACGGAATTGGTGATGCACGAGGTCAAATCGCGTTTGGCGTCATGATTCACGACGACGATCCAGCGCGTGTCCGTCAAGCACTCCTGACACGTCGATTTGGCGGACCTATTGACGACACCGCAACCACAGGCGCAGCATTGGACTTCTTGCACGCAGACCTGACCGGTGACTACTCGGGAATCAGAACCCCGATGGACACCCTTTCCCTTGACGCTGGCCTCAGCGTAGACGTCAGAGATCGAACTATCCGTGGACGAGTAGACGCAGATGCATTTATCGCAGGCGGATTCAACGGCGAAGAACTAGAAAATGTTCGAATCGGTAGTGCTTCACTGAACTACAAACGTCAATTCCTAGCACCAGCAGAAGTCGGCGCGAACAACAGCGAACTCCGCAAGAGGCTCGGTCTTGCCGGTCTCTCTCAAACTGAAGTAGACACCGTGTTTGAGTTCGCTCAAAGCGGCCGCCTCGACCTCGAATCAGCCGACTTGCTACGAATGAACAAAGCAGCACGGGAACAGGCAGACCGTTTCGCAAGAGTCGGTATCAGCACAACTTTCACCAACGATAAGGGCATTAACGTCCTTGATGGTGCTTCGGTATCGGTAGAAACACCGGGTATTGGCCGCATCGAAGCATCCAAGCGTGCCGACGACATCCTGCGTGTACGCCTTGAGGGAGAAATCGCCGAGCGCGCAGAAGACATTGCCAAACAAATTCGATCTGGTGTTGGTCTTCGTTCAGCAACCTCTTCACCACGCCGAGACGCCCCAATCAATGTCGTTGACCCCTTTAGTGATGACCCATTTGGCGGTGTGGTTGACCGAGCACGGACTGTTGTCACCGACCGTATTCGCGACGAAGTAAGCGAAAGAGCAACGGCGCTTGCAACAGAGAAGATTGGCCGTCTGGGAGCCAAACTTTCCCGTCGTCAAGTTCAGAATCGCGGCATACAAAGAGTTGGCATGAACGTTCTTCAATCGGACCGAGCAGAAAATTTGCTTCGTCGGGCCGGACTTGAGACAGACGACATTGAGAACATCCGCTTTGTCGGTGAACTTGCTGCTGCCTTCGGAACTTCCGGACCGGCCGGCGTCGGATTGGTTCTCGCTCGACGCGGAAGCCGTGAAGGAATCGATTTTGGTGTTCGCAAAGCACGCGAACAAGGTTGGATCACCGACAGCCAAGCCAACGCAATCTTGCGCGCCGCAGACACCGTTGCACCAGAAGGACTTCCTGATGCGGTGACGAACGCAATTGGTGAACAAGCGCAGCGAGCCATCAACTCAGACGCAGCCGATCGTGCTAGGGAAATCGCAAGCGCCGCCGCTGAACGTGTGCGTGAACTTGACCTTGGTGATCGTGTTGGGGACATTTTTGATAGGGGTCGCACGGCCGATACTCCTGCTCTTCCGTCCACACCCAACGACCCATTCTCCGCGAATGATCCGTTCGCACCTATCTCCGGTGGAGGGCTTCGCTCTCAAACTGGGCGTTCGATTCTCGCACAGTCGAAACCAATTTTTGACATTGAATCTGATGACGACATCAACAAATTGGCCGACGAACTGCGAACCCTTACGCAACCAGATTCAAGAAACCCTAATAACCACGTGAGCATCGTGGCAGAAGAGTTGCGAGACATTATTGGCGATATAGAAACTCCTGATCTTCTCACTGGTGAACCACGCAAATATGCGGAAGACATCACTGACAGCATTCCTTCATATATTGCCAACAGAGTACGCGAGCAACTGGGCGATATGCCGCTTTCTGACGAACAGAAGCAACGCGTTGGGGAACTGCTCGCGGCATCCGAGCAGATGCGAGAACTTGACGCCTTCCGGTTTGACATCATGCAACGGAGGACACCTGATCAAGTCACTGATACGAATGACCCATTTGGTGGTCCACCACCAAGAAGGCCAAGCGCACCACCACCAAGAAGGCCTACAGCAAACGACCCATTCTCTGACGGTCCAGAAGAAGTTCCAGAAACGCCGCCTCAGTACACCGCTGCGCAAGCACGCGAACGTCTCGATGAGATCCTTGCAGATTCAACGATTTTTACAACCGAATTCAATCAGCGCCAAGCAACTATCACCGAGCGAGAAAATCGTCGATCCGAAGTGGAAACACGCAGGCAAGAACTTGAGTCAGTAATCAATGAACTGGCTAGATACGAAATGGTTACCGCTGACCGTCTGACAGAAGAAATTGATAGAACTGCACCAGTTGGAAAAGCCACAACCACACAAGCGGCCAAAATCGATCCCAGACAACACGCCCCACAGCAAGGCATTGTTCGTGACCCCAAAGAGGTCCAGCGAATCGCAGAACAGACTGTCGCTCCCGCTGCCGACCTCACCTTGCCAGAACACCGTGATGAGTTGCGCACGCTCCTGCTCGAGAACGAAAACATCACCAAATGGCTTGGCCTCATTCAGGAACGAACCCCCATCATCAAGGAGGGGATCGGCAACTGGATGAATGATGTTTACGCCCTTAACCCACCCCCCGCAGACTGGGACGTCAATGAAATATGGCGAGAGTCCGGAGGCTTGGTCGGAGCGCGACTTACCGAAGCGCTCATTAGAAGCAGAGGTTATGACGCGCCAGCAATGACTGTAAATGAAGCAGAAATGGATCTTCTTCTAGCCACCCGTGGACTTATGCCGATCTCACGTGGTGCTACCAACAACATGCAACGCGCAACCCTTGATTCGTCAGAAGAATTCCTCACCGGAGGCGGCATTGACGGTGCTGGGCTCTATTTCGCTATCGAAGGAACAAGCCCCACCCGACTGGGTGGCGGACATCACGAGGCCGACGGCTACATCGAAGGCGTATCAGATGCTTCTGTTATCCGTGGCGCGCTAAACCCCGGCGCGAAAGTAATGCAAATTTCTGCTGCAACACGAATGGCTGAAGAATACCGGTTGGAAACTCTAGGTGAGGATGTTGGTGCAGGAGGGGAAGCGAACCCTCTGATCGCCCTGAGGCGCAGCCTCGTGAACGACCCATCTCAGGCCGATTTGTTGGAAGCGTTAGATTCGGCGATTGTTGATTCAACCGACCCAGCAAAGTTTGACGGAGGATCAGTTAACGGACGGACAGTAATTCCGTTGCTCTTGGGCTATGACGCTACAATTTCCGAGACACGAGATGATAACCGCGTTGTCATTCTGAACCGCTCGGCAGCAATCCTGCAAGACACAACGTATACGGGTCAAGAGTGGGCTGAGGCAAAACCATGGGATCGCCTCTTGGAACGCGCCAAAGTGCTTGGTGCCGACATGGACATTCCTATCGGCCTATCACCGGAAGAAAGAACACAGTGGGTTCTTGAGAAGTTGGAAACAGAATTTGGAGCGATCAGTGGATAGCAAACGAGTCACCACCGGAGATGACGGCATCCGTTTTCAGCCTAGCCAGACGTACTTGAAGTACATGGAAACCAGCGCTGTTCGTGAACTGCTTGATAAAGACCCCGACGTTGAACCGTACCTCCAGCAGATCTTTACTGCGCTGCCACAAGTCAGTGAAGTAATCGATCTTTACAAAAACACCTACATCATGGCGCTGCGTGAGGTTGAAGAATGAGAGCAGTACTAATTGGTCAAGTTAGAAAAAACCCGGTCTACTACGACCTAGACGGAAAAGAAACTGACGCGTTCGTTGTCGATAAAGAAAACAACGTTGTTCCGGTCAACGTTATCTCCCTCATTGGCAAAGGCCTCATAGAACCCATCAACGACTCCGACTTCACTGACTTCTTTTGGAATGGTTCCAAAGAGAGCAGCAAAAGATGGGAAAACATTTTTATCCATCGCGTTCAAGATGTGCCAGACAAACTGTTGCGTGGAGTTCAAATGCTTACCACTCCACCAAAAAAGAAGAATCCGGCGCGATCGAAAGCCGTTGAGGAAAAAGCGCTGAGAGCAGATGCCTACAAAGCGCTTGTTGAGAGCGAGCAGCACGAGAAAGCACTGGGTCGAAGTCTAAATCGATTCGGTGGAAGGGCTACTGCGGGTGTTCGTGGATTCGTTCGTAATGCCCGATGGGACCCTGACGCATTGGATGCTGACGGTGATGGTTGGGTTCAGGAAGGAACACAGTTCGCTCGTCGGATAACCGGTGCTAATGTGACGAAACCGAATAAGCCTTCTCCACCCGAAGTCAACGTTGAGCACTATCGCGCGCTTAGAAGTCAACAAAGGCGCAATTATCAGAACTATCTAAGCGGATCGATCAGTGAACGACTTGCAAAACGTAAAGCGCGATTTTACATCGACCGCATGGAGAAAGTTGACCAAATGATCGAAAGCCGTTTCTCTGACGGCAAGCGAATCAAGACCGTTGGCGATATGCGTAAAGCGTTTGAACGTGCTCATCCGGGTTTCATTACAGGTGACAGCACTGCCGAATACTTGAATAGCGCAGATCCTGATGAGGAACTAAAAGACACGGTTAGGGAACATGGCTACATGTTTCTTTTGGCACTTATGTCGAATCCGGACCTAACGAAAGCAAACTGGAAATTCACTAAAGTTGATCCATCCGAAGAGTTTTCTGGCGCCGCTGCTTTCAAAGGGCCGAACAAAATCGACAGACTTGGAAAAGCACGAGATTTGCCTCGAAACCGAAAAATGCTTATCGAGATCTCCTACAAAGATGAATTTCCCGAAGCGAAATTTAGAGATGCGCAACAAATGGATGCTCGTTTACGTTTGCAACTTGAGAACACCAAGATTATTGCGTCCATATTGAGGTCTGATTTGCCAGACGATGAGAAGCAGGAGTTTGTTCGTCGTTTTCATGCTCGCTCAACAGCATTCCACGAAATGACACATGGAAGCATGTATTTTAAAGCGTTCACAGATTCATTGGCGTCAGTCGGTTTACAGCCTGACGAAAAAACCGACGCCGATGCGATCTTGGATGAGGTGTATACAGCAATATCAGATTTAGCACCAGAAAAAGCATCCCTTCTTGCCGATCAATTCTGGGCAGAAACTATTGCCATGCCAGTTGCATTAGTCAACCGTGTCTTGAATTATCTTATGCTTCGTTCCAGTATGGATCCAAGAGCGAAATCAACCATGCTTGATGCGATCAATGCGGATCTCACGGATGGTCAACCCAATGCCCCTGAACCATTGCGTGTCTCAAAGAAACTCTCCGCGTTTCTTAATGACAAGCAAATCCCGAAAAATCTTGCTAAGCCAAACGATCCACAAGATACAACCTTCGAAGAAGGTGACGCTTTATCAATCAACTCGACTATGAACATACTTGCGCATCTGGTCAACGACTTGGGTTCTGGAAATGGTTACCAGAATAGGCTTCCGTGGGCTGGACGGAAGGCAGTTAACTTTGGTAAGAGCGAAGATGACATTGCCCTGAATTGGCCGCTCCTCTTGGAACATGGAATTCCAAATACAGACCTTGATTCAGAAGATGTAAAAACATTGCTTATGGCAAATATTCGCATTGGAGAAGTAATCTCGGAAGTGCTTCAATCAGGTAATCCAGACAGCATCAGGAATTTTGCTGCTATTGCGGCAAGTAACCAAACACAAATTGCTCCCGCTGTTTGGTTGGGCCTTACTGGGAATATCGCAAATCAAAGCATGCGTGAAGCATACGTTCAATCCAGTATTCGAGGGGGAGTATCGCAACTTTGGGAAAGCGTTAAAGCAAGCGGCACGGACCGTGATCGAGGAAGAATCATTGACACCCTCGCCTTACTCTTGGGCGTATGGGACGACCTGACCCCACAGCAACGCGATCTTGCTAAGAACTATGCCGCAATGTCGGGTGGCGGTCTTTATGCTTCGTACGCTGGATATATCACTAACTTCACGCAGTTGGGTCGAGTTTTCGATGGACTCAACTATGAACTGCTCGCCGAACTTGGCCCCTTAGCCCTATTCGGCAATGTGGCAGAAATGGCGGATGAACAGGCTGGCGGGATTCGCGAACTTGACCCATCTGAACCAACATATGAAGCATTGCAGAAATTGATTTCGTGGCTGTGGCCCGAACTCCCCTTCGCGTTAAACGGTAAAGAGAAGGCAAAGTCATGAATCAGAAAGAATGGAACAAAAAACTCGAGAAAACTACCGGTTTTCCAATCAGTGAAATGTTCACTGCGCTATCCAGTGATCAACTGATTGGGAAGATTCGGGAGGCTGAAGATGGAAAGGATCCATTCGCTGACAAAAGAATGGAAAAATTTGAGCAATTTCTTGATGTCCATTCAAATAAGCGCGTAAACCCAAACAATCCTTTTAGGGACGATCGAGATCGTGAAATTTGGTCAACGATCGAGTTCCGGACAGTTCTCTTGCCTCCAAAAGAACGAAATAAGCGGATTCCAACCTATTTCGGACCGAATCGAGTACAACTAGAAGTTTCCTAGCATCATCATTATCTATTCTAAACTGGATACACCATGGATGAAATCGAAGTCAAAGGCCCACAAGATGTAATCCTCGACCTTCCACAGGAACGAGTCACGGCGATTACTGGCGGCAGGGGACCGCGTCGCGGCAACCTTGAGAGGTTGTTGCGCTATTGGCGTCCCATCATGAAAAAGCCGGGTGGATTCAGAAGGTGTCGTGTAATTCTTGCGGACCACCCAGAACTTTACCCACTCGAACGAATCTGTGCTTGGCTGCACCATGAGACAACCGGTCTTTGGCCCAATGAGGGATGTCACCATCCCGGAATGAAAAACTGTAGAGGAAAACTCAAGAAGCGGAACTGGTCTGATGCCGACTGGAGCAAGAGGATGGCTCGACGCTTCAAAAAGAACAAGAAATCTATCTTTGATCATCAAGTTGATGACATGTTCTACGGTGATTTTATTGAACGTAAAGAACTTGAAACAGATTTCGACTATAATCAAGTAGTTACCGAAACAGATTTCAAGCATGCGATGTCCGTTTTGTCAGACTTCATGGACATGGAACCTGATTTCGTCTCGTATATCAGAGATTACGAAAACTGGGAAATCGTCGGAGACGACGAAAACGGCGATGAAATTTCGGCAACATTCGTGAAAACCGAAGATTGCGGATGTGACTGATGGCCACTTCATACATTTACGAAAAAGAAGTTGATTGTGAAGCGTGTCCAAGTGTTCGCGTGAAAAGAACGATCATCGCCAAACTCGAACAGAAAGAAAACGTTCGTTACCTCCGGCAAACTCGCGCAAATCGTGAAGAACTCGTGCAATTTAAAGCACTTTCTAAACGAAACGGGAATATTCGCCAGTATGACGTCAAACGAGTTGGCGCAATCGGGTCAAGTAGCCGTCTGGGGCAAGCAGCCCAAGCAATCGGAACCATTGCCACCCCCGGAAATATTTCCCCTTACCGCAGCCCAATCAGGTCAGGAATTGCTCGTGCCCTGACTCCCGGCAAACCCGGTGGTATGCGTGGTGTACGTCGCCGGGGACGAACCTCTAGGTGTCCAGAAGGATTCCAGTACGGTGGTCGTTTTACTGACAATGAATTCTCGACATGTGGGCAACAGTTGTTCGATGTTCCATCTCCCCTTGGCGCAACAATTCGCGCAATTCGTGAGCAGCAAAGAGCCGCCGCTCGAGGACCAGCCCAACCGCGAACTGCCGCTACGCCAATTGCCTCACAAGGAACAGTGAATCGTGACCGTGCCGTTCGTGCGGCACAAATTCCGCGCGTGTCAGCCACCACGAAGAAAACCGATCGCGATAAGAGCACCGCTGAAGTAATCAAAACGATGGGCAAGCCAGACATCAACGCCACTCGCCTCGTCCGACGTGACGGATATGTTCTCGAGCCAGTCGTGACACCCCGAGTTCTTCGAACCATCCCAGACAACCGAGACATGGTTGATGCAACATTTATTCTGACTGCCAAGAATCGCGCAGACCTTGGCGACCAAGAACTTGGGCTTCTTTCAAATACAGGCGTAACCAACGTCACGTATGTTTTTCAAGACGGATCTTACGTTCAGATTCGAAAAGTTCGTTCATTGACCCGTGGTGAGCGACGCAAGTTGGGTCGCACCGTGAACGCGGCGATGAAAGTTGATAACGAAAGTGACCCTCTTGCACGCCTGAAATACGTTTCAGATGAGACCGGTGATGGCATCGATCTCGTTGAGAGCCTACGAGGCGGTCGCACGATTCAAAAAATCCTTTCCGGGAAAGGCAAAGTTTCGAGATCGAAAGATTCAGAAACTGTCGATCCGCTTGGAGACGCCGCAAAAACAGTTCGAGACGGAGGAGACATCTCCTCTATCCGCCCAACAATCCTGCAAGAAGCGATTGGTAAAACGAATCTCTTCAAAAAGACAGGTACTGACAAGTACAAGGCTGCCGATGGCAGGGTTTACACACTGCGCACTTCGGGCAAGTCAGGCGAACACATTACGCAAGCCATGTCATCCGCAGTCCAAGACCACCTCGGACTCAACGGTGTTGATATCGCATTTGTCGGTAAGGGATCATCGAAGCGCAAGTACTTGTCCATGACCCCGGAATCCGAGATCGTCGACGGTGCGCTTTCCAAAGAGAAGTCATTCAATGACCTCGATGTGGACGACGTGGCAAAACTTTTCGTATCTGACATGGTTATGGATATAGAAAGTCGCGCCAGCAACACGGTTGCGATCTTCGACAAGGGGGATGAGTCGTCGCTCATTGCGACATTTGCCCAAAGTGAACTCGTGGATCTTTCGGATGCCAAAATTCGTGAACGTACCCAGAAAAAGATTCGCGACATGAAAGCATTGCAACCCGACAGCATTTACAGTAAATACTATAAGAGTTTGAAGGCTGAACAGCGCCGACAAATGCAAGAAGAGATCGACAAACTCATTGCGAAAGCACGCGAATTTAACTTCACCAAATTCCGCGACAAACTCTACGCAGATGGAGAACTCTCCTCAGCGGAGAAGACACACTTGAACATTATTGCTAAAATTATTAAGACACGTATTGATGTACTTACCGACAGTAGGGAAGTTTTGATGCGTGTTCTCGGAGGTCAGAAGTGAAACAGTACGCTTTAGTAAAGGACATGGTTAACGGCTCGTCTTACTATGGCGTTGTCATCCGTGAAAATGGGCTTACCGAATGCAAAGGTGTTTCAGGTGTAGGCGAAAAGTGGGCGGAATCTTACAACAACGCCGAAACTAAGTCCCTTGACGATGGTCTTCCCTATGGTGTGAAAATCGGAGAATTCCATGCGTTGACTCAAAGCGAGGAAATCCTTGTCGAACACATGCTTGACGGCAACACTGTTCGTTTCCCAGACAGAACTCAACTGAAGCAACTGTCTTTCCACAAAACAGACGCTAATTCAAGCCTTCCTGCCGTTTCAAACACGCCGCTTTCAGCATTTTTGATGGATGACCTGCAAACCGCAGTTGACTACAAGATTCGCGCTTTCCTCTCCGACTCTGCGAGAGCGTCAGTGATGCTGAAGTCACGTCTTGAAAGATACGGCATCAGCGACACAACTGTCGGCTTCAAGTCTGCAAGCAATAACAGTTTCCTGAATGAAGACATGTCCAGTGTGGCTCGTGGACATGGCAATCTTCGACGTGCGCTGTTGGATATCAGAGACGCAAAATCAACCTTCCTAGAAAATCATCCGGGATATCAGGTTGGAATCGAGGAAAAAGCAATCGGGCGTAGCCTCGGTCGAGGTGCGCGCATTGGCAGACGTGCGGCTCGCGCCTTCAAGCCATACGACCCGAACGCAATCGATGGCGACATGGACGGAATTGTTCAAGAAGGAACACCTTGGGAACGTCCAGCAGTCAGAGTTGGTGGACGTGGCGTTCGCTTAACCCCAACGCAGCAGCGGGCAAGAAGCGAAATTGCTCCAGATGTCGGGATGCGTAGCCGGACGGGTGATGGAGAAAGCATTCAGGACAGGCTTACAGCGGCGCGTAACAGTCGACAGCAAAAACTTGCCGATCGCATGCGTGAAATGGGTTTCGACGATGACAATCAAAAAGAAATCAATGACTGGCTGAGAACCTTTAACCCGGAAGATTTCGAATATACCGACATTGATGATCTCGAGATTGAAGGTCTGACCTCGCGCCGTGGCTCATCCAGCCCTACCGGCAGCATTTTTGGTCAGCGCCGTTACTCAAGCGAGGATTGGATCGAAGGCCAACTCGATGAGGGGCCGCTTGCTGGTTCTTTCTTTGAACTTCGAACCGCACGCGATTACACCGAAAGCAACTTTAATGATCCGGGTGAAACGCTCGGTGGTAATGATGAGTTGACTGTTTACACGCCTGATGGTGTCGTTCTCAGTTTCGAAAACGAAACATGGGAAGACTCTTTGGACCTTATCAATGTCCGCGCACCGGGCGGTGATGGCCTTCGGTCAAGAAGTCGACGCGGGGATGACGAGGACTACCCTCGTATCGACCCCGATCTCATCAACAGGTTGCGAAATGAACGATTTGTTCCCGAGACAAGTCGTTCTGGTCGTGCACGTCAAAACCGCATCATTAACACCCCGAACGCTGATGGTGGTCCACCACGTCGTGCAGTCCGGGAGCGCTCTGGCCGAGTTGTCCCAGAACCACCGGCACGTGATCGGAGCGGACTGCGCAGCAGGACCGGTGACACCGCCAACAGAAATGCCGAATTGACCGGTGTAGGAACAACCGTCCCCAAAGCCATGAAGGCAAACAGGAAGTTCTTCCAAACACTTGCTGCCAACGGATTCGTTTGGGACGACAAGCCTGACACCAGTGGCAGAGTTAGGATTTTCCTACCCGACCGCATGTCCGACTGGACACTTGACCAGCCCGACAGCGTCCGTAATCAGTGGGGCAAATTCAAACCAGCCCGCGAAAATCAGGCAGCCGGCTTCATTCACGTACACCCCGGCAAGGACACGCCACAACGTCCTGAAAACATGGCGAAACGTTTCCTGCGCACCATTTTTGGCGACACCGCATGGGACGACATGGAAGCAAACGCCAAGAAACCCGGCGATAAGCGCGGCACTGGTCGAATCGGAGTAATTCCTTCAACTAGCACCGGCGCGACTGGATTGCGTTCCGCAACGTCTCGTGCTCGCACTCGTACTGCCTCAACGGAAAGAGTAGCAACGCCCACCACAACCGGACGAAGCCTCCGCTCGGGCCAACTGCGCAAACTTGGAAAGCCCGGTGTCGCAAGAGGTGAAAGCGACGGAAAAATCTGGGAACAATTGGATGACAACCAACGCGATTTGTTCAAGCAATTTGCACAGGCGCGTGAAGTTCAGTTGATGCGGAATCTCACTCAGGATGCGAGAATGCGAAAGTTCCGCAACAAGATGATAGATGATGGCGATTTCGACGAAATCGACGAGGACGGCAACGTTGTGCGGAATTACAACAAACCGCTTGCTCGAAACATCATCCCATTGGCGCAACGAGAAATTGACGATCTGCTTCGCGATGAAAAAATCACGGAGGAAACCCACGTAAAGTGGCAGAAAACTTTGGACGACATCAAGACGTTGCGCAACATGAAGGAAAGCGACAACTACGAAGCGCTGGAGCACCTGCATCCGGCAAGTCGTGCCAAGATCATCAAGGACGCTCGGGGTGAAGATTCAAGCATTCCGGGTGTTCGTGCACTGAAGGCTGATGGTCCGTCAACGTTCTTCGGTGATCAAGCCCGTACAGCCAGTGGTCGTAGCGCCGGTAAGAATCGGAAACCGAAAAGGAAGCGGCCTTTCGCTGACCGCATTATCACACCGAATGTTGAACGACTACAGCGTCGGGCGGCTCGTCGTCAACGAGCACAAGCGATTCGTCGGGGAGGCCTTGTTCGCGGTCAAGAGGCTGACGTTTCTGCAACGCAAAATGCTCGACGCAAACTGGCTCGTCAACTTCGTCGAGCACGACGCAGATTTAAAGGAGAACGCGACGAAAGAGCGATCCGTAAAATCTTTGACGAAAAGAAGAAAAATCACCCATTGGCCCGTACAAAAGAAGGCGCTCCAGAAGTCAATGACAAGTACGTTGATTACCTTGCCTTCGTCGGATCAAATATTGATAAACGTCAAAAAGGTGAACTCTCATCAGACGTTCGCGACAGCGTCCTTCGAGACCTTTGGCAAAACGGAGGATTCAACCAACGCCCCGAACTCATTTCTGCGGACGAGATGCAGGCCCTCAGCGATGCGGGTTGGCAGGTTCTACACCGAGGAGTTGACAGACTGGGAACTCAAGCACAAGCAAACACAGATTCGTACAAGGAAGACTTGGACCGTTTCACGCCCGGCGAAACTAATCTACGAGCACATGGCGTTGGCGAATACTGGGCTGCTCCGGGGAGTGGGCACTGGGGAGGTTACGGTTCTGGCATGCTTGCCTTCATTGACCCAGAAGGCAAAAGGATCCAGAGGAATAAACTCAAGGGATTATCAGATGAATCTTGGCCAGCAATGAAGGAAATCCAAGATCTCATCGATGAACTAGGTGATGGAGTTGCACAAGGTGAAGACCCTGCAAACTTCGTTGATCAAGTAATGGAACGACTCCGCTCCAATGGTCTCGAAGGTCTCCTCGAAAAAGATAATGAAATCATCCAAGTGGCTCGCCAATTGCTCGACAGGTACAAGGGCATGACCCCGAATGACACAAAGCGTGAAAATACGTGGAATGCCATTCAATATATGCTCGGCCAATCGAGGCAGGCGCAATGGTCAGGCGGAGAGGGATATTGGGCTCCAATCCTCGGCTACGACTACGTCACCTCAAACGAGGGCGTGTTCCTTGTTCACAACCGAGGCAGTGTTGCTGTGCTTGACGTCGCCGAACCGCTCAGCGGCGGAGCAGCAAAGACAATTGTAGATGGCCTCAATGAAGGGTAAACTATTGACATGAGTGATACAACTAACGAATGGGGCGAAGATCTGCAAGAGGTAGAGCGTCGACAGCAATTCACCGACCGGTTTAACGAGTTGATGGACTTGACCGACTACCCGCCATTTTCAATCAATCTTGAAAAACACAACGAGTATCGCGAAGAAGTCATGGCCTACAGCGTGAAAATCTCTGAACAAATTCGTGAAAGCGACGCAATCGAAGATCGACCATTCTCAACACTTATGGCGAAATGGGAAGATGACCTTGACGAGGCCAAACTCTACAAACAGCGTTATGGTAGGGATTTTGTTGGCGCCCAGAAAGCGGCCGCAAAGAATGACGGCATCTCCATGCGTGACGTAAAGCCCATCGGACCACCATCAGCATATAAAGACTGATGAATAAAGGGGCCGCCGGGAAAGCGCGAGCACTCCGACGCGCTAAAGAATTGGGATGCACTGGTGCACACAAACATCCTGACGGCGGCTGGATGGCATGCTCCACCCATGAAGAGTACGAGCGTTTAGAAGCCGAAGAAGAGTCCGAGCAAGAAGAAAAATCCGTTCTTTCTCGTGTTCGTGAATTCCAAAGTGTTCGCGAACGAAAAGGCAAACGCCGCAAAAAGAAAAATAAAAAGAACTGGGAAAAACTCGGTGAACGTGGCGTTGTTTCAATCGACACAATCACTGGCGGTGGGCTCGTTTCGGGCGCTGTCGCTGGAAAAGTTGCATCAGCAATCCCCCGTGACGGAGAAGAAGATGTTTTTACCGACATCAACTCAGCACGTCGAAGGGCGCGACAACTGGGATGTATCGGAGTTGCACGACGTCGTTCCACTGGCGGTCAAGTCGTATGGACTCCGTGTTCAAACATCACCGACTATGCGCGACGCACAGGAAGCACCGCCCTTGGCCGTCGATACATAGAACGAATGCGACGGCAAGAAGCGCGTCGAATCGTTGAAGAAGAACGCAAGCGCGGTCGCTACAAGCGTAAAATTTCCCTATTTGAAGAACTTCACGGGAAAGCGCTCGGCAGGAAAATCCGTCAGGCTGCTGCTGTTTTCGATGCCAATGCCACGGATGGTGACAACGACGGGATGGTGCAAGATGGCACCGCTTTTGCTAGACCAGCAATCCCCAAGGGTGTCGGTAAGTCGAAAACATGGAAAGACCTCATTGAGATGGAGCCCGGTTGGATGTCCGAGGCACCAAAAAACATTCAAAGAGCAGCGTCGCAGGAAGCGAGAGAAAAACACCGGAAATTACGTGTTTCTGGGCTTCGTTCGCAGCAAACCGGGTCCGGTGGTCGTGCTCAAGTGAGTCGAATCATGCAACAAGTCATGCCAGAGCATCGTGGAAAAGAGGATAGAACCCTCTATTTCATTGGCGGAACAACTGGTGCGGGGAAGTCAACTCTCACCCGAAATGACAGATTTGGGATACCGGGGCCTGATGCTGCTGCACATATTGACCCTGATGAGATTAAGGCCGGTTTGGTTGGCTGGGATAATGGCCGTGGTGCTGGTGCCGTTCACGATTCTTCACGACGAGTTACCGATCACGCCATGAAAGCAGCGGCTGAGGAAAAAACCGATATGGTCGTTCAGGGTACTGGCAAGAGGACTGAGCACCTTCAAATGGCTCGTCAAAATGGATATGCAACTGTTGGGCACTTTGTTCATATTCCCGGTGACGAAGCAGATCGCCGGATTGTTCAGCGAAATGCTGACAATAGGCAGAATGGTGGAGCGATAATCCCGGAATGGTTTGGGAGCCAGATTGGTCGTGAACTACAGCCGATTGTTCCTCGTCAAATTACATCCGGATTATTTGATGAATTCTTCTTGTGGGATAACAGCGGAGACACACCCGTTCTGATTGCTAAGCGCACCAAAGACGGAAATTACAACATCAATGATATTGATGCTTTCAATGATTTCTTTAGTCCGACCGGAGCCGAGTACGTCAAGAACTACTGGGATAGTAAGTCAAGTAGTTAACTAGATAAGGGCCTTATGTAATGCCCTTAAAAAAATAGTGTTATTTGCCTTATTTGGGGCTAGTGATGTTGTACCTTATAGGTAAGGGCGCGTGCTTACGTAGGCCTTGTAAACCATCCATCACGTAATTCTTCCAAGGAGAAGACCCATCATGGCAGATTCAAGCCGCATTACGGAGTTGCAGACCGCGCTCCAGAGCAAGATGGACGAGAACAAGGCCATTGCCGACTCGTTCAAAATTGAGGACGGCGTCGTCGTCGTCGAAAATGACCAGAAGTCCGCGTTCGACGCGAACATGAAGGACATCAAGGAGATCAAGTCACTGATCGCCGGCCTTCAGGACTTCAGCGAAGTTCAGTCGTGGAGTGCAGAGTCGGTTGAGTCCGTCGCTGCTGCCGCTGCTGCTGGCGAGGGCCTCCGCGAGGCTCGCGCTCAGTTCAAGTCGATCGGTGAGGAATTCCTCGCTTCCGACGAGTTCAAGAGCCTTCAGGGTGGCCGTAACGGCGCGAACATGCCGTCGCCATTCCAGTACTCTGGCTCGCTGACCACCAGCGGTTACGGCGTTAAGGACATCTACTCGGCGATGCCTTCCGGCACCCCGGGTCAGTTTGGTTCGATCCAGCGCGATCCGATTGTGATCCCGCCGCAGCGCACCAAGCGCGTCCGCGACCTGTTCCCGACCCGCACCACTTCGGCTGCGATCATCGAGTACTTCCGCATGACCGGATTCACCAACAACGCGGCGACCGTCGCTGAGCGTGGTGGCACCCCCGAGACGTTCGCTGCGAAGCCGCAGTCGACGATGACCTTTGAGGGCGCTCAGGCTCCCGTTCGCACCATCGCTCACTGGGAGGCCGCTCACCGTAACGTCCTCGCCGACGAGCCGCAGTTGCGTTCGATCATCGACAACGAGTTGATGTACGGCCTCCGTCTTCAGGAAGACGCTCAGATCCTCTCTGGTGACGGAACTGGTGAGAACCTCACTGGTGTTCTCAACACCACTGGTATCCAGACCTACGACTGGTCCGACGGTGCGCTCAGCCCGGTTCCGGACACGAAGGCTGACGCGATTCGTCGCGCCGCCACGCTTTCGTTCCTCGCCTACTACGAGCCGACCGGCGTCGTTCTTCACCCGAACGACTGGGAGGACATCGAGTTGACGAAGGACAGCAACGGTCAGTACCTCGTCGCGGTTTCGGTCGCGATGGGTGGCGAGCCGCGCGTCTGGCGTCTCCCGGTCGTCGAGACCCCCGCTATCGCCGAGGGCACCGCTCTCGTCGGTGCGTTCGGTACCGGCGCCCAGTTGTACGACCGCGAGCAGGCGAACATCCGGATCTCCGAGCAGCACTCGGACTTCTTCGTTCGCAACGCGATCGTGGTGCTCGCCGAGCAGCGTCTGGCCCTCGCGGTCAAGCGTCCGGAGGCCTTCGTGAAGGTTTCCTTCGACGGCGCTCCCGAGGCTCCCTGATCCTCGGATCAACAACTAACGGCCTAGAGCCGTAGGAACGTCCCCCGGGTTAGTCCCCGGGGGATTTTCCTTTATATGTACAATGTTTAATATGGCAAAGAACAGCAACGCCGACAACGATTATTGGGATGAATACAAACGGATTGGTCGAGACTTCAGGGGTGGACCAGAAGACCTCGAGGAACTTGTTGTTGATGAACATCGGCACGTGCGCATCCATCGCCGTAGAAAAGAAAAGATGACCGACGAATGATGACTCTGTACACCTATCGGGCACGGCTTGACCGTGTTGTTGACGGAGACACCGTCGACCTAACCATTGACCTTGGATTTGATATCCACCACAAAGTCCGTTGTCGTCTTTATGGAATCAACACTCCCGAGAGCCGAACAAAAGACCTTGCTGAAAAAGAAAAAGGTCTTGCCGCTAAAGCCTACGTGGAAGACTGGTTTAATTGGAATAAAGAGTGTTTTGTTCAAACCATGAAGGATGGCAAAGGCAAGTATGGTCGCCTTCTCGCCAATATCTACCCAGACGAAAAGTGTGAGTTCTCTCTTAACGAACAGTTAGTTGACTCCGGTCACGCTGTCGAATACTTTGGTGGAGCACGATAATCATGTCGGATTCGCCCGGATGGTGGGTGAATTCTAACGACCATTACTGGAACCTAGATGGGACCCCAGCAAAGGCAATGCTCATCAAACGGCTACGAGAAAACGTAAAAATCGTCTCACTTATGCCATGGACATCCGATGTTTACGGATGTTACCCATGTGATGTTTACTGGGTGGACAGAGAAACATGTTGGGTCTGTGGTGACGAGGGTTTGCTCCTCGCCAACGCACAGACCAAAATCAACATGGTGAAGGACGCCCACAGGGGCAACACCATCACTTGATTGGACATGCGCCCGTAGCGCAGTCATCCATAACGACGTCCTCCGAGAAGATTGACTGCACCAAGGGAACCGAGAAGTCAATCTTTTCCAACATCTTCTTGTACTCATCTTCAGTACATTCCTCGTAAGGCGGAAGCGGGAAGTTGTGATCCGAGTGCAGAAGGAACGAGACAGACTTGACACCGTCGGTGTAATTCTTCGACAGCCACTCACGGATGTCGTCAAGTTCTTCAATTCGATAGTAGACGGTTACGGACACAGCGTTGTCTGCCCAGACGGTCTGCATCTTCTTAACCCATTCCAACTGGTCAATAGCAGTCATGTCAGCAGCAAGTACTGAACCCTCTGGCGATTCACATGGGAACTCAACAACATAGCGAGTGCGATCTTCGCGTCCATCGATGCCCACGTCCCACTTGACTGGGTAGCCGCGCCGACGGCAAGCATCAACCAACGGATCTGAAGAGCCAAATCGAACACGACGAATGTAATGACGAGCATACGCAGGATGAACACCCGGAGTCACACCCGGTAGCAGAGCCAACGTTCCAGAAGGCTGAACAGTAGTCAGACGAATCGACTTCGGGAAACCATGCTCCGCCGAATACTTCTCATCGAGACCTTCCAGATACTCGTACACCGGATCGAGCCACGAAATCTGCTTTTCCGATGCCTGAAGAATGCCCGTCACCGACTGACCAAGACGAGCGTTCTTCGAAACGATCTTCGTAGTCTTCTCGTAAGGATATGACAGACGCGTGATCTGCTTCTGAGTCATGTAGAGCAGTTCTGAAATTTCCCGGAACTGAGCAAGCGACTCGATATTTGGAAGGAAGATCGTCGAAAGGTTGCACGACTCCCCGTCGCCAAGAGCAATTTCAGCACACGGGTTATAACCCTCAATGCTCGGGTCTGCCTTCTTGTGTCCCAGACGACCAAACTTGCGTGCCAACTTTCGGTTGACAAGACCGTATGGTTCCCCTGAGCCGTCGTAACCCTTCCACACCTCGGGCACAATTTCTTCCCACGCGTCAGCGTAAATCGAGTTGTTGGAGTTTGCGCGCCATGCGGGCACGTTGCCGGCAGACCAGTTCTTTGCCCGAAGGAAGAGAACATCATCCGGGTCTCCGATCGCGATTTGAGCGGAACGTCGCGATGAACCAGAAACCACAATACGCCCAATGATGTTGCAAATGTCGAGGACATCAACGGAACGCAACTTCTTGCCAACGCGAGCATCCATGACCTTGCAGATATCCTCGATGCCGTCGATCAACGCACCCGGACCTGATGCCGTGCCACCAAACGTCTTGAGTGGTGCACCGTACTCGCGGATGAGAATCGTTGAATACGAGAACGACTTGCCCGTGTAGAAGTACGACTTCAAAACGGAATGAACCAGACGCGACCACCCCTGACGCGAGTCGGGGACAATGATGTCGGCGTCATTCGTCTTCTCATGAGAGATAGCAACACCCGACTTGACCTTTGGCAACTCGTGAATTTTTGCGCGTTCCACCGAGAACCCGACGCCACCACCGAGCATGAGGTGATCGAACAGGAATTCGAAGTCCTCAACCTTTTCAATGTTGACGAAGTAACAGTTATTCAGGGAAGCAGCGTTGAACTGCTGAACCAACGGGGTACCCAACTGCCACAACGCACGACCCGAAAATGAACACCGCAAATTGAACATGTGATCGAACAATGTCTCGGCCTGCTTCTTGGTGTAAGGAACACCGATCTCTCCAGCGCCCTCAATGACTCGAGCGATTGTTTCTGGCCAAGTTTCAATCGTTCCGTCATCTTTCGGACGGCTGTAGGTACGCAGATAGACAATCTCGCCCATTCCATTAAAGCCCCACGGAGGTGTTTTTTGGGCGTACGAATCTAGGAACGACTGTTCAAGCAGGGTCATTTGGGGCCTCTTTCGAAGTATTTTGTGCGGTTATGACGGGTAGTAAATCCCCGTTTGTCGATTGTATCTGACCGACAAATACTGAAAGCGTTAAGCCAATCCGAGATTTCTTGCTTCTTCGAGAGGAATGTGTTTTCCTGCCGGATATTTAAGGACTTTAGCGACGGTGAACGGAGTAATTTTTTTCTCCTCCCACACATCTTCCTCGAGCAGAAAGGTTTGAGACTCAACCAAGGATTCGATCTGGTTGTATCCGGCCACATGTTCTGGTGGCTGAAGATCTCCTTTGCAGTCACCAGTAGGGTGGCCACATACCGGACATGGCTCCCTGCTTGCAGCAGAAAAGCCAACTTCCAGACCATCAATGCGGATCACTCCGTCATTTCGTCCGAAAGAGTTGTATCCGATCATCCCTTAATTGTACCCCTCATAGCGTTAGAACTCTTGGACATTGAAGCCAGCGGCATTCAGCATCGTGATTGGATCCTCACCGAGGGTTTCGTCTTCATCCGAACACGGCCCCCTGAGAGTTGCTGCGATCATAGCGGGGATGATTGCCTCGCGCAACACCGAAGCGGCACCTTGCGTGTATGCGACATTATCTTCCCACCAGATGTGTTCTTTATTAATATAACTATATGGCGCACTTATTAACATTACATTAGGAGAATCATCTACGCCGAGTGAAACGTGAGTCACAGTCACGCATTCCCTTACGTTTTTATTGCCATCGGCAAATAATGCGGCAAGATTCTTCCCCGCCGTCATCTCCGGAGTTTGAGAATGAAATCCTTCGGCCACAAACGTAACCTCGTCGCAACCCCAAAAATATCTCATTGCGTGTAAAGCGCCAAGACACATCTCGAATCGTTCTTGCAAATCCTTCTTCATGAATTCACGAGTTAATTGGACAACAAGAGCAAGTTCGTCTCCTACCCACCCAAAGAAATTGAATGGGATATCCTTACCAACACCCTCATCAGCAATGAGAACTTCTTTCGCGATCTGGGCAGAAGTCAGCGAAAGCGCAACCTTGGAATATATGTCTGGATATTGGTCCACGACTGGCTACAATAGTCCACGCACGCCAAAATCAAGGGAGAAATCAATGGCAAGCAAGAAACCGGCAAAGAAAACCTCAGCGAAAAAGGCACCCGCCAAGAAAACGGCGCCAGCCTCAGGAAAGAAGACCGCTGCTGCTAAGAAATCCGCAGCAAAGAAGGCACCCGCAAAGAAGGCACCTGCAAAGAAGGCACCTGCCAATGCAGCACCGAGGAAGCGCGCTCAGGCAACTGGCCCATACGCTGGGAACAACACTGAAGCAAAACAGTTCACGGAAGCACCAGCACCTGCTCCTGCTCCGGTTGAGACCACAGCCGAAAAGATTGATATTGTCGTCGAGAAGCCATCTTGGCGCTCGCGTCTCGTGGCGGTCTTCAAAAAATAACCGCGTAGGGCAGGCCTGATGGCACTCGAAGTTCGAGACAATTTCATCAATCCAGAGTTATTCGAAGCAGTTCGCCTCGATGAAGGTTTCTTTCCGCCAGAAATGGAAGGAATCAACATTGGCGAATACCTGAACGAATTTCATGACGAAGAATGTGACTGCTACGCCCCATACATGTTTTGGGATGGATGGCATAATTCGCCCGCAGACACAACTCGCAAAAAAGTAATTCAAGAAATTTGGTCGACCCCGGGCTTGCTCCCATGCGACATTGATGACGTCGTCGGCTTCGAATACTGGACACGAACGTTTCTACCCGGACAATTTTTGGCTGTGCACTGCGATGAAGACACGTTCTTGTACCAGAAATCGCAAATATTTCGTGGCCCCATCATCGGATGTGTTTGGTATGGGCCATCCGAAGCAACAGGCGGATTTCTTGAACTTCACGACAATATCCTCAAAGAAGGAAGAGGCGTTTTAGAACGCAATTTACTTGACCCGATGATGTCACCCATTGAAGAACGTGAGCGAATTAAGTACCAGCCGAATCGCCTAGTCGTATTCGACGCCGGTCACCGCCTACATGAAACAACGAAGACACTTTCAGGAAAACGTCAGGTCATGGTAATCAATGTTTGGCTCAAAGATAAACCTCCGACTGCTCTAGAGACTGGTGAGTTCTTTTACGAATAAAACAATTATGCAACTCGAACGAATATCGCTTATTGAACTTGGTGTTTGGGTAGGAAAAATTGATGAGGTCAACCCAAAACAAATCTCGTCGGATATCCATAATTACGCTCAAACCATCGATCAGGAATGCCCTGATTACGGCGTAATTTCGCGCGGGTTCGTTCAATTTGAAGATTTGGTAATGCCGATCACACCGGAAGTTACAAAACTGGAAACAGCCGTAAAAGCGCGCCTCCATCATCTAACAGGCAGAGACTACGAGATCCACGATATGTGGGCTGTTGACCTCGAATACAATCAGAGTGTCATCGCCCACTCACACCACTCCAATCTGCACGTACATCCCCACGAGTACTACAGCGTCACTTATTATCCGCAAGTGCCCGAGGGCTCCGCAGAACTCGTTTTCAACTACGACTACTGCAACATGATGAGCGGCACCGCAAGTGTGAAACCGGAAGTCGGAACGTGTGTCATTTTCAACTCATACATCCAACACATGACGTCTCGCAACAAATCCGATACGTCTCGTCTCGTTGTAAGCATGAACCTCGGGCCCGTTGACCCAACGGTTGACCCAAATGCTGATTGGTCCGTGTACTGGAACAGGCCTGTAATCGAAAATCCCGAGCCGCATAAATGACAACAGAACATCGCCGCTCACCTCGCAAAAAAGTTACAAACATCGAACGGGTTGGCGCATGGGGAAAAGTGCGGTACCTGCATCATCTCGAGTGCGGCCATGTCGAGTCGCGCCCAAGAGCGTCGTCGGCCCCACGCCTCGGCTGTGTGATGTGCTTGCGCATCTCCGAAAAAGAAGCGGAACTCGAAGATTTACTAATAGTTAACGAGAATCCTGTTGACATTGGACACGATGCAGGCCAAGATGAAATACGACTCGCAAAGACAGCCAGCATCATCGCCAAAAGATTCGGTGTGCCAGTCGAAGCAGTCGACATACACGTTGCAATTGGGCCAGAAGGCACACTCGTCTACAACGGTGGACTGGTGTTCCTCTCTGGGGAAGACATATTCCGGTTAGTGGGAGAACGATGAACAGTAAGGTTGAGCCGGTACCAGCCGGCGCCGGTGCATGCTACGAAATGCCAGTGTCTTGGTGGTTTCCGCATTTTGATCCAAGACGAAATGGTTCAATCGCAGCGATGCGACAGAACCGTGAAAAAGCGATCGAAATCTGCAATTCATGCGAATACAAAGAACAGTGTCTTGAGTGGAGCCTGCATCACGAACCTCTAGGCGTGTGGGGAGGTATGCCAGAATACCCACGAGCGGTTCTTCGAGCGAAGCGTGGTATCGAATGCTCGAACAATGCGTTTATCTCTGTTCCCGGAAAAGGGGTACGTAACGTATCTGCGGTGAAAGGCTGATGTATGGCCACACCGAAACTCTTCTGTCGAAACTAGACGGCGTCGTAAAATCTGCGAACGGATGGGAAGCACGATGCCCATGCCGTCAAGATGACCGCAACCCATCACTTTCCGTTAAAGAAAATTCCGATGGAAAAATCGTCATGTTCTGTCACAGGAACAACGGATGTGGTGCCGCTGAAATCTGCTCGGCTATCGGTTTGCAACTTTCAGATTTAATGCCACCATCTGACAAGACGCAAACTGCATCAATCGATTATCCAAAACAGGAACGTCCAAAACTCAAGTTCGTCGCAAAATACGAATACCGCGACGCCGACGGAACCCTGCTTTTTGAGAAAGTTCGATACACCGAACCCGATGGCAAAAAGACTTTCCGCCAACGCAAGCCCGACGGATCTGGGGGCTGGACATACAGCCTTGGAGACACCCCAAAGGTGTTATATAACCTGCCCGCCGTCTTAGAGGCAAAAGCAAACGGAGAACCAATCTTTCTCGTGGAAGGAGAGAAAGATGCAGACGCTCTCATCTCAATGGGTGCTTGTGCCACAACTATGCCCGGAGGGGCAGGTAAATGGCTCGACATACACACTGAGGCTCTCGCTGGAGCAATCGTGGACGTTATCGTCGACAACGACGAGCCCGGACGCCGACATGCACACCTTGTCGCAGGCATCCTCACTCAAGCCGGTTCGGACGTAGCGATTTGGCGAAGCCAAACTCAAAAAGACATTTACGACCACCTGCAAGCGGGTGGGTCAACCACCGACCTTGAACAGATCCCATACGAAACCCTGATCTCTGAGTTTGCTGGCCAAACAATCGAGCCAGAAGAACAGGAAGAAGACGGTGACGAGCCAGAACTTGTCGAGCACACTCCGCAAGAAAAAGCAATCCTCGACATCGCCCATCTGCTCACGTCAGATAAAAACCCAAAACACATTCTTCTAAAAATCGCTGACATCGCCTTATCACAAGGCCAAGAGTTCTCGCAGCCAGATCCGGGCCGACTGGTGAACTGGGATGACTTCGTCATGGAGGAAACTGACGATTCGTATGAATGGCTCCTACCCGGACTATTGGAAAAACAAGAACGAGTAATGGTCGTAGCCGCTGAAGGTGTTGGCAAAACCATGCTTGCCCGTCAAGTGGCGATCTGCTCAGGATACGGAGTTCACCCATTCACTTTTCAACGCATGCCACGTGTACGCACGCTCACCGTTGACCTAGAGAACCCTGAGCGAATCATCAAACGAACGTCCGACAAAATCGTCGGAGCAGCAAAGTCAATGGGTTACGAACGCAAAGGTGACAACCATCTTGTTATCAAGCCGGACGGCCTGAACCTGCTATCGGTGCAAGACCGAATGATCTTGGAACAACACATCGAGGCAGTCGAGCCAGAAATCCTAGTAATGGGACCCCTCTACAAAGCATTTCTCGACCCCGGTACTAAAACTTCTGAAGCGGTTGCAATCGAAGTCGCAAAATATCTCGACCGCATACGGTCAACCTACAACTGTGCGCTCTGGCTGGAACACCACGCTCCACTTGGAGCATCACAAACCTCTCGCGAGTTACGTCCGTTTGGATCCGCTGTCTGGTCACGTTGGCCAGAGTTTGGACTCGCGTTACAGCCAGACCCCGTTCGCCCTCACGATTTTGTTTACGACGTAAATCATTTCCGTGGTGCTCGAGACCTTCGCGCATGGCCCACGCAAATGACACGCGGCAAGAAGTTTCCGTTCGAAGTATTGGAGTTTATGAAAGTATGAAACTGGTTGATCTACACCCGTGGGAGTATGACCATGCGCTGAGTGTTGCTGCTCGCCGGTGTGCTGCCAACTGGGGTAAACAAGATGCTCCGCATTACCACCGCAAGAACATGGAGGACGACCGGACTGCTCAAGCAGCGGCTTGCGTCTGCGAGTTGGCTGTCGCAAAAGCAACGAACCGCTATTGGTCTGGACATGTTTGGCACAAGAGCGAACATCACTTGTATCGGGATCTCGCCGATGTAGGTGAAAACATTGAAGTCCGACGTATCCGCACCCGCATGTCTGCCGCTGTAAGGCGACACCAGTTGGGAAAAGGTTTAGTATTATTTGTAGCAAGGCCTGTATTGCCAGAAATGACACAAGTCGAAATATTTGGCTGGAAAAAATATGACGAGGCATGGGAAATCGGCGAACCGGCCTCATATGACCCCGACAACACCCGCGTAATCGGAGTTGAACATTTGGAACAATTATGAGCGACGACAGTGGAAAAGCCCTATCACGAGAATTCTTAGCCGAACGTGACCTGCGCATCTTCAAAATGAGGCAGGCCGGCGTGACGACAACTGAAATTGCGCGACGCTTCAATGTCAGCACATCAGTTGTGTCGAAAGCGGTCGGTCGTCAACTCGAAAAAATGAACCGGGAAGCCATGATGGCTTACCCTGAAGTTTTGCGAATGGAACTGGAACGCTTAGATGCGCTACAAGCCGCAATATGGCCGATGACACAACATCGACGAGTGACCCTTGACGATGGGCAAGAAGTTTCAGTTGAACCTGACATGAAAGCAATTCAGCAGGTGCTGAGCATCATGGATCGTCGCTCAAAACTTCTTGGAATGGACCAGAACAACCTCACCGTTCAAATGGACATTTCCACAGACACCGCGACCCCGATCCGAGTTTCCATGGCAAGCGAAACCGACACGGGTGCCGCACCAGTCGACGCATTTGACCCTAAAGAAGAAGCCCGCCAACTACTAGAACTCATGGGCAGATCCGGCGTCCTCCCAGACGCAGAAGTGCAGCAAATGTTAGGAACAGGGACAGAAGAGGAACAAGACATCGAGGAAGCCGAGATCGTCGAAGTTATCCGAGATGTTGAAGTGCTAGAAAATTACAGAGGCAACGATGAGTCAGATTGACGGACTAGAACAACTTTACATTTTCCCGAACTTCCTAGACGAGGACGAAATCAACCTCTGGAACAATCGGCTCCGCGCAGAAACATTCTGGAAAGAAATTCCAGCGAGTGACCACGAACACTCAACTCAAAGAAACCACATTTCCATCGACGGCGACAATATGCGCAACGACCTTTCATTGCTTCAAGACAATGAGGTCCTAGTATCAAAAATCAACGCCAAGGTCGAACAAATTTTTGGAGAACATTTTCTCACGCCCACAACCCTTTACTATCGGAAGTGGGTTGCCGGAATGACACAAGGGCTGCACCATGACGCATGCTACGAGTATGGGGCAGGTCTAGATTGGCGCACAAACAGCGAAGCAAAAGAATCGGCTTTCCCTATTGCTTTTCACGACGTAGCAACCGTCCTCTACTACAACGACGATTTTGAAGGCGGAGAAATCTTTTTCCACCGGCCAAATATCTCATTGAAGCCGGAACGCGGAATGCTCATCATGATGCCATGCACCGACAGATACATTCATGGAGTAAATGAGATCACCTCTGGCGAACGATACATTTCCGCCCACTTCTGGACACGTGCAAAAACGATCGCAATGTGTCTGGGTCACGATAAAACCCGCATAAATGAATGGATATACAAGTACTCCGACTGTGATAAGGTTGACCGCCTACTCAGTGACATGCGGCGACACTAGAAAGATGTAGTATCTAGACATGAGCGAAGAATCAACAGAAATTGAAATCACCTCCATCGAGGATCTGCCCTCAGTCGACTCCGAACAGTTGGCCGAAGTCACCTCATCTCCATCGCATTTCCAATCCGTCCTACTAACCACGAACGAGTGGGGAACATTTGAAGTTCGATGGAACGGCACCACTTTCATCCTCCTTAAGGGCATTGCAACACACACCTCTGAAGGAAAACCTCCAATTGTTTCGTACGAGGTTCTCGGACATCAAAACCCCGAGGAGGAAGTGGACTATCCGTTCCCGCTTGACCTTTCAGTTCTCGAGCGAATCGGTCGCGTCCTCATCCACACCGTCAATACCGCTGCAAGCGAGGACGACGAGTAAACTGCCAGTGTGCGCATCCTAGGGATTAACGACTCAAGCCACGACGCAGCAGTAAGTGTAATTGACAACGGAGAAATCGTTTTTGCGGCGCACAGCGAACGCTACAACAAACAAAAAAACACTTACGCAATTTCTGACGACCTGATTGAAGAGGTCATGTCGGATCCGCCCGACTTGATTGCTTACTTTGAGAAACGTCCATTTAAGCGGGCTCGCAGATTTAGACACGGAGGCATCAACGGTGCCTACCAAAACCTATACAAAAAACTGCATAAATATCAATGGCCAAAAGAGGTGCAGGTCTCACACCACTACAGTCATGCAGCCGCCGGATATTTCACGTCGACATTTGCGGAAGCAACAGTAGTTGTACTAGATGCCATCGGCGAATTTGAAACCGCAACGATTTGGGACGCCAGCGGAAACAATATCCGCAAACGAGAATCGCTACGGTACCCGATTTCATTCGGATTGTTCTACAGCGCATTCACCGATCTAGTCGGGCTAAAACCCGGCTTTGACGAATACGTGCTTATGGGAATGGCCGCCTACGGAGACCCATCCCGATACGCGGCCGAGATCAACAAAATGTTCCCAAAGTGGAACAGCCAGACACAGAACTTCCACCACGGAGTCAACTGGCCGCACCCAATCATCTGCGAACAAGACAAATACGATATAGCAGCAGCAGTTCAACTCATATATCAAAATCGTTTAATTGACCTGATGCGCTATGTGCGGCGCGACTCACCCACACAAAACCTTGTTTTCATGGGCGGCTGCGCACTCAACTGTTCAGCCAACACGAAACTTCTTGACATCTGGGACGAAGTTTGGATAATGCCGAATCCCGGCGACGCCGGCTCAAGCCTCGGTGCCGCACTAGCAATCTACGGATCACACATCGAATGGCGCGGCCCATACCTCGGTCACGACATCGGCGGCGACTTTTACCCATCCGAAGACATCATCGACGTACTGCTACGAGACAAAATTGTTGCAGTCGCAAACGGAAGAGCCGAATTCGGTCCGCGAGCATTGGGGAACCGTAGCCTTTTGGCTGATCCCCGACCAGCCGACATGAAAGATCGCGTGAACCAAGTTAAAAAACGGGAACCTTTCCGTCCATTCGCACCAATCATTATGGAAGATCACGTGTCCGAATGGTTCGAAATTGACCGCCCCGTCCCATACATGCAATTTGCCGTAAAAGCGCGCTTTCCAGAACTCATGCCGGCCGTAGTGCACCACGACGGAACATCACGAATCCAAACCGTGAACGAATATCAACACCCCGGCCTCTACGACGTTTTATCAATGTGGTATCACCAAACCGGGATGCCAGTTCTATTAAATACCAGTCTCAATGTTCGTGACCAGCCTATGCTCAACGACGAACTCGATGCCCTAGTATGGCAAGAAATGAACCCACAAGTAAAACTTGTAACGTGAGGAAATACGATGGCACCAAAACACTTTGCCGACAACTGGATCGCTGACTGGTCGCAAAATGACGCAGATCGAATCAAACGAGAGCAACGTTTTGCTCACTTCCGCGCACACACCCACATGCACGGTCTCCCAAAATTTTCGAAGTTGGCCAAACCTGACAAACAGTATTGGGCGGCCCTCACATACAAAGACGTAGCAGAAATTTCTCGAAATCAAGAGATTTTCTGTGCAAGCGAAGGGTATCTGATTACAGATTTGCCGCGTGACATTTTCGAATATTTCGGTTCCCTACTGGCGCTCGACAATCCTCGACATAACGAAGTTCGGTCAATCGTTCAGCGAGCATTTGGGGCATCAAACGTAGCCAAACTAACCACGATGATCGAACAAGTCACAGCGGATATTGTCGACGATGTAATCGAGAAACACCCTGAGCGAAAGTGCGACATTCACACTGAACTCTCAGCGCGACTACCAACTGAAATCACCGCAATCATGATGGGTGTGGCTGACGACGACAAAAAATGGATGTACGACCGTGTTCGTGAAATCACTGGCAACAGTGATCCCGAATATCACGGTGGAGAGCGCTCAGACACATTTCTTAATGCTTGCATCGCAATTACCGAATACGCACACAAACTGGCCGCAGAACGCCGTGTGGAACCCAAAGACGACGTCACAAGCCTTCTTTGCAACGCAAAAAATGGTGGTGTTCTCGAAGATAAAGACTTCGGCTCACTATTCCTACTCCTCATCATGGGAGGAATCGAAACCACCCAGCACGTCATCTCCTACGGGATTAAAGCCTTCACCGAAAACCCCGATCAACGTGAACTTCTGTGGAATGACTTCGACAAATACTGGTATGGAACAGTAGAAGAAACCGCACGCATGCAATCCCCAGCAATGCATTTCCGACGCACCGCAACCCAAGACACCATCCTGAATGGCACCGAAATTGCCAAAGGTGAAAAAGTTGTTGCATGGTATTGCTCAGCCAACCGTGACGAAACAGTTTTCCGAAATGCTCAACGGTTCGACATCACTCGCGACTTCCATGAAACACCACACTTCGCCTATGGTGCTCCCGGAATCCATTACTGCATTGGGGCACCCATTGCTCGCGCGGAAATCAAATCGGCTTTCCAAAACATCATCGAAAAAATGCCTGACCTGCGATTCTCCGGCGAAATCGACTATGCCTACAGCAAATGGGGCAACGGAATGAAACGTATGAGCGCAGAATGGTAACACCAGTCCCAATGAACGGCGATGTTTACCTACAAAGCCTCAAAACGAACGGTGATTTTGATTACCACAAAATGCTCGCCTGCTTATGGGAAATGGACGACTATCAAAAGCAGGGGTGGTTGAATGATCACACCGTGGACACATCAGATATTGGCGTCACGTCAACTATTAGGCATGAGGTGTTCAACAACGATGACATCGGAAAAATGTTTAGATACAAAATCAACAGCGATGGTCATGTAGGAGAAGAGTTCGTTCACAACCCTGACATCATCGCAATGGGCTGCTCCGTCACTTATGGTGCGGGCATGCACACAGAATTTGCATGGCCAAACATCGTGCGTGAAGCCACCGGGAAAACGGTAAATGTGTTGGCTTTTCCCGGTGCAAGCATCATGTCGCTTACGCAGCATCTATACAGACACGTCGCACAATATGGTTGGCCAAAACAAATCATGTTCCTCATCCCCGACTTGTGGAGAACCGAACCACAAGTCCAATGTATTTCTAGGGATGGCCAATACCGAAATGTTGACGGCAAAGAAATGCGCATCAACGATAGTTTCAGTAAGAAAAATTTACGCTACAGCGCTGAACGCACACTACGACTCAGCATGCTTGCGCTGTTAAATCTACAGAACATCTGCAAAAGCCTAAATATTGATTACAAAACGTTTTCTTGGCACAGAGAAACACATTACGTTCTCAAAACATCCGAATACAGTTCATACCTATCTGCACTCGAACACTTCGTGCCACCAAACAGCGATGCTCCCGGTCAAAAATGGGGTGTACCCATCGAAATGTTCCACACCGGAACCGACATGTGCCCCTGCGGACTACAACCCGGAACACCAACACAACAAGACATGTGGAACATAGCGCTTGACATCGGCGAACACCCCGGAATGCACCTCAACATTCACTTCGCCGAAATTTTCATCAACGCTCAAATCGAACAAAACGTCATCGACAAAATCAAACCATTCCACAACCTGTACACGCCACAAGGCGTAGACGCGATCAAACGTCTACGGACAAAAAATCATTCGTCTCGTGAATTCATGCGAGCAATCAAAAAAGAGAACGGAGAATGGATCACAGATGAATACGCAGATCCTGTACCTCAGAATTAAAATCAAAAAAATCGTATACAAGATTCGTAACTGGAAAAATCGCAAAAAGCCAAAGACCTATATTTACTAACCATGGAACACCAAGACAACAATGGGGACCAATTCTTAGAGTTCTTCCCCAACATGCATCACCTGTTAAATCTAGGCGACAACGAACCGCGCAAACCCTTCGTTGAGAACCCCGACATCGTCGCCGTCGGATGTTCCAACACTTGGGGTGTAGGCGTTGACGACCACGAAGTCTGGCCGGAAGTGCTCGCGCAACACCTCGGCATGACAGTCAACGTAGTTGCCGAACCCGGACGCGACATCGGCACCCTCGTCCCACGAATCTTCAACCACATCGAACAATGGGGAAAACCAACATACATATGCTGCCTGTGGCCCGAAATTTGGCGAGCACACGTCAACGTTTGGAAAACCCCACACAATCCGTGGATCGGCTCAACACGCTTCAACCAAACCCTTGCAGACAATTCAGAACTCGACACCGTCAACCTGTCAATCCACTACTCAGGTGACCCAACCCATTACGTCGTAGGTCAAACACCATACATGCATGTATCAAACGAAGGATGGCGCGACGAGCGGCCAAAACCGTATCGGCTATGGCCAGAACAATTCATCACACAAAACCTCGAATACATGTTCATGCTAGAAAAATTCGGAAAAATTCTCGGCATCGAGGTGTACCAAACAAGTTGGTCAGCAAGCACCAACAACACACTGAAACCAGTCCTCGAATCATTCCGTCTGCCACGCCACGAATATCGTGACACCCGACCACGCGTCGACCCACGATTCAAACCAGAACACTGCACCGACCACCAGCCACTACTACACCAGCAGGCCTACTGGGAATTCGGCAACGACGGACACCACCCCGGAATTCACGACCACATCCACATCGCCGAACACTTCGCCGGCCACATGCAACACGACCCCCTCATCAAAAACAGATAAATCTAACGGCACCAACTACAGCCAAAAACAAAATCACCCCCCCAAATAACCCCCCGGCGGACGCAAAAACACACCCCTACCCGCCAACACATCACAATTCTCCCAACGAGGCTCCGAACCCAACTCCGGATGAACCTCATGACACCACATAGACCACATCCGCCTACCCTCAGGCACAAACCCCCCATTCACCGCATGCAACCCACGATGCAAATCAACCACCAAAAAATCATCAACACACCAATCCCACCACAACTGCGAAACACCACCACCAAAACACGCCCCACGCACCACATCACGAACCAAACCCAACCACAACACATCACGCGAACACGGCACCCGACCACCAACACGCCACAACAACCCCCCATCACCCAACCACGAATCAGAAGCAACCGGCAACCTCAACACACGACGATCAGAACAAAAATGCGACTCCACCAACGGCCGCGAAAACGCCAAAAACTCAAAACCACCCTCAAACGACACCAACACCTTCTCACCACCCTCCCAAACACCAACAACCTCAAAACCAACCGCACGCGCACCCTTAAAAGGACACTGATAATCCAACTCCAACACCCACACCTCATCCAACCACGACCTCAACGAACCCGACACCAACCCCAAAACATCACACATATCCACAAACCCAGTAGAACCACCATGAGGAGCAAACAACCCAGCACCCCCACGCCCCACAAAACCCTCCATCCACCAACCCCCAACCAACTGAGGAAAACGCCACCCCTGATTCTCCAAATGCCACATCAACACCAACTCATCAACACCAACATCCCCCCGACCAGCCAAAATCCCCACATAATCCGTAAACGTCCCCCACTTCCAACCACCACCAACACCCTCAAAACCCGGCGTCACCCCCAACAACCCACCAACCCCAAACAACACACCCGCACGACCAACCTCATCCAAACCCCAACCACGCAAACAAAACCCACCACCATCAACCAACGCAGACGCCAACACCCCAACATCCACCCCAACATCATCAAAAACCTCAAAATCAAAAGCCACAACACCAAAATACAACAACCACCCCACCCCAAAACAACACCCCAACCCCAACCCCACCGATAAATCTAACCAACCATCACCAAACCCAAAAAAATCACACACCTCCCCCCACACAGCGCGGTTGGCGCGGAAAAGTTTGCGGGACTACCCACTACGGGGTTGGCTATCGGTCTGGTGTATTCGTGGTGTATTGGTGGTGTGTGTGTTTGTCGACGTGTGGGTGTGTGGGTATGTGAGATACTTATGGGTATGAGTAATCGTGTGTCTTTGGATGATTCGTTTGGTTCGCAGGGTGTTCCCGATGTTGCTGTTGGTTCGTCTGTTGTTGGTCGTGGTGTGAAGTCTGTTTCGCCTGCTTGGATCGTGTTGTCTGTTGACATGTTTTTAGATGGTGTTGGTCCTGAGTTGAAGGGGATGAACTATACGAAACCGGAGTTACGTGAACGGTTGAAGCGTCGGATTATGGCTGGTGGTAAGGGGGGTCGACCCGGACAGTGGTCGGCTCGTAAGGCGCAGTTGTTGGCGCAGGCTTATCGTAAGGCTGGTGGTGGTTATCGTGGTGGTAAGTCGAAGCGTCAGCGGTCGTTGTCGAAGTGGACTCGTGAGGATTGGACTACTTCTGATGGTAAGCCGGCGAAGCGTCGTGATCGGAAGGGTCGGTCTGTGACGACGAGGTATTTGCCGAGGGAGGCTTGGCGCCGCCTGTCCACGGGTGAACGAGAGGCGACTAATCGTAAGAAGCGGAGTGGTTCTCGTGAGGGCCGGCAGTTCGTGGCGAACACTGATCGTGCTGCTTCTGCTGGTCGTCGTGTTCGTGACAAGAATGTTGATGCTGTGTCTGGTGGTCGTCGTGAGCCGATCACTGGTGATGTGAAGCCGAGGCGTCCATCTGGCAACCATCTGTAATATCTGTTGACAGTCGTGTTATTGTTGTCGTATGAATGACGACAAGTGGACTCGTTTTGACATCAGGATGCAGAACGT